>Ga0114933_10002980_pt1 | contig 16952 bp, 13 predicted proteins | sample 4SBtaG_FD_89691 | JGI IMG/M metagenome (GOLD analysis project Ga0114933, IMG submission 89691) | Deep subsurface microbial communities from Kolumbo volcano to uncover new lineages of life (NeLLi) - 4SBTROV12_W25 metaG | ecosystem: Environmental > Aquatic > Marine > Volcanic | place: Kolumbo... | reverse complement strand
TCCCTGCGGACACATCAAACCCAATCACTTCACAGTTTTGAATTATGTCTACGCCCATGTCATCTGCTTGACGTGCATAACCCCAAGCTACAGCATCGTGTCTAGCTGTTCCTGCACTAGGCTGCATTAATCCACCAAAGATTGGAAATCGTACATTCTCAGAAAAATCAGCCATAGGAATAATTTCTTTAACCTCTTCCCTGTTTAATAGCACTGCATCGATTCCATTTAATCTCATCGAATTCCCTCTTCGAGCATATGTATTCATTTGAGCATCTGAGTGAGCGAGATTTATTATTCCTCTTGGAGAAAACATTACGTTGTAGTTTAAATCTTGACTCATTCTTCTCCAAAGATCCATTCCAAACTCGCTGAATAATGCATTATCATCATGCATATAATTTGATCTAATTATTGTGGTGTTTCGACCAACATTACCTCCCCCAATCCAACCTTTTTCAATTATAGCAACATTGGTGATGTTGTGTTCTTTTGCTAAATAATATGCAGTTGCTAAACCGTGGCCACCGCCACCGATAATTACAACATCATATTCTTTCTTAGGTGTTGGGTCTTTCCAAGCCAAGTCCCAATTTTGATGATTTGAAAGCGCATTTTTAACAAGACTAAAAACTGAATATTTTTGCATGATTAAATTTTATAATAATGAGTATAAATAGTTCATATTTTTTTTATATATAATTTTTAGATATTTCCAAAAGCTCTAAAAAGAGATACTAATCGACCAGTTTTTTTATATTTTTATAATATTCGATGAGCGACATAAAATCAGACATTCAAATTGCTCGTGAAGCTAAAATGCTTCCAATTAAAGATATTTTAGCAAAGGTAAATGTTCCAGATGAAAGTTCAGCTTTTAGTCCAATGGGGAGGCATATTGCAAAAATAAACTTAGAATATTTGGATACATTAAAAAATAAACCAGATGGTAAATTAATTTTAGTTACGGCAATAACTCCAACTCCTGCTGGAGAAGGTAAAACAACTACTTCAGTTGGATTAAATGATGGATTAAACAAAATTAGAAAAAAATCTATTGTATGCTTAAGGGAACCAAGTCTGGGTCCGTCTTTTGGAATGAAAGGTGGCGCTGCAGGAGGTGGATATGCACAAGTAGTTCCTATGGAACAAATTAATCTTCACTTCACTGGAGATTTTCATGCAATAACATCTGCTCATAATCTTTTGTCAGCATTAATTGATAATCATATCTACTGGGGGAATAAATTAAACATAGATGTCAGAAGAATTGTTTGGAAAAGAGTTATGGATATGAACGACAGAGCATTAAGATCAATTAATATTAATCTTGGTGGTGTTGCTAATGGTTTTCCAAGAGAAGATGGTTTTGATATTACGGTTGCTTCTGAAATAATGGCTATCTTTTGTCTTGCTAATAATCTTGAGGATTTAGAAAATAGGATTGGAAATATTACAGTAGCATACACTCGAGAGAAAAAACCGATTTATGCTAAAGATTTAAATGCTCATGGACCAATGACTGTTTTGCTCAAAGAAGCAATCAGACCCAATATTACACAAACATTGGAAAATAATCCTGCAATAATTCACGGTGGACCGTTCGCAAATATTGCACATGGATGTAATTCAGTAATTGCAACTAAAGCTGGATTAAAACTTGCTGACTATGTTGTAACTGAAGCAGGTTTCGGTGCAGATTTAGGAGCTGAAAAATTTTTAGATATTAAATGTAGAAAATCAAATTTAAAACCAAGTTGCGTTGTTATAGTTGCAACTATAAGAGCTTTAAAGATGCATGGTGGTGTTGCAAAAGATGATTTAAAAAATGAAAATGTTGATGCACTTAAGAAAGGATTGATAAACCTTGAAAGACATATTGAAAACGTAAAAAAATTTGGTTTACCAGTGGCCGTAGCCATAAATCACTTTATAAAAGACACAGATAAAGAAGTAAATGCTTTAGTTGAATTCTGCAAAAAGCTAGGTGTAAATGCTAGTATTTGTAAACATTGGGCTGATGGTGGTGAAGGAACAAAAGATTTAGCTAAACATGTAACAGATTTATGTGAGAAGAATGAAACTAAATTTAAATTTTTATATGAAAGTAAAACTCCCCTTTTCAAAAAGATAGAAACTATAGCAAAAGAGATCTATAGAGCTGATGAAGTTATCGCAGATACAAAAATAAGAGATCAATTAAAAAACTTTGAAGAAGCTGGGTATGGTGAATTACCTATATGTGTTGCGAAAACTCAATATAGTTTTTCTACAGATCCAAGTCTAAAAGGTGCTCCGACAGGTCATTCTTTGCCAATTAGAGAGATTAGGCTTTCATCAGGTGCAGAATTTATTGTAGTTGTTTGTGGAGCAATCATGACAATGCCGGGGCTTCCAAGAGTGCCCGCAGCGGACTCTATAAAGCTTAATAAAGACGGTGATATAGAAGGTCTATTTTAAACTTTTATTTTAAGTTTTTTATTCTCTTTAATCGTTTTAAGTAAATTAATCATCAATGGAATTTTCTTCTTATCAATTTTTTTTAAAATAAATGGAGCAATTTCTTTTGCAAGTTCTTCACCTTCAACAGTTTCTTTGGACATAAATCTTTTTTTTGCAGTTTTAAATGTAAATCCTTTTCCCAAAAAGCCACCCATCTTACTATTTCTTCCACCTGCAGCACTAACATATAAGTCACCTACCCCAGCAAGCCCAAAGATAGTTTCATCTTTACCTTTGAAATATTTGTTTAAGTATCTCATTTCAAGGATTGCCTTTTGAAATAAATTTGATGAAGAATTAAGGCTTTGACCAGCTCCAATTATCATTGAATATATATTCTTTATTGCTGAACACACTTCTACTCCAACCACATCTTTTGAGTATTCTGTTAAATAATATTTTGTAGAGATTTTTCTTCCAATAGATTTTGCAATTTTAATATTCTTGTTTGCTATAATTACACTAGTTTGATTTTTTCTGGCTAATTCCTTTGCTAAACAAGGCCCTTTTAGGACTGAAATATTTTTTAAATTATAGTTTTTTTGAAGCTGATCTGAAATTGTTAAAATCTTATTCTTTTTTTTCTCAAATTTTAATCCTTTAGTTAAAACCAAAATTGGAGTTTTAACCTTTAAATCTTTTAATTCTTTACCAATAAAGTCAATACCTGGAAGACTTAAGGCTATTACTATCAAGTCAAAATTTTCTTTCAATAAATCTCTGGAAAATTTTCTAAATCGTAATTGTTTTGGTAATTTTATCTTAAGAGCAGAATGAAATTTTTTTTTAGAGGATAAGTCTTTAATGAACCTTTTGCTATAAGGTTCACTAATTGTCACATTATTTTTATTTTCTAAACTTGGGATTGTAAATGCAGAGCCCATTGCGCCTCCGCCGATAACTAAAATATTTTTCATAACAAATAATTATTTTATTGTAATTGTCATCATTTTGTTAGTAAAATACATAAATAATTATTTGATTTGGTAGATAAATGACAAAAGTAGCAATTATTGGTGCAGGGCCTTGTGGACTATCAATGTTACGGTCTTTTGAATTAGCAGAAAAAAATGGTGAAAAAATCCCTGAGGTTGTTTGTTTTGAAAAACAAGATAATTGGGGAGGTTTGTGGAATTACAGTTGGCGAACAGGATCTGATCAATACGGAGACCCTGTACCTAACAGCATGTATAGATATCTTTGGTCAAATGGACCAAAAGAGTGTTTAGAGTTTGCAGATTATTCCTTTGATGAGCACTTTGGAAAGCCAATACCATCTTTCCCACCTAGAGAAGTTTTATATGATTATATTGTTGGAAGAGTAAGCAAGGGGAATTTAGAAAAAAAGATAAAATTTAATACTAGAGTTATTAATACTATTTTTAAAAATGACAAATTTGAGCTTAGTTATCAAGATAAAGTTAACAATAAAGTATTAAAAGATAATTTTGATTTTGTTGTTGTATCAACAGGTCACTTTTCAGTTCCATTTATTCCAGAATACAAAGGAATGGATACATTTCCTGGAAGAATAATGCATTCTCATGATTTTAGAGATGCAGAAGAGTTTAGAAATAAAAATGTAATAGTGTTAGGTAGTAGTTATTCTGCAGAAGATATCGCACTTCAGTGCAATAAATACGGAGCTAAAAGTGTTACTATTGGTTATCGACATAACCCGATGGGATTTAAATGGCCTAATGGAATGAAAGAGGTTCATTATCTTGACAAATTGGTAGGAAAAAAAGCAATCTTTAAAGATGGCACTGAACAAGAGGCTGACGTTGTAATTTTATGCACTGGTTACCTTCATCATTTTCCATTTTTAGAAGAAAATTTACAATTAAAAACTAGAAACAGACTTTATCCACCAAAATTATATAAAGGAGTAGTTTGGCAGGATAATCACAAACTTTTATATCTTGGTATGCAAGATCAATTCCATACGTTTAACATGTTTGATTGCCAGGCTTGGTACGCAAGAGATGTTATTATGAATAAGATCAAAATCCCTAGTAATGGTGATGTTGAAAAAGATATTAATAAATGGGTTGCAATGGAAGAAAAGCTAGAAAACCCAGATCAAATGATTGATTTTCAAACTGAATATACAAAAGAACTTCATGAAATGTCTGATTATCCAAAAATTGATTTTGAGTTAATAAGAAAACATTTTAAAGAATGGGAACATCATAAAGTTGAAGATATTTCAACTTACAGAAATAAATCTTTTTCATCTCCAGTGACTGGTTCCATTGCTCCTATTCATCATACACCATGGGCAACTGCTATGGACGATTCATCGAAAACTTTTTTAGATAAATAACTTTAGATTAATCAATACCTAGGTGTTTTTTTCTTTTTTGGACATAGGCTCTAATTAAATTATCAAATATTAAAGCTATGAAGGCCACACAGATACCAAGTGTTAATCCAATTCCAGCACCTTTTTTATCTGACAATGCTTTTAAAATATATTGACCTAAATCTTCTGTTCCAATAAATGCCCCGATAATTACCATGAATAGAGCAAATACAATCGTTTGATTTATACCAAGCATCATGTGTGGGAATGCCAAAGGAAATTCGATTTTAGTTAATCTTTGAAATTTATTTACACCCGACATAGTTGCTGCATCATGTAGACCAGCTGGAACACTTCTAAGTCCTTCAATCGTATATCTTGTAGCGGGTATTGTTGCATAAACTATAACCGCAATAAGCACAGATGTATCGGTTATACCAAATAGCATCATCACTGGAATTAAATATACAAAAGATGGGAATGTTTGAAAAATATCACAAACACCCAACATAAAGTTTGCTGAATGTTTATTTTGAAAACATAGAGTTCCTACTGTAAATCCAATGATACAAGAAACTATAACTCCGAAAGTTGCCATATATGCTGTAACTAAAGCTCTATCCCACCAAGGGCTGAATGCGATAAATAGTGTTAACGCACAAACAACCAATGCTGAACGTAAACCACCTATTAAATATCCTGCACCAACAACTAAAACTATCGTAGCAATTGCGGGCATTCTTAAATATAGTGCTCTCATTGGTTGAAGTACGTCTTGTATCAACCATGTGTTGAACGCTTTAATATATATAAAGAAAGTATCAAAAATCCAATCTACTCCTTTATTCCAAAAATCTGCTGTTGATATTCCTTTGTTATGTGGAATTTCAAATAAATAATTAAAAGTATCTTTAAATAAAAAAGTTCCAACGTATGCCAGTACTATTCCAATAACAAAAATAACGCCAAAAAATAAGAGATTTTTATTTCTCTGATAAAAAGTAAGATTACCAAAATAATCTGTTTGTTTATTGGCCCATGCCAAAGACATCTTATCTAGAAGAATTGCAATTAAACTAATACACAAACCTGCCTCTAAAGCTAAACCAATATTCAATTGGTTTAGTGCTAATAATAAATTAAATCCTAAACCTTTTGCTCCAATAAAAGCTGAAATTACTGCCATCGAAAAACAAACCATGATGACTTGATTTACACCAATTAAAATATCTCTTCTAGCAGTAGGAATTAATACCTTAAACATTAGTTGAAAATTATTACATCCACTCATCCGTCCAGCTTCAATTACCTCTGGAGGCACTGCTCTTAGACCTAATAGAGTTAATAATATCATCGGTGGTATTGCTACGACCATAGTAATAATTACTGCAGCATGGTCACCTACTCCAAAAAGAACTAATGCTGGAACTAATACGGCATACTGTGGCATTGTCTGCATTACAAGTAATATTGGATATAAAGCTTTTTCTACTCGTTTACTTTTAAAAGCTGCTATCCCTAATCCTAAACCAAAAATAAATGATAATGGAGCAGCAACTAATATAAATGAAAGAGTTTGCATTGAGGGCTTCCATTGACCAAATACAGAAATGTAAACCATAGTTAAACCTGCAAACAAAGCTAGACCTTTGCCGCTAAGCTTGTACGAAAGTAATGCTGCGCCTGCTGCAACAATAGTCCATGGTAATCCTGGTAATTCAGCCCATGGGTTTTTATCTATCCAATCCCAACTAGTAAAGGCAACAATTGTTTCTAAACCTCCCAGTAAGATCTCTCTAATTAATTCAATCAGAAAAGTCATGAAAGCAGTCAGATTTCTACTAATTTGTAAAACTATAGGACGACTTTTGAATTCTTGAGTATCTTCATTCCAAACTTCTATTGGCATCCACTCATTCATTAAAAAAAATAACGAGTCATTAATCCAAATAGGCAACCATCCAAGCAATGGAGGTAATCTCCAGAAAACATCGAAGGCGTAATATCTTACTTCTTTACCTAAAAATACGTAACTACTCTGATTTGGATCTTTGACAAATTCTGCTTGACCTCTAATAAACTTATATGTCTCAGGAACATCAATAGCAAAACACAAAGCAAAGAATACAATTAATAGGAATAACCACTGAAAAGTTTTTGGATATTTTTTTAAAAATTCCATAATTAATTATTATTTTTTCTTCCTCCAAAGACTGTATTGATTATTTTTGCTGGATTAATAGAGCCTATAATTTCATTATTATCATCAATAACAGCAACTGGTTTTTCTTGGGTAAGAATTTTTTCAGCAACATTCTCTATGATTTCATCTTGAGAGACTTTTAAATCAACTAAATTATCTTTCGATGCATCCATTACATCTTTGATCAGTAAAACTTTTTCTCTTGGTACTTCTTCTGTAAATTTTCTGACATATTCTGTAGCTGGATTTAAAACAATATTTGCAGGAGTATCTAGTTGTTCAATTATTCCATCTTTCATAATTGCAATTCTATCAGCAAGTTTTAAAGCCTCATCAAAATCATGTGTGATAAACATGATGGTTTTTTGTAACTTGTCTTGAAGTCTTAAAAACTCATCTTGCATCTCTTTTCTAATTAACGGATCCAAAGCTGAAAAAGGCTCATCTAGGAACCAAATATCTGGCTCAACTGCTAAAGATCTTGCTATACCTACTCTTTGTTGTTGTCCTCCTGAAAGTTCTCTAGGAAAATAATTTTCTCTACCTTCAAGACCAACCAGTTTAACCATATCCATTGCTTTATTTATACTGTCCTCAGTTTTGACTCCTTTAATCTGAAGTGGGAAAGCAATGTTTTCCACAACTGTTTTGTGCGGAAGTAAAGCAAAGCTTTGGAAAACCATTCCCATTTTATTTCTTCTAAGTTCTATAAGATCTTTATTATTTAATTTTAATAAATCCTGGCCTTCTATAAAAATTTTACCATCTGTTGCATCAGTCAATCTTGAGATACATCTTAATAAAGTTGATTTACCTGAACCAGATAAACCCATAACAACTAACATCTCTCCTTTTGAAACTTCAAAAGAGGCGTTGTTTACTCCAACAATACAACCATTTTCTTGAAAAGTTTTAGCATCAACATTCCCATTCGAGTCTTGAAGCATTTTTTGAGCATTTGCTCCAAAAATTTTATATACATTTTCACATTTGATTACTGGTTCAGACATAAATTTCAATTAAGTTATATGAAATTAGGACAAAATTAAATCTATAAAATTGTTACTTTCCCCTTAAAAATTTTTAATATAATAAACTCTAGTATCAATTCCGGTGCTTAAAAAACTTAATGCTTCACCACTGACAGTTATTGACTCGTCTACCCCAACATTATTTCCACTTACTGTAAAGCCTGCAAAACACTTATTTTTCTCATCATCCCACTTAACAAATGTTTCATCTATTTTGTTACCATTAATGGTGTAAATTTCATGCGCTCTGAAATTTAGAAAGTTTGCCCCCATTATTGCACGTTGTGGAATTAATTTTGTAGCTTTACAAACTTGCTCATAAACTTCCTCCGTTAGCTTAAAATGATCTGTGCCATCAAAGGTTACTAATATCCCTGAGGGCAATTTAGAAATTAATTCACTTAATTTCTTTTCTTGAGCAATCCTTTCCTCTTCTAATTTCATCTTTCTAACAAGTTCATCACCACCACCAAACATTATGTTAAGAACAAAAAAAGATAGGGATATTGTGAGAATTATTAATACCAAGCCACCAAACTGTTTTGTGGTCTCGGGTAAATATTTTATTCTATTTAAAAAATTTTCTTTTGACATTTACTCTTGTAACTTTCCATTTTTCCATAAGCCAGATTTTTGAGTTCCATCCGATGAAGTAAAAGTGCCTTTGCCATTCATAAATCCTTTTGCCCATTCACCTTCATAAGTTGAGCCATCTGGAAATGTTAAAACACCTACCCCGCTCCATTCACTATTCTTAAATTCTCCTTTATAGATGTATCCATTAGGCCAAGTTTCAGTCCCTTGACCGTTTTTTTTTGTGTCTACCCACTCACCTTCATAAGTAGTTTTGTCTGTGTAAACCCACTTACCAAAACCGTTTTCGCAATTTCCTTCTTTGCATCCTGTGCTTCTCGCTATTGCAACTGAACTGATAAATAAACTTAAAATTATTGCTAAGAGGTATTTTTTCATTATAATATTTTACACAAAATTAATAAAAAAAAATTATACTTTTTTGTCATCTTTATTGCATGAATAAATAGAAATATATTTTTCAGAATTTTCGCTTGTTATATTTTTCGTTATTTCATGAATTAATTCACCAGTTTTCCTTGTAATAATTCCAGACTCAGAATAATTTTTTTTTTGATCTATTGATTTAAATAAAACTACGTCTTTATTGACCACTTTAACATTAAGCTTTGCTGGATCTGAAAGAAATGATGATAATCCCTTAATCAAAAGTGTTTCTGGTTTTTTTGATAAAATTTTGAATTCATCTAAACCCTTCTCATTTAAATCTTTGGCTAAAAAAGTTTGATAATTATATTCAGAATTTTTAATTATCTTTTTTTCTAAATCACAGACAAATTGGAGATCTATATTTTCATTTATGCTAACGTCTTTTGCTGAAGTTTGATTATAGATAAATAAACTTGTTAGTATAATAAAAAAATATTTAATCATTTTAATTTTAAAAAAAATCTCCCCCAACAACGTTGGGAGAGATTTAAAGATTTAATAGCTTTTAACCTTATTTAGTAAAAGCTTTCCAAACTTTCTTGTTCTTTTTTAACCATGCTTTTGCAGCATCTTCGTGAGTCATTTTGTCAACGTCAACTAAAGCTGCCATTGCACCAATTTGACTTGTTGTGAAAGAAAGTTTTTTAAACATAGCTGCTGCGTCTGGATGAGTTTTTGGAAAGTCAGCATTAACTGCTTTCTTCAAATAACCATCTGGCGAACCACATTTTCCATCTCCACCATCTTCAGGTCTGCAACCTGCAGTATACGGAGGAAAGTCGATAAATGTAAAACCAGCACCATCAGTAAAGTTTGGTGTCCAGTTAAAGATAATTGTTCCTCTTCCTTCTTTTTCAGCTGCTGCTAACTCTGCCCAAAGTGCGTCCGCACTTCCAGCAAATTTAACCCACCAAAGATCTCCTAGACCTAAAGCGTCAACCCTTTGAGGGATTAAGTCACCGTGCCAAGTTTGTGGACCTTCTAACATTCTTCCTTTTCCATTCGGAGAGTCAGGTGTTGTAAAGTTTTTAGCACAGTCTGGGTTTTTCAAAGCAGTCCAGTCTGGTAATCCTGGGCATAAACCTTTTTCAGCAACCCAGTTAGGATACCCCATATCCTCTAGAGTTCTAGCTTCATGGTCACCCCAGTCAAGTAAACCACCTTTATCTAAAGCTGTTGTAAATGATTTACCAAAAGCTGATTCCCATACTTCATGAGATAGAGTTACGTCACCAATTCTTATTGACTCGTAAACTGCTTGTGAGTCAGCATTAACATATTTAACATTGTTTCCCATATCTTCCATTATTCCACCAATAACGTAAGCCATTACAATTTGACTTGACCAGTTATGAGTTGGGATAACGATGGGCTTTTTGCTATCTGCATTTGATAAACTAGCAAAACTTACTGCTGAGATTATAACTGCAGAAATTAACGATATTATTTTTCGCATTTATTCCCCTTTCTTAATATTAAGTGCCATTAGTATGTGCCTAAGTAAAATGATAGTCAACTAGAAGATTTAAATATAATATGTAAAAAAATTTATAAAAATGTCGCAAACTACTTTAGATATCAAAGAACCTGGTCTTAACGTTTTACCACCTGGAGTTGAAAGGCATGTTGTCAACGCTGGAGGTCTTACTGGATTACAGATATTTCCTGATGATGAGATAGAAATTATAAATGAGGAAGGAAATCAGATTTGTGAAATTATTTGTTTTGATAAAGATGGAAAATCTGAACTTGGGATTTTAAATCAAAAAGAAAATTGCAAAAAAAGTTTTATAAAAGAATTGCTTAAGAGCAAAGATGAAAGTTCTTTAATTACAAACCTTCAATTAAAAAAAAGAAACTTAGATATCAATAAATCTAAATCATCGATTCTGTTTGATGAGCAAACTCCAAGTGGCGAAAAAATAAAAATAAAATCTAAAGATAAATGCTATGTTATTTTCGCAGCTCCACAAAATGATATGTTGGTATCTGAACAAAATCCATCAAGCGAATTAACGTTATTTATTAAAAGAGATAAAATAGTTAATGACAAAGAATTATCAATAATTCCTGATCCTATTTATGAGCCTAGACATGAGGAAAATATAGAAAGACAAACCGCTATTTCATTTGAGGTTAAGGAGGGAGATTTTATTCAAGTGATAAGTCCGGCTGGAAGACAGTGTTCTGATTTTGTGGCATTCGATACTAAAAAACTTGATAAGAAAATTGAAAAAGGTCTTGATTGGCAAACTACTCGGACTTTTATGGGAAATACTTTTCCTGGCCCAGGTTTATTTTCAAAGTTTTATGACACTGATCATGAGCCCTTGGTTGAGGTTATAAGAGATACTGTAGGTAAACATGATACATTTAATCTTGCTTGTACTTCAAAATATTATGAAGATGCTGGTTATTTCGGTCATGCCAATTGTTCTGATAACTTAAACAATGCTATGGCTAAGTATGGAGTCCAAAAACAAAAGGGTTGGCAAGCTATCAATTTGTTTTTTAATACTTCGGCTACAGGGTTAAACTCAGTCATTTCAGATGAGTCATATGCAAGACCTGGAGATTATGTAATGTTTAGGGCTTTAAAAGATTTAACTATTGGGACAACAGCTTGTCCTAGTGATATAGATGCATGCAATTCGTGGAATCCAACTGATATTTTTGTTAGAACTTATGATAAAAAAAAAGAATTTTCTAAATCATTTGCTTTTAGAATGAAAACAGACTCTGAAAAAAAACTTACTAGAAACTCTGGCTTTTACGAAAAGACATCAAAGCTTACAAGAAATTTTATCGATGCCAGAGGTTTTTGGCTACCTAATGATTATACTAAACACGGAGTTGTTGAAGAGTACAACGCTTGTAGAGAAAAGGCTGTCTTAATTGACTTATCTGCTTTAAGGAAATTTGAAATTATAGGTCCTGATGCTGAGGAATTAATGAACTATACACTTACAAGAAATATAAAAAAACTTGCTGTTGGTCAGGTTGTTTATTCTGCGATGTGTTATGAAAATGGAATGATGTTTGATGATGGGACATTATTGAGACTAAGTGAAACTGGTTTTAGATGGATTTGTGGAGATGAATATGCTGGTGAGTGGCTAAAAGAAATAGCTAAAAAGAAAAACTTTAAGGTCAACGTAAAAAATTCAACAGATCAAATTAGTAACGTTTCAATACAAGGTCCAAAGAGTAGAGAAATATTAAAAAAACTGATTTTTACTCCACCAACACAGCCAACTATCGAAGAATTAGAATGGTTCAGATTTACTATTTGTAGAGTTGAGACCCTTCAGGGTATTCCATTAATTGTTTCAAGAACTGGGTATACTGGTGAACTTGGTTATGAAGTATGGTGCCATCCAAAACATGCCTCTGATGTTTGGGATAAACTTATGGAAGCTGGAAAAAATGAAGGTTTAATACCTGCTGGATTTGCAGCCTTAGATAAACTTAGGATTGAAGCTGGTTTAATTTTATTTGGAAATGAATTTGATGGTCAACAAGATCCTTTTGAAGCTGGAATAGGCTTTGCTGTTCCATTAAAAACTAAAGAGGAAGATTTTATTGGTAAAGAAGTTTTAAAAGAAAGAAAAGCAAATCCTCAAAAAAAACTTGTGGGTTTAGAACTAATTGGAAAAGAGGCAGCTGGACATGGCGATTGCGTACACGTTGGAAGATCTCAAGTAGGTGTGATAACTAGTGGTTGTTTATCCACAACTTTAAATAAAAATATAGCTTTATGTAGAATCGATACACAACACTCAAGTGAGGGAACTGAGGTTGAGGTTGGTAAAATAGATGGTCATCAAAAAAGAATTACTGCAAAAGTCGTTGGTTTTCCACATTTCGATCCGAAAAAAACAAGAGTTAGATCTTAATGCAAAAAACAGCAAAAGACTTATTGGAATTTTGGGAAGATCAAATGAAACTTTCTCACATGTCTAGTAATTACTTTTTTAGAAAATCTCCATCACATTATCATATGATGCTTTTAGTAATGCATGCGTACAAATATGAGGAAAATCTAACTGTTGAGGAACTTAAGACTAAACTATTTAAAACTTCACGTCCAAAGTCTGCTTTAATGATTAATGAGGCCTGCGAAAAAGGTTTTTTTTACTTGGAAAAAACCTCAAATGATCAAAGAAAAAAACACATTAAACCAAGTGAAAGTTTTATTAAAGAGTTCAACAATTATATAGAAACACTAAAACATCTCAATTTTTAATATTTGTAAAAGTTTTACTTATATTTTTTATATATATAAAAAACTATATATTTAAGTCGCACGAAAAATAAAGTTTGATTATGTCATTACCGACAAAAGCAAAAGTAGTAATAATCGGAGGAGGTATCCACGGTTTAAGTACTGCTTGGAAATTATCTGAAACATATAAAAATCCTGGTGACATTATAGTTCTAGAGAAAAAAGATACCGCTGCTGGAGCAAGTGGAATTGCATGTGGAGTGGTTAGAAATAATTATTTTCAACCAGCAATGAGAGAATTGATGGCCCACTCAGTCTCTGTTTGGGAAAGTGATCCAAAAGCATTTAAATATAATCCAGTTGGTTATTTACAAATATCACCTGAGGTTATGCATGAAGATGTTGCGAGTATTTATGAGCAACAAAAAGCAATAGGATATGAATCTGATTTTATAGAGGGTGAAAAGGATTGCATGAAATACATGAAGGGCATGTTTGATGACTGGCAAGCCCAAGGTATAACTTCAATTCTTCATGAAAAAAAGGGTGGATACGCATTTAATAAAGACTCTATTAAAGCTTTAGAAAATAAATCTACTTCTAATGGTGTTCAAGTGATGAAAGGTGTGAAAGTTACAGGATTTAAAAGAGGAAGTAATAGTAAAGCGGTTACAGGAGTTGAAACAGACAAAGGCACAATCGATTGTGAACAAGTAGTAATTGGAGCAGGACCGTGGGCTAGAGATTTTTGGAATATGTTGGAATTACCTAAAACAGCAAACATAAAAGGTAAAGATGGTAAAATGCATGTAACTGATATGTGGACTTATTGGATGCTTCAAGAGGGTGTTATTGGTGTTGAGCCAGATTTCTTAAAAACAAATGATGGTAAGCAGCCACCAGTAGTTCATGTTGACTCGACTGCACCATTATATTCGGACAAAACAAAAAAATTAATTACAGATAAAATTTGGGGAATTTATTATAAACCTGATATTGATGGTTTAGGAGTTCAAGGTGGAACATCACCTTACATTGTTAAAAAACATTTTGATCAAGTAAATGTTGATCCTTATGGAATTGAGTCTCCAGAGTATCAAACTACTGATGCGTTTAGTGATATGTGGTGCTCTGCTTTAGCACATTGCCAAAAAAGATTTGAAGGAAAATCTGATTTATATAGAAAAGGTCCATCAGGTGGTCTTGGATGCATGACACCAGACTCATTTCCAATCTTTGATAGATTTTTTGAAAACGTATATATGATTGCCGATGCTAACCATGGATATAAAATGATTGGTGTTGGAGAGCTTGTTGCAAAAGAAATTCTTGGTACTGAAAGTGATTTATTGAAACCGTTTAGATTCAACCGTTACGAGAAGGGAGAACTTCACCCTACTTCGAACAGTCCGTTCCCTTGGAGTTAAACTCTAAGCCTAGACACAAATAAAATTTTCAGCTACGTTTGAATAAATATAATTCATTGAGGGGAAAATGACTGATCTTGAAAAACATGTTAACCAACCAGGAAGAGACAAATTAGTAAAAAAAGTTAGAGAAAAAATTAATGAGTTAGGAATAACTTATATTTATTATCAATTTATATCAGTAACAGGTAGAGTTGTTGGTAAAGGAATTCCAGCAGATCATTGGGAAAGAACTGCAGAAAAAGGTTTTCAATTAGTTTACGGAGCAACAGCGAACTTATTTTTAGATCGTCATAATAACTATATTGGATACGGTCCAGAAGCTATGGAGCTAGTTGGTATTCCTGATCCTGAAACTTTTTGCCAATTACCTTGGGATAAAAGAGTTGGAAGAGTATTTGTAACATGTTTTAGAAATAGAGAAGAAAGACAAAATCCAGGTGGACATTTAACTTCTGACTGTAGAGGTAATTTAAGAATTTTCATGGAGGAATTTGAGAAGAAACATGGACTTGAGTTAAGAGTTGGAACAGAGCCTGAAATGATGTGGCTTACAAAAAACGAAGATGGGACGCCTACTGGAAAAGGTTTTTCTAAACCATTCTGTTATCATATTGATCAATTTGAATCTTTAAGACCTGTTTTTATGAAGGTTATTGAGTATTCAAAAGCTATGGGTTTAGATATGATTCAAGGTGACCATGAAGATGCTCCAGGTCAATTAGAGTTAAACTGGACTTATGATAATGTTTTAAGAAATGCTGATAGATTATCAACTTATAGACAAATTTGTGCACAAGTTGCAAGAGAACATAACTTAATTGCATGTTTCATGACTAAGCCTTTTATGGGTGTGTCAGCTAGTGGTTGTCATACTAATATGTCTTTATGGAAGGGTGGAAAAGTAAAAACTAACAAACTTGGACATAAAAATTTACCGGCTGTTGAAGAGGTATTTGGTTATGTTGAAGGTGGAACTAATACATTTATGCCTGATACAAAAGATATGCAGTTACCAGGTAAAATTGGTTTACAATCAATTGCTGGTATAATGGAACACTTGCCAGCTTTAACTGCGTTAGGATCCTCAACAGTAAATTCTTATAGAAGATTATGGGATCAAGGTTTTTGGGCACCTGTTTATGCTGACTGGGGATACCAGAACAGAACTTGTGGATTAAGAGTTTCTGCTCCTGGAAGATTTGAATATAGATCAGTAGACTCTATGCACAATCCTTATTTATTAGGTGCAGCTTTACTAAAAGCTTGTGATCATGGAATAAGTAATAAAATGAAACCAGCTGATCCTGAATCTAGAAATATTTATGAAGCTCAAAAAGCTGGTAAGGATGTAAAAAAACTTCCTTTAAGTTTAGGAGAAGCTTTGGAAAGATTATCAGAAGATGAAGTAATTAAATCAGCTATGCCTGATGAGATGTATAAAGTTTTTCATTGGTATAAAAATGATGAATGGGAAAGATTTTTAGGAGCAACAACTCAATGGGATCTAGATACTTATCTAGATTGTTTACCATAAAAAATACGGAAAGAGGAAAAGTATATGTGCGGAATTGCGGGATTAATTCATAGAGGGAAATCTTCAAAAGTTGGTCATGAGCTTCAAGGTATGTTGCAAGCTCTGAAACATAGAGGAGAAGACTCTACGGGCTATGCTTTATATGGAGACACTGACGGAAAAAATTTTATCATGCGTTTCAAAGTTGGAGAAAACGTTGGTGAGGGTAGTACATCAGTTGCTGAGGATGTGTCCGTTTATGATGAAAGAAAAAAGATTGTTGATAGCTATCTTAATGAAATGGGTGCAAAAATTATCAAAGAAGAAAGGATACTTCCCTACTCTTTAAGATACGAAATAGAATATAATAAAAAAGATTTATTAGAATTTTCACAAAAAATAGAAAGCATTCCAGGAGTAGAGATACTATCAATGGGTAAATCTTTAGAGGTTATTAAGGATCTTGGGAATGCCAAAATGGTTTGTGACAGATATAATCTAGACAAACTTGTTGGTACTCATGCAATTGGTCACGCTAGAATGGCTACAGAGTCAGGAGTAGATATTAAATCTGCTCACCCATTTTGGGGTTATCCGTTTAGCGATGTATCAGTTGTTCATAATGGTCAGCTTACAAATTATTGGAACAATAGAAGAGCTCAAGAAAATAAAGGAATGAGATTTATGTCTGAGTGTGACTCAGAACTTATTGCTGTTTAT
>Ga0114933_10002979_pt1 | contig 16953 bp, 9 predicted proteins | sample 4SBtaG_FD_89691 | JGI IMG/M metagenome (GOLD analysis project Ga0114933, IMG submission 89691) | Deep subsurface microbial communities from Kolumbo volcano to uncover new lineages of life (NeLLi) - 4SBTROV12_W25 metaG | ecosystem: Environmental > Aquatic > Marine > Volcanic | place: Kolumbo... | reverse complement strand
CGCATCCCGTCGTCTGAGCCAGGAAGCAACAACACCTGCTGACGTTTTGGACTTTCAAATCGAAAGTACACGTATCGAGAGGAGTCATCTGCATCCCCGAACATCTTGTGGAAATCAAACATTGCGACCTTTTGGATTTGTTCCCAGGCGACCTTTGCGTTGCCACTGTCGTAGGAAGCTGCCACGTCAACGGCGTCAATTTCCGGTGGGTGCACTTTCTTGAAGCCCTGCCCGTCATCTGGAAACGGCCCGGCAGACCATACTCGTGGTATTTCGCGCAAGGGAGCCTCTGTAAGACGTTTGCGTTCGGAGTTTGACTGAACAGCCAGCACCTTTGGTTCGCTGCGTTCGTCTTTAAGTAGCCCCAGAAAATGGGCTGCCTGTAACCGCACGGCTTCCTGGTCGTCGTCTAGCCTTTGTAGCAGTAATTCAAATAGCTCTTGCTGTGATTTACTTGGTGGTTTTGCTGCCCAATGTTCCGCAACGGTAAAGATACCGACTGGCCCCAGTTCACGCACATCCAATTCGGCACCATCATAGGCAACCTTGTAAACTGCTTCGTTGGGCCAATCCTGTAACGGTAAATCAGCGTCCAGCTTCTCGAGTGCAGGCGGAATCGTGAGTTTGAATCCTGCAGCCAGCACGCCGCCAAGCCTCACGTTTGCGTTTCGTGAGCTAAGGCTTTGCTCGATAACTTCGGTAGGTTGTTTGGCGAGTAAATATGCTGCGGCCTGACGAAGATAGCTGTCCTCATGACCGGCTAATCTCGCGATCGTCTTGAGTGCTTTGCGATTCGGTATCTCATTGAGACTTGTTAGGGCTGCAAGCTGAACACTAGGTTGTTTTGCAGACAACTCATCCGCGATTAGGTCGAGGCCGTGTTCTGGAAATAGCTCACCGAGAATCCTGATCGAATCAATTTTGGTTTGTGTGTCGCCAACCTTGACGAGTTGGTGTAGCAAAGCCCCTGCAATCAGAGAATCGACCTCCCCTTCGCCACGCAGGCTGTTTTCCTTTAGTTGCATCGAGAGAGCCCATAGCAAATCGGTCGAAGGAGATTCTCCCCATCCTTTAACCAGATCTGCCTGCAAGCCATCGTCAGATGCTGACCTGCGGTTCAATTCAACGACCACCCGTTGAGTTAGCCACGTTGAATTGATGGATGTCAGTTTAGGAAGTTCATTTCCACTGAGCTCTGTAATATCCACTGCATCTTTAAATTTACCGAGACGGTCGTCTTTTCGAGTAATCATCACCAGATCGGATTGATATACCGGTGAGCCTTCGTTGTGCGCCATTTCTGCAAGGGTGACGAAGATGCGACCCCCGCGGCCTACGGTGACCCCGACCGGTCGGGTTTGATTAAGGCCCTGCAGGAGAATCTGCTCGTCGGCTTTAAACGTCGCTCCGGAAACTTCAATTGGGTAAGACGAAAGTGCGCGTGTTCCCCAGCGGGCTAGTAGGATGCTGTTTCGATATTGCTTGGGCAAATATGTTTCGTCGTAATACGATTGTCCAACGGGCACTCCACGTCCCATCTCTTGGTTCATTGTGACGAGCAGATCTTTTCTGTCGGGAGTCATCGTGGGCATCCAGCCTCGCGGCCATCCGAAGTCTGCGCCGGGTACAACATGAAGGAGCCTGGATGGAACAAATTCTGTAGGTAGCCCCTCGTGATCATTGTCATGGGTAAAGAGGTTCCATTTGTTGTCAAAAACGAGACCGCAACTGTTACGTGTGCCGCGTGCAACGACTTCCAGTTGGCTACCATCTGGTTTGCATCGCAGCACGCCACCGACGCCGGTGAACGGAACCTGTGTGTCATCCGGCTGACAAAAGAACGTCCAGTGCCCCCAGTGATCTGGACGGCTGAAGTCGCCGTACCACACCAGCAAGTCACCCATTGACATGTATAGCCAGCCATCAGGTCCAAATGCCAGTCCGTGAAAACACTGGTGAGGATGAAAATCCGGTAATCCCCAAACCAACCTTTCAGGTTGGAGGCCTTCTCGCTTTACACGCGCGTCTTTGATCACGTAGAGCGCAAGATTTGTCATGACATAGATATCATTTCCTCGAATTTCCAGATCGTAGAGCCATGAGTCTTTTGGAAAGGTATAGAGCAACTTACGTGGAGCAAATCCGCTTTCATTCGCTTCGTAAACAAATAACGCTTCGCGACACCCAGTAAACAGGTTTCCTTCCGTGTCCAAGCGTACCGATAGAAACGACTCGGTATCCACCGAGTCGATGGTGATCGCCTTTAGCTCAGGGTGTGGTATTTCAAACTCGGCTGAATAGAGGTGCGATTGAAATACGCTGACGTAAATCGCTGTGATCGTAACGAGTAATGGTGTTCGCATAATGCGATTTGCTTTCTTCGTGTGGCTATTTGTTGTTTTAGTTGTTCTTTTTCTTCTTGTTTCGACGTTCCTGAGAAGCGCGTTCGAGCATTTGTATGTATGCTTCTCGCTTATCAACGTTTTCCCGATCTTTGTAGATTTGAAGCATTGCATCCCCGGTGTTTCGCATCCAAGTTTGTAATTGTCGGCGATGAAGCGTAAGCGCTTCATCGTGTGCGGGGTCTTCGATCAAGTTGTTGAGGCAATTTGGATCGGCCTTGATGTCATACAATTCTTCGACAACACGATGCTGGTATAAATGGTGGCGTTTCGCAAAGCCGATGTGTGAATCCGCGAGTTCTTTGAATCGTTTGTAGGTTGGGGTGCCCGACGTTGCTGTTGCAAAAACACGTTCGCCATTGGACCAAGGATTGTAAATGTACAAGTAACGCTTGGACTGAACGGCTCTCATCGGATCACGCGATCCGCCAGCATTTTCGTTGTATTCCTTGACTACAAAATGTCGTTTCTCTTGTGATTGTCCGTTGAGAAGAGCGTGAAATGATCGGCCGTCAAGTTCCGGTGGATGATCAGCGCCAGCGATATCTAGGATGGTTGGCAAAAAATCCACGGCGGAAACCATATGTCTGTTGTCGACGCTGTTTGCTTTCACCGTTCCTGGCCAACGCACAAATAACGGTGTGTGTGTACTGTGGTGATACAATTGCGTCTTTGCAAAAGGCAGTGCCATGCCGTGGTCGGAAAGGAAAATCACAACGGTGTTGTCCCGAATGCCGCATGCATCAATCGTATCGAGGATCTCACCTACACAATCATCCGCTCGCCGAACACTACTGTAATAGTGCGCTAACTCTTTTCGGACGACAGGGTCGTCAAACAGGAATCCAGGGATGGGAACTTCGTCCGCAGTAAACACTCTCGTCGGTTTATGCGCATCGTCAATAGTCGCACCGTTCTTGCCCTGAGCAAAAAACGGCTTGTGAGGATCCGAGATGTTTATCAAAAGGCATAGTGGTTTCTTTGCGGTTACCGAAGCGTCGATCGCTTGTTTTGTAGAGTCTCCGTACGAAACGGCGTCCTTAATATGCGCCGTCGTTCCATCAGCATTTTTCTGTATGATCAGGTCCCAATTGTAGGGAACATATGGAGTTGAATGACTGACCTTGCCACGAATGGCAGTGAAGTAACCTGCTTGCTGCATCAGGTCCGACAGCATGGGATGTTTGGCCATCTTCACCTGATAGAATCCTTCGACACCGTTGTTGTGCGGGTATCTTCCCGACCACATCACGTTTCGACCGGGCATACAGTTGCCAACTTGTACATGAGCAAGCTTGAATTGCAGACCATCACTCGCAAGTTTATCCATGCGAGGTGTGGTATCCGGTAACTCACACCCCATAACACCAACTGAATCGGCACTCATGTCGTCTACGGTGATGATGACAATATGTGGTTGTGTGGATTCCGCCTCGTTCGCCGTACAGGTCGAATCCATCAACATGTGCAGAAATACGAACAATAGGAGTAGATGTTGATGGCGTGTATTGTTCTTCATTACAAATCCACTTGAGCTAACTCAGTGCTGAATACTCAATGAATAAAGGAATCTAATCAATTAGCTGTGCCCGAATTTCCGGGACTCTGGCATGATCATCGTTATGCATACGGCAGTAAGCGGCCAACTGGGATTGTAGACGCCGGATCACGCTACGGTATTGCTGATCGTCGTACAAGTTGACTACCTCGGCCGGGTCATTCTCGACGTCGATCAGCCATGGAGTGTCCGATGCTGAAATTACGAGTTTGTATTGCGACGTTACAGCACATAACCAAGGATTGCCCGGCGTACTGCGCAGGAATGCAATGTCGTTCCATTTATCGACGTTACCTGCGAGTAGATTACTTGCATCACGACCGTCGACTGGATGTGGGTGTGAAATTCCCATAAGTGACAGGACGGTGGGTAGAAAGTCGATACAACTCAACGCTTCGCTAACTCGATGACCTTTTGGCAACAATTTAGGTGCATAGATGATGAAAGGAATTCGAGCAGAGCCTTCATAGGGCACACCCTTGTTGAGCCGCCCATGTTCACCACATAAGTCACCGTGGTCGGACGTGAAAACAATAATTGTATGATCGAGGATCTCTAAATCATCAAGCTTGGCGATGATCCGCCCTACATTGTCGTCGATGCACTTCACCATTCCGTAGTATGCAGGCATCAATCTTCGGATCTGTTCCGCTGTTACGCCGGCCGGTTTACCCCACTGCGGCGTTTGCTCTGCCGTTCTTTTAAAAGTACTGGGAATAGGAACTTTTACATCGGCATACATCGTGTCGTACGGTTTGCGCACTGTGTTAGGCCCGTGAGGATCGGGAAGGCTTATGTAGTAGCAGAATGGCTTGGAGTGGTTTGCTTCGATAAATGAGATTGCGCGGTTACAAAGAAAATCGGTTGTGAATGACTCTGCGTCCGCATTGTTAACATTGTAGTTTGGCTGCCCTTTTGCATTTCTCGCACCAACCCGCGGCCCCTCGGGCAGAATCTCCAGATTCTTCCAGTGTCCTCGATTGAACATGTAGCGGTTGTCAGCAAATCCAAATTGCCTCTTGGGTGACCACTGAGGCTTGCCGTCACCGTCGAGATGCCATTTACCTGCAAACCCAGTTTGAAAACCTGCCTTTTGCAGAGAATGAGCAAAAGTTACCACCGAGTCTGCTAACGGTACGTTGTTATTGGTCACAGGTGTCTTCTGTGGATACATTCCCGATACGAGTGCAGCACGCGAAGGTGAACAGACGGGGGTTGTTGCATAGAAGCTCGTACAGGTAACCCCATTTTTCGCGAGCCAGTCGATGTGGGTCGTGCCGACAATATCACCACCATAGGGACCAAGTGTGCCAAAGTGATGCTCATCAGTTTGGATGATTATCAAGTTGTATGGAGCGTCGGCTGCAGTAGCAGTGTTAGCGAAAAGTGTAATAAGCAGAACAGATATACACTCAACGCCACGCTTGAATCGGTGAGTCAGGTTGCGCGTCATTTACTTTACCTAGGCATTGGTTTGATGAGAGTGCGGTAATCAGTACAGAAATCAAATGAATGATCACGGTTCTCTATTCAGAGTGCTACCAAATTGTCCTGCACTCTAGTTTAGAGGTAAAAGCAGATCATCGCATGCATCGCAAGTGCTAAAACCGGTTCTAGTGAAGGCAATATGAGCCCAGCCCGGTAATTGGGAGAAGAATCCCTGAATATCAAAGTGGTCAGGGGCGGATTTGAACCGCCGACACGTGGATTTTCAGTCCACTGCTCTACCAACTGAGCTACCTGACCATCAGCGTTCCCCGTGGCATTTGCCACGACGACCGACTTGGAAGAATCAAGCCTATATAAGATGCAGGATTACTTCAAGGGGAGCTACTTCTTGGCAGTAACCGTAGTTAATTGCCGTTGATTATCGGTCCGAACTGCCGAACAATATATGCGTGCATACTGCTTAACTCAAACAGTTTCACCTCCCCACAATTAACTCAAAAGTGATTACAATGTGGAGAGAACAGGGAGTGACTTTTCCAATAAATCGAGGCCGATCGACTTTTCCCCCAAGTGGCTGTTTGCAGGCAATATCCAGTGCTTGTGTCTCTTGGTTATTGAATTCGATCAAGTTGTGGAATCCAGCTGTGCCAGTAACTGGCAACGGCATTCCCCGTCATGCGGTGTTTTGCAAGCTGATGGTGATCGATTGCGATAGATTCAGGATGATCTTTCGTGAATCGCGTTCAGTATGGAATTAAACCGAGAAGTAATAATGATGTTTTTACAAATTCGTACGCTGGACTTACTCAAGGTCACGACCGTGCTATTGGTCGCTGCAATAGCATTACTCCCTACGGAGCAATTGCACGCACAAGCTCAAACTGCACGGATCAGATCCATGGCAGACAAGGCATACAACTTCCTGAGCACTCAGGATTTGACCGTCATGCCAAATATGCGGGAGGCCGGTGAGACAAATGAAGGTGGTAAATTCCTTGTAGCACTCACCATCTACAAGTACCACAAGATCTTCAAAATCCCTGGTGGTAATAACCACCCAAAAGTTGTTGCTGGTAAGAATCTGGCCCGTGAAGTGGTAGCGAATAGCCAATTCGACCGAGTGCAGAATTACGAACTTGGGTTGGCGATCATTCTTTTAGCCGAGTCAGAAGCCGATGCATATCGCCCGCAGATTCAGGCACTTATCGATGTTGCTCAAAGGCGGCAGCGAGAAGATGGTGCTTGGAACTATTACAACGCAGAAGAAGGCAATGGTGACGTTTCTATCTCGCAATATTTGGTGCTTGCTCTTTGGACTGCTAAGCAATACGGATTCGATATTGATGAGCTGACCGTGGAAAATGCCTGCAAGTGGTTGCTTCGGACGCAGGATACCGGTGGAGGCTGGCCGTACACACCGGTTGATCCAGGTAACTTCGGCCCCACAAATCAGAATTCGATGCAATTGGGTTATGATCAACCTTCAGATGCTGCGGCTGGTCTTGGCTCACTCTACATTTCCGCAGGATTGCTGGGGTTTGTAAATCAAAAACTGCCGCAAAAGACGGATGATGCCAATACCCAAAAAACCAACGGCGTCTTGCAAATCAAGAAAGAAGAGTCAGAAGAAGAAAAGATCACAAAGAACCCTAATATTCCAGAGCAAGTCGTGATGCGCGGCCTAAATACCGGGAATGGGTATTTCAGCAAGAAAGGCGATACGGTTTGGGATACACAACGCTGGCCTTACTACTTTATCTACAGCTATGAACGATACATGACGTTCCGTGAGCTAGCAGAACTAAAGAACATTGAAGAACCTGCATGGTTTGTCAAAGGGGTCTACTTCCTTGAAGATAAACAAATGGAAGATGGCTCGTGGGTTTACAGCAGTAAGTCAGGCAAAGGCGTTGATACGTGCCTCGCGATGCTTTTCTTGCTGCGTAGTACAAAGCAAAGTCTTAAGCTGGCGATTGAAGAGACCAAGTTTCAGGGTGGTGTCGGGCTACCGAAGAATCTAGCAAACGCCAAAATGAAAGATGGCAAGGTTGTAGCCGAGGAAGTTAGCGGCGACATCGAGAGCATTCTACAGATGCTCGAAAGTGAAGACGGGCTGACCGCAGACACCGTCAAAGCACTGCCTCCAGATATCACTCTGTCCGGTGATGCGATTAAACGCCGCGAACAGCAGGAACAGCTCAAGGCGCTCATCAGTGAAGGAAATTATCTAGCTCGCAGAGTTGCAGTCAGAAGCCTTGCACGAGAACAAAAGCTGGAGGCTGTGCCAACCTTGCTTTTTGCCATGACGGATCCCGACAAAAATGTCGTACGAGAGGCACGCGATGCGCTGCGATTTATTAGTCGCCGCCTAGATGGATTTGGGTTGAAGGATAACTTCACCGAAGAAGAAAGAAATAAAGCGGTTCAGGCGTGGCGAAATTGGTATTTGCAAGTGCGTCCTGAAGCTGAACTGGAAGAATAGGAATAGAGGGGTGCACCGAAGCCAAATCGGAGCAACAACAGCGATTCGGAATTGCTGAGGAACTTGCTTAGGAAAGTAATTAATGGGAAAAAAGCGACGTAGACGACGCCGACGCCAAACAATTGGCAAGCAGATGTTTATGGTCTCCAAGTATGAAAAGGTGACTAGCGTATTGCTTGCGCTCAACCTCTTCATCGGATTCATGGACGGCATTATGCTCGTCATGTGGATCTCCGGCTTGAAAGCCCAGGCAATTGAGGCTGTTCCAGTCCTTATTCTCGAACCGAAGGGACGCGGTGCAAATGCCGAAGGGTACGAACGTGACCCGGAAGAACCAGGATTGGAAGAAGTAGAAGAAATCAGCGAACCACGTATCGAAGAGACTTTTTTGGCTGTTACGGATACCGTGACTAACACGGCCGCGTCTCTGGTAGCGCTTAATACTGGTGCGACATCGAGTAGCCACGGAAGCGGATTAGGAGATAGTCGAGGTGCCGGGCCCGGAGGAGATGGTGACCTGGATGTTGTTCCTCGTCAAGAACGGTGGAGGATTTCACTCTCTGCCAACAGTGTCGACAGTTTTGAGCGGCAACTCTCATATTTCAAGATCGATCTGGCTGCGTTTGGTGGTGGAATTACCACGCTCGATAGCACGTTTCATCCGATTAGTCCGGCCAACGTAACTCATTTAGAAGATGGCACGCAGGAAAAACGGACTTGGTTCTATCCACAAAATGCTATCGAGACACAGTGGACTGCAGAGTTATTAAACAAGGCGGGTATTCCGACATCCGGGCGTACGTACATTCATCTGTATTCGCCCGAATCCGAGCAGAAACTCCTTGTTGCTGAGGATGCTCGAATGCGTGCAGCGAACAAGCGAATTGACGAAGTAAAACGAACGTATTTTGAAGTCCGGGCGAGCGGTGGCCAATACGAATTCGTCGTTACGAATCAAGAGTACCGCCCTGCTCCGAATTACAACAACTGATACATCACAGAACTGCTTAATTAGGCACCAGTATTGATAGGTATTTTTTCAATGGAATTCTTCACAAACTTTCTGACGCTACTCGGACAAGATGATAGTGCTGAGCCGGATGCGATGAACACGGTATTCGAGTGGGTTGGAAATTCGATTTATGCTGTCTTGGGGTTAACTGCACTTTGGGGAATCTATTGTGTAGTTATCGTGTGGCGCCGTGTTGCATCGAAACGATTTAACTCCGAACAGGAACAAGAGGCGTTTATCGACCAGGTCGAAGACCGTCTAAGTCAAAAGGATTTTGAATCGATTGAGCAATCTTGTCATGGCGACAAGCGTGCGATGGTCCAATTGGTGTACATGGCAGTCGCTAACCGTCAACTTGGTTTTGCCAACGTTCGACAATTGATTGTGGACCGATTTCAGCGTGATGTGATGTCGGATCTCGAGAATCGAACAAGTTGGATCACGACGGTGATCAAGAGTGCACCGATGATCGGACTGCTTGGTACGGTTATCGGTATGATGGGTGCCTTCGGTCAGCTGGCGGGAAGCGATAACGTGGAAGCCAAGGCGTTGGCGGGAAATATCATGGTTGCACTCATTACCACTGCTAGTGGCCTCACGATCGCGATCCCACTTGTTGTTGCACTGGCGATGATCAACATCCGGATTCGCAAAATGGAAGATCTCGTTGGCGCCGGTCTTCAGCGTGTCCTTGGCGGACTAAGGACTAACTTGTCTGACTAAAAGATTCCTGTGGCGGTAAATCAGACACTCGACTTCTAGCGATAATCACAATGGACTTTGACGATACAACACAAGAAGAGCCTTTAATGGCCGAACGGGCGGTAGAAGACGCCGAAATGGATATCACTCCGATGATTGATATCACGTTTCTGTTACTTATCTTCTTTATTGTCGCAGCTAAGATCGATTCGCAAAAAGCGGGTGAGTTACCTCAGGCGGAAGCCGGTATCAATGTTGTCGCCGAGAAGTCGATCATCATTCTGGTGTCCAAGCAAGGTGAAAACGTGGTTGTTACATCGCCCCTGCGAGGTACGCCATTTTCTGCTGATGATCAGGCTCAGGTTGACGAAATAAAAGAATTCCTGACCAACATAATTGAAAAGGACGAAGGCGAAAAAGTCGTTCTGGTTCAGGCAGCTATTGGGGTGAAACATAAGGATGTTTCACGAGTCGCGCGCGCCGTCGGTGAAGTGGGCGAGGAAAGTACAAGACAGATATACGTTGCCGTAAAACAGTTTCAATGACCGGAACAACAATGACTTTTTCGAAACAAAACTAAGCCGCTGAAACTATAAACCAAATGGACGATTTCAACCAAAAATCACTTGTCAGCTATGGCCGTGGAAACACAGGCGAAGATGAAGATATGGACATGACACCGATGGTGGATGTCACATTCCTACTACTCATTTTCTTTGTGATGACAGCCGCGTTTACGCTGCAAAAGTCGCTTCCAATTCCGACACCACAGTCTGAGGAGGCAAGTACGCAGGCCATTCCGCAGGAAACGGAAGAAGATCCTGAATTCCTCACGATCCGTGTTGATTCTGATAGTACCTTCTGGATCATCAATCCAGACGGAGATGAAGAGGAAGTCGGAACAACGGTGGAATTATACAGTCGCGTAAAAATGATTCGCTTGGAAAACGACAGTATCTCGAAGCTCGTTGTACGAGCTCATGAAGATTCTTATCACGAACGTGTCGTGGCTGCAATCGACGCAGGGTCAATTGCAGGTATGGACCAAGTCCAGCTTATGACCGTTTCGGAGGATGATTGACTATGAGTGACCTGCCAGCACAAAAAACAGAACGGATACTAGGAGCATTAGCCGGATGAATGCTGAACAATTTTTAGATCATCTTGCCACCAGAGGTTTACTTGAACCCGCTGTTATCGAGCAGTTTCGAGCAAATCTTAAGGGACACGAGCTATCGCCTCAACAGTTGTTAAAAGCCCTCGTTGCTGAGGGGCACCTAACGAGTTTTCAGGCCGAGAGTATTGGAAATGAGATTAGTGCTGAAGCAGGACAGGCTGAAGAAGAAGTTGTTGATTTGTCTCAGATGGGCGGTGACGAAGTAGTCGACTTGGCTCAACTTGGTGGGGACGACGAAATCGTCTCGCTGGATGAGCTGGAAGAAATCGAAGAAGTTATCGATTTGGAGGCAGCCAACGAGCCTGCACCGTCCACCGGCCCCAAACAAGCGAACCCTTCGGAGATCTCCAGATCGGTTGGTCCGAAGACGCTGCATGACGCGGACTTTGATAATACCGTTTGGGACTCCAAATTTATTCTCGGTGGTGTGTTGGTACTTGGTTTACTTTGTGTTACCGGCGTCGTGTTATTTCTGGTGCTCTCTAATCGAAATGCAGATGAGGCGTGGGATTTAGCCAAAGCTGATTTTGACCAGGGTATGTATGCTCAGGCCAAACCTAAGCTCGAAACGTATGCACAGGATTACCCTGAGCGTCCTGAAGCGAAGGAGGCGATTGTGATGGCCGCCTTGTGTGATGTGCGTTTGGCCATCGGGTCGCTTTCAAGATCTTCGCTTGAAACGGTGCAAGAAGCGCTGATTGACGTTCAAAATAATCCTGAGTTTCCAAAGCAACGAGGTGTTTTGCCAAGTTTGCTGCTAATTATGTATGACGGCTATGCAAGTGCTGCGGAGAATTCACCTGAGCCCGAAAATAAACAGATGTACCTGGATCTTTGCGATCAGACGCTTGCCCTGCTAGTCAATCCGGCATTTGTCAGTAAGAAGTTGTTAAATGAAGGCGGCAATCGTCAGAAGAAGATTGCCGTTGAACAGCGAATTCAGGATGTACGCAGGATCATCTCGCGTAAAGGGAATCTGGATTCCGCCATCGTTCAGATTAACGAGTCTTCGGTACAAAAGCTTACAGCCAAAGCATATGACATACGTGATAAATTGCTCCAGCAATTTCCTGAATTAAAGGCCGATCCGACGCTGGTTGATGCTGTGAGAGAAGTTTCAAGGCAAGAGCGGGAGCTCGTGGCTGCTGTCGCAGCAGACGCTACCATGATTCCGACATCGGATGACGTCGCCGTCGAAGATAGATACAAGATCATCGTTGCCACTCGGAATGGTAGGAATATATCCGAGGTTCAGGACTACTTTGCTCCAGTGCTTGTCAATGAAAGCCTCTATGGTGTTGAGGTTTGGAGTGGAAAAGTCGTTTGGAGACGACATCTTGCTCAGCGCACAATGCATCCGGTGCGTGTGGATGATCAACGGGATTCAAATACGATCGCAGCTGATGGGGACCGAAATGAGATTGTTTGCCTAGAAACGGCTACCGGGCGTCTGATCTGGCGTACTCCTGTCGGCGGTGTGTTTACTCAACCGGTGGTCAATGACGGAAAAATTTATGTCAACCGGCGAGTATCCAAAGCTGGACGGACTATCAGCCAGCTCGTTGCACTCGATGCCGGAAGTGGTGATGTTCAACAAATCATCGAGTTTCCGATGCTAGTGCTACTTCCACCGGCATTTGACCAGCAAAATGGTCTGATATATCAAGTTGGCGAACACTCGAATATTTATGTCGTTGATCCAAGCAACGGTAGATGCCAAGCCGTGCATTACACTGGTCACGAGGAAGGTGAGATTTCAGTCCCAGCTGTCGTAGTTGCTGGTTACTTGTTCTATGCCGAAAACGCTGATGGCAAGGCGTTTGTGAGGATCTATCAGCAGCAGGAAGACAAGACGTTCTTGCCGGTCCAGGAACGATTGGAGATCGAAGGAAATATCGTAATTCCTATGTCGGGAAATGCAGCACAAATTACGATCGCTACTAATCTCGGTGGAATCAATGTGTTTGATGTGGATCCAAACTCAACACCGGTGGTGAGCGTGATGGCCGATATTCCCAAGACACTCACCACACCAACACGACAGTTCTTCATTCGTAAAGACGGGTTGTTGTGGACCGCTGGTAGAAATCTTGCGAAGTACAAGGTTCAGGCAATATTAGGCCAGATTACCCCAGTGACCATCGGGGAACCCGGCGATATTTACTTAACGCCGCTCCAGGCCCATGAGGATGTTGTCGTGCATGTAAGGCAGCGACAAGGAACGGCGGCTGTGACGGTTTCCGGCCACCCGGCTGGTGCCGTTGAACCGGCGTGGGAAACGGACATTGGTGGTAATGTGAGTGCCCTGTTGTCACCACAACAAAATCGGACCGTCGCCGTCTCCAGCGATGGTGGTTCTCAGGCAGTTGAAAGTGATGGTCAAGGAACAGTTGTAGTGGACTCGCAGCGTAGCGAAACAGTCAATTGGACCGCCGGGGGTTTTTCCAACCCTCAGTTTTTTGGACAGAACCAGGTTGTACTTCAAGGAGCATCAGGTGCACATGAGGTTCAATTGATTGACTTTAGCGGCGATGCACCGGTCGTTACCCGTGTATCACTACAGGGTGCTCGGGGAAATAGCACAGCCGATTCCATCGCGTTTTCAGGTGGTGTCGTCGTGCCATATGAAAATGGCGAAATAAACATGTATTCCCTGCCCTCCGGTGAGCGAATCGTACTACCATTTCAGGCAACGCTACGGCCACGCCAGACGACTCAATGGTCTAATCCCGTGCTGCCTGAAGATGATGCTGATTCTTTTGTGATCATGCAGGATCGCAACCAGCTGTTTCGAATTGCATTAGTTCAATCGCCACGGCCACATTTGTCAGCGCTTGCTCGCAGGGTTTTTGAGGATGACGTAGTATATGACCGCGTCGCAGCGTTAGCAGATACCGTCTATGTAATTGCCCGCCAGGTAAACAACGATCAGATGATCGGACTATCCAGTGCAGAATTGCGTGAACAAACTCGCTTGGAGCTGCAAGGGCGTGTTAGTTGGGGGCCTATACGCCTGGGAAACCAGGTGTTGCTTACGACCGATCAAGGTGGACTGTATTGTTTTGGTACGGGACAAAGCCTCGTCTGGCAAAACGAACAGTTTGAGGCACAACCAGTTGGGAAGCCGAGTGTTGCAGGACAAGCTTATTTGATTGCAACACGCGATGGTTCGCTGAAGTTAATCAATCCGACGAATGGGTCTGTTTCAGAAACCATCGAAACATCGCAGACGATAAGTGATTCACCTGTCGTTATTAGTAACCGTGCATTTTTGCCGACCAGTGATGGTGGTTTGGCAGTGATTGAGTTAGGCCAGGCTTTATAAAGTTCATGAGCAGTAAGCAGAATTACTTCAACTCGATTCGATGTCTCGCAGAGCGGGCTTGGATTACATTGCGCCCGTTTGCAGTAACCGCCGCCTTGACCGTGTTGCTTGTCCTAACACCGGGATCAAAAATATTTGCGCAAGTTGAATTTGATCGCCTGATGAAGGCAGTTCCCTTTGATCAGCTTCAAATCAATGTCGACAACCAGATACAGGTGTTGCAGATCGAGTTACTTGATACTCCCAATCGCCGAAAACCGGAATTGCTCAAACGCGGCGTTCTGGAGATCCGCTTGCTGGAAAGTCCGGACGAAGTTTACACGGTGAAGTGGATCGATGTTGATAACATCATCATGTGGGAAGAGAAACTGCTGTCTGAAGTGCACTCATTAATCGACAAGGGCGATTTTGATAACGCATTTGATTACTTCCTCTTCTTCAAACGACGCTATGACGGCATGCCGGGAGTCGCACAGGCTCTACAAAAGTATCAATTCATGCAGGCAGGTGTATGGGCCGCGGAAGGCAAGGAACGCGACCTCGAGGCGCTTTCATTGCTCGAATCTCTGTACAGAGATAATCCGGATTTTGTCAGCGCTACCGGACAACCCGTGATCGACGAGATCAACGCAGTCTTGAAGCGAGTGCTGGATGATTATATTTCTCAGGACAAAATGATTCTCGTGCGTAAGCTAAGTACGAGGATGATTCGCTCGATCGGGCGAGACGATCTCCCAAGTGTGGTTGATGCTGAAAATAGGTTGATTCAACAAGCAACTGTATTTAAAGAACAAGCTCAGCAGGCGATGGACAATAATCAACTGCGTGAAGCTCAGCAGTTGAGCAGACAGATGATGAAGGTCTATCCGCGTCTGGAAGGTGGACGTGAATTGGCAATTGAGATCGCCAGGCGTTATCCGGTCGTGCTTGTTGGAGTTACTCAGAAACCGACCCAACCGGATCGTAGCCGAATGGATAGTTGGCCCGATCGACGGACAGGTTACTTGCTGAGGCGCACGTTCATGGAATTCGATGGTCCCGGTGCGGATAGGGGTAAGTACTCGACACCGTTAGGCACGGTTAGACAGACCGGGGATAAACGGGGGTTGATCATCACCATTGACCCGGCAAACCTAAAAGATCCTGATTCCCTTGACGGCTATTTAGTTTCACGCAGACTGCTCAACATGGCAGATGTCACCCATCAGAATTATGTGCCGCAATGGGCGTCGCTGTTCTCGCACATTGATGTTCGTGGTGTCTATGAAGTGGTGGTGCATTTCCGTCGGCCTCACGTGTTACCAGAGGCACTGCTCCAGAGTTTCTTCGATCACAACGTCAATTCCGATCTTGCCGACGGATACTTCAGGGTCGATGCCGCACAAAGTGATGATATGCGGACGCGTTATGTTGTAAATCCCGACTCTCCCTTTGTCATGAATACGGAAGATCCAAACTTTATTCCTCCGTCGGAAATTGTGGAGATACAGTACGAGGATTTCAAGGAGGTTGTCAAAGGTCTCCGCAAAGGCGAAGTGGATGTGGTTGATCGAATTACTCCAGCACAGGCCATGAAATTGCAGGCTGAGCTCGGTAGTGATATCAAGGTGGCACCGTATGCAATGCCTACCGTGCATATGTTGATTCCAAATTACGAAAAACCGTACATGCAAAGTGAGATGTTTCGGAGAGCTGTTCTTTATGCAATTCGGCGAAATGTGATTCTGGATGAGTTGTTGCTGGAGAATTATGCTGTTCCAGGTTGCACACTTGTTAGCGGCCCATTTGCACTAGGCGTTGATTCGGATGACCCGCTTTCATATGCGTATGATGCTACGATTACGCCACGCACTTATTCGCCAAGACTGGCACTTGTGCTGGTGAAATTGGCAGAGCGAAAAATGAAGGAAGCCGCCAAGCTGAAAATGGAAGAGGCACCGCCGATTCCGAAGTTGATCATTGCCCATCCGGCAACAGAGATAGCACGCAAAGCATGCCAGGTGATTAAATTCCAACTTGATCAGGTTGCATTGGATACGGAACTGCGAGAGCTCGCTCCGGGGCAAACCGTAGACGAATCCGGCGAAGCACACTTAACGTATACCGAAGTTGCTATGTGGGAACCCATCGTGGATGGAAAGAAGTTGCTATCGCCCAATGGCCTCGTGAAGATTACCGATGATCATGTAAATCGGAGTATGCGATGGGTCGATACAGCTATGCGATGGCCAGAAGTGCGGAGTCGCATTCGACAGGTTCATCGAATTGCTAATGAGAAAGTAGCCATTATTCCGTTGTGGCAGATTCGTGAATACTACGCTCATACCGATAGTATACAACTCGGTTCAAATGCGCCAGTATCGTTGTACCACGGAATTTCAAGATGGCGATTGGTGCCGACATTTGATGAGGATTAGAAAACGGTGAAAACCGAATTGAAAAACCTGATGTGCATCTGCTTCAGGCCGTCGTTTTGGATGGCTTTGGGCATTCTTTGCGCATCAGGATTCACCATGCCAGCTGCAGCACAAGATGACACTGCAGACGCTGTAGCGACGGATGCTGTCGAAACATCTGAGGAACAAGCTAGTGAAAATGGCAAAGAGCCTGATGTTTCGGATTCCAATGCAGATGAGGCAGTGGAAGTGCCCGAGACGGTGGCATTAAAACAGCAATCTTGGGTATTCCAGCCGTATGATGTTCGGATTTGGCTCGCAATCGAAGATAGTCCGCGTCTGGCATCGATTGATCGAAATATGCTCTACGCTGAGATTAAACAATTGATACAGGGATGGGTGCCCTATGGTTGGCGAACAACCATCAGTGAACCTCCACAAGAGATTCTT
>Ga0114933_10002976_pt1 | contig 16964 bp, 16 predicted proteins | sample 4SBtaG_FD_89691 | JGI IMG/M metagenome (GOLD analysis project Ga0114933, IMG submission 89691) | Deep subsurface microbial communities from Kolumbo volcano to uncover new lineages of life (NeLLi) - 4SBTROV12_W25 metaG | ecosystem: Environmental > Aquatic > Marine > Volcanic | place: Kolumbo... | reverse complement strand
TTTGATACTCCTGAAAATATTAAAGAATTTGCAAAAAGGTCTATTGATAATGGATTCACTAAATATACAGCAGCTAGTGGTATTGATGAACTAAAGAATGCAATAATTTCAAGAATCAAAGAAGACTACAATGTTGAATATGAAAAAAAAGAAATATTCGTTGGCTCTGGAGCAAAACATGTTTTATACAATCTATTCCAAGTACTTCTTGATTTAAATGATGAGGTTATAATTCCTGCACCCTACTGGGTTTCCTATCCAGAACAAGTTCGTATAGCAGGCGGAAAACCAGTAATTCTAACAACTGAACAAAGTAACGGTTTTAAAGTTAAACCTTCTGAAATACAAAATATAATTACTGACAAAACAAAAATACTTGTGCTAAATTACCCATCAAATCCTACAGGTGTAACTTTCACAAAAGAAGAGTTGGTAGAGATTGCTGATTTAGCAGAAAAAAATGATCTAATAATAATATCTGATGAAATTTACGACAAAACACTATATTCTGAGACCAAACATACATCTTTTGTTCAAATAAATGATTCAATTAAAAATAGAACAATCTTAGTAAATGGAGTTTCTAAAACATACTCAATGACTGGGTGGAGAATTGGTTATGCAGCAGGAAATAAAAAAGTACTAGCTGCTATGAATAACCTTGCGGGACAATCAACCTCAAATCCAACTTCAATTGCACAAAAAGCATCTGTAGAGGCTTTTTCGGGTCCTCAAGATAAAGTTAATGAAATGGTTGTAGAATTTAAGAAACGAAGGGATTTTATATGCAAAGAATTAAACAACATTAATGGAATATCCTGCCTTATCCCAGATGGTGCCTTTTATGTATTTCCAGATATTTCTTATTATTTCGGTAAAGAATACAAAAGCGGAAAAATAGAAAACTCGGTAGACTTTTCTGCCTTTCTATTAAATGAAGCCAAAGTAGCTGTAGTCCCAGGTATTGAATTTGGTTCAGATAAAAATATAAGAATATCATATGCGACTTCTATGCATGACATTAAAGAGGGAGTTAAGAGAATCAAGGAAAAGTTAGAAGAATTCTTTTCTTAATGGAGCCGAAGGGGATCGAACCCTCGACCTCTTGAATGCCATCCAAGCGCTCTCCCAGCTGAGCTACGGCCCCTATTTTAATTAATGTATTTAATTTGTTAGAATATAAGAATCTATTTAAATTTCAATTATGAGAAAAATTAATATTGGTATTATTGGACTTGGAACTATTGGAGAGGGTTTATTCAAAATAATAAACTCTGAAAGATTATCCATAAGAAAAAAATTTAATGTTGAAATTAACATAATCAAAGTTTGTGATCTAGATTACAAGTTGGCAAAGAAACTCAAAATAGAAAAGAAATTGTTTACTAATAATTATAATCACATAGTAGAGGACCCCAAGATAGATTGCGTAGTTGAGCTCATTGGTGGTACAACTATAGCAAAAACCATTGCCGATAAAGCATTTAAATTTAATAAACATTTTGTAACTGCCAACAAAGCCTTGATTGCAATGTATGGGAATAAATTATCAAAAGTTGCAACCATAAAAAATCTTCACTTGATGTACGAAGCAAGTGTAGGTGGAGGAATACCACTATTAAATTCAATAAAAGAGTCAATATTAACTAATGAAATAAAGTCGTTCCATGGAATATTAAATGGAACTTGTAATTATATATTAAGCTTGATGAACGATGGAAAAGAATTTAATGCTGCTCTATCAGAAGCACAAAATCTTGGTTTTGCAGAAGCAGACCCTACCCTAGATATAAACGGTTATGACACTGCACATAAAGTATGTGTTATGGCTCAAGAATGCTTTGGATATAGTCCAAATATTAAAAAAGTTCATATTGAAGGTATAGAAAAAATAAAGAAAATTGATCTTGATGTTGCAAAAGAATTAAACTGCAAAATTAAATTAATTGGAAGAGGTAAAATTATGGGAAAGAATTTAGCTCTCTCCGTTAATCCAATGCTTTTGAAAAAAAATAATCCTTTGTTTAATGTAGAAAACGAATTTAATGCTGTACTTATAGAATCAAAAAATCTAGGTCCAATAATGAAATATGGATATGGGGCTGGGATGTTGCCAACAGCTAGTGCAGTCATAACTGATTTAATTAGGTTAGATAGAGACAATAATTCATCAGCTATGCTAAGCTCAAAAAATTATAATTTAGTCAATATTAATGATATCCAATCAAAATTTTATATAAGGTTTTTTGTTATTAACAAATCTGGATATTTAGCCAAGATCACATCCAAATTTGCTAAATATAAAATAAATATTGAGAAGATAATTCAAAACCCACATATAACAAATTTAAAGAAAGTGCCAGTAGTTATAACTACAAAAAAATCTAAATTCAGCAAATTGAATAAACTTTTGAGTGAAGTTGAAAAGAGCGGACTTACTTCAAAAGAATCTATTATGATGCCATTCGAGGAGTGAATTTGTCTCAATTTGAAGAAATTGGATTATCATTAATAATTGAGAATTTAAAAGAAGGGATAGTCTTAATTGATAATGATTTTAAAGTTATTTTTATAAATCAGGAAGCTCAAAGTATTCTTGGATATTCTGAGAAACAGATAAAAAAAATTTCAATAAGCAGCTTATTTGATAAAGAAATTTACAATGAAATAACATCTATATATAATGAACCGAAAACTAAACTAATAAATGATATTAAAATAAAAGATATATTTGGGAACAGCACTTTTTTATCTATATATATTAATCCAATTATTAATTACACACATAAAAAAGAGCATGTGGATTACATATTAATTCAACTATCTGACCTTGAGGGCATTAGCTTGTTAAGCAAGAAGAGTAAACTCGATGATGAAGAAAAAATAATGAGCCAACTTTTCCATGGACTTGCTCATGAAATAAAGAACCCTTTATCAGGTATTAAGGGAGCAGCTCAGCTTATAAGTCAAATAAAATCCAATGACAAAGAAATTAGTGATTGTTGTTCAATTATTGATAAAGAGGCTTCAAGGCTTTCCAGTCTTGTTGATACATTTAGATTGTTACAACCAAGTGATGAAACGAATTATGAGGTTGTAGATATCAATGAGATAATAAAATCTACAATTTCAATATGTTTTAAGGGTTCCTCTGAGAAAGATATACGAGTAAGCTTTGATTCAATATCTGATATATCTAAGGTATATGGATTTAAGGAGTTACTAAATATTGTGTTCATGAATATAATAAAAAATGCTTTTGAAGCTATAGATATCAAAGGTTCTATTAAAATTAATATTAGACATTTGAAAGATTATAAAATTAATAATAAAAATTTCATTGTTACAGAAATTTCTGATGATGGATTAGGAATTAAAAAGGAAAGCATTAATAATCTTTTTAAACCTTTTTTCAGTACAAAGAAGAAAGGCCAAGGAATTGGTTTATTTTTAAGTCAAAAAATTGTTAATAAAATAGGTGGATTTATTGAGGCTGAAAGTTCAAATAATAAAACTACTTTTAAAATTTTTCTTCCAGATGCAAGTCAATAAAAGGTATAATTCTATTCAATGAGTGAAAAAATCTTAATTGTTGATGATGAAGAAAGTATTGTCAAAGTTCTTTCAATTTTCTTAAAAAAAAATGACTATTTGGTTGACAGTGCTAGTTCTTTAGCTCAAACATACAAAAAAATTAAAGAGAATTCATACAGTATAATTTTTTTGGATGTAAATTTACCAGATGGAATAAGTTTGGATTATTTAGAAAAGATAATTAATATTTCAAATAATACATCTATTGTAATAATGACAGCTCAAGACAGCATGGAGAATGCAATAAATTCAATGAAGTTAGGTGCCTACGACTATATCCCCAAACCTATTGACTTAAATACTGATTTATTATTACTTGTTGAAAGAGGTATAAAGAATACATTAAAGAACATAGAGATAAGCCAATTAAAAACCAACCTAATCGATTCTAAAAAAGAAGATTTCCAAATAATAGGGAAATCATCTCAAATGCAGAAAATTTTTAAGGATATTGGAAAAATATCAACAAATGACCATACAGTTTTAATAAGAGGTGAATCAGGTACTGGAAAAGAGTTAATTGCCAAAGCAATTCATTTAAATAGTTCAAACTCGAATGGCAACTATGTTCAAGTTAATATAACAGCGATTCCTTCAGAGCTTCTTGAAAGTGAATTATTTGGATATGAGAAGGGTGCTTTTACAGGTGCTGAAAAAAGAAAGATTGGTAGGTTTGAAGAAGCTAATAATGGCACAATTTTATTAGATGAAATTGGAGACATGTCACTAGATTTACAAAGTAAACTACTTAGGGTATTGGAGGAAAAGAAATTCTATAGATTAGGTTCGCAAAAACCAACATCTTTTAATTCTAGAATTATTGCATCAACTAATAAATCTCTTGAGCTTTTAGTGGAAAAAAATGAATTCAGAGATGATTTATTTTTTCGACTTAATACATTGACAGTGGATTTGCCTGCTCTTAAAGACAGAAAAAGTGATCTACCTCTTCTGCTAAACTTCTTTAATGAAAAATATGTTAATTTGAATGGTCAAGTAAAATCTTTTGACGAAGATGTCCTGAATATTTTTGCAAAATATGATTGGCCAGGAAATGTAAGAGAATTTGAAAATACAATAAAGAAACTATCAATTATGTCTACAAATATAGAAATTTCTAAAATTGATGTTCAAAACTATTTCCCTAACATAATGAAACAAGTAAATGGCTCTAATGACGAAATAAACTTTGAAAGCCTTATAAGTCATCTATTGAATCATAAGAACAATCATATTGGTTACGAAAAAATAGTGAATAAATTTAGAAAAACTCTTATAGAGACTAGCTTAGCAAAAAACAAAGGTATATTGAAAGAAACCGCAGAGCAATTAGAGATAAACGATAAAAACTTAAAGAAGCTTATTAAAGAATTAGATATTGATACTAATATTTTTGTTAAATTATAATAATTTATTCAATGCCTTTTCTGCTGCTGAGTTTTGTGCTAATTTTTTCGATACTCCTTTTCCTTTAGCTAACAAACCTTTAGTGGTACTAACTGAAACTGTGAAAAGTTTATTATGTGATGGCCCCTCTTCTTTAATAACTTTGTAGACCGGGATCTCTTTTATTTCTTTTTGAAGAAAAACTTGTAATTGGGATTTATAATCTTCAAGCTCATATTCTTCTAATTTTATATTTAACAAAGTTCGTAACACAAATTGTTCTGCATTCCTAATTCCAGAATCTAAAAATATCCCACCAATTATCGCTTCAAACAAACAAGATAAATTTGATTCCTTTAATCTTCCCTTAGTTTTGTTTTCACCTTTTCCAATTTTTAAAAACTTTTCTAACTTATATTTTTTTACACAATCAGATAAGGATTTAGAGCTTACTAATTGATTTTTTATTTTTGATAGTTCTCCTTCATGAAAATTGGGGAGCTTCTTGTACAGATATTTAGACACTATTACACTTAAAACAGAATCTCCAAGAAATTCTAATCTTTCATTATTAGGTACTTTTTCTTCATTTCCATATGATTTATGTGTCAAACACTGAAATAATAGTCTTTTTTCCCGAAATTTATAACCAATTTTATCTTCTATGCTCATAAAGTAAATTTAGCATAAAATTATAAATTTAAATTTAGAATTAAAAAGTTGTAAATAAAAAACGATTGATGTAAATTTAATAATGGGCTTTTTCCCTAAGGTTTTTAATTTATGTCTAATCCTTTCGAAACTTTAAAATCTGAAATGGACGAACTAGTCGTTGGTCATACTGATGTTAAAACAGCACTTTTACTTGGAGTAGTTGCCAGAGAACATATTTATATTCAAGGTCCTCCTGGTACCGCTAAAACCATGTTGTCTGAAATTGTATCAAAGTCTGCTGAACTTGATTTTTTCTTTTACCAAATGCATAGAGATACAAGATTATCAGAACTTGTTGGTGACTTAGTTATATCAAGAGAAGATACAAAGGATGGCGAGATAATTAAACAGAATATATTAAAAGGGGGTATTTTAACTTCTGATATCTGTTTATTGGATGATATTTCAAGGGCTCCTGGTGAATCTTTAAATGTTTTATTAAGAATACTGAATGAAAGAAAATATGGTGAAGAAGATATTCCATTGTTGACAGCTATTGCTACAAGTAATCCTACAGCAGATGAGTATTATAATGAGCCATTAGATCCAGCTAATCTTGATAGATTTGTTATTCAGGTTAACTCAAATGGTATTTCATACGGGAAACAATGGGAAGATGTTAAAAAAGTAATAAGCTTATATGCTACAAAAAATGGAGCCAATAATTTTGTTGCCAAAGTTGGAAAAAAAGCTCTTGATGATAGCTACAAAAATTTAGAAAGTGTTGTAATACCCATAGAAGTCCAAGAGGGATTGGTTTCTTTTATTACCTGGCTAGTAGAGGACCAAAGACTAAATGAGTCTAATTCTGTAATTTCTGATAGGACGTTTCTTGTAAAGTCTTTAAAACTTATAAAAGCTAGTGCTGTCATAGATAACAGAAATGAAGCAAATCTTTCTGACCTTAAAGTTTTAAAATTCCTTTTACCCTTTAGGGTCCCTGAAGAAATTTTAGAGGCTGCTGAACAAAAATTAGAGTCCCTAGAGAACCAAAAAAAAAAGACCAAGAAATAGCGAATAACCAGAAAAAAGAGGGTGGTGAATATGAAAAAGATTCTCCAAACAAACAAGCTGGTGATAATCAAGATAAAGATTCAGATATTAGTCAAGAACAACTTGAAAATGCTGAAGATTCTTTTATGCAAGCTCTTGAAGAGCTACAAGATAATTTAACCACTGAGGACAATTCTAAACCAATTGATTCAGAAAAGAAAATACCAACAAACCCTTCAAATAAAAGTGAGGATGATGGAGAAGGTGATATTAATAATGCTCCATTATCTGAGAAAATTTATGCCACAAAATCAAAAAGAGCTGGTGATACTGATGCCTCTAAAGTAGGCACTCAAGAAAATTTTGAACTAGCACAAAATGTACAAATTGTAATGAAAGTTCTTGAGGGAAATATTCAAAGAAGTATTGCTAAAAGAGGTTTATATCCTGGTGGACTTCCTCGTAGATATAAAAGAATGAATTCTTTTTATGAAATAGATGACGTTGATGCAATGGATGCTGCAATTTGGTCACAAAATCTATCACCCCAATTACCGAGAGTTCATCAAAGAGAGAAAGAGAATATGGGTGGAGAAATAGCTATCTTAAGAGATATCAGCACATCAATGATGGGAGTTTATAGCGAATGGTCTTCATCTGTTGTGAATGCAGTTGTCGAACTAGCGAGAACAAAAAGAATGAGGGTTGGATATATCGAATTTAATCATAAATCATATAAGACGATAGTTGAAGAAAAATTCTTTACCAAAGATTATGAAACAATTCTACATCAAGCAACTAAAACAGAATGTTCCGGGAACACAAATTATGAAGAAGCACTAAAAGATGCAATATCAGACTTTAAAGGAAGGGGCCTTAGAAATAAGCATATACTTTTTATTACTGATGGAATACCTACATCTGGAGATACCGAAGTAAGAAAGGAAAGAGAAAGAGCAAAAAAACTTGGAATTTGTATACATTCAATTTTTATCGGATCGAAAAATTTTCCAATGATTTTAAATGCAATATCAAAGGAGACATACGGATCGCAATTTGTTGCTTATAGAGCTAACAACGGAAATATAAAAATTGAGAAAAAAGAGAATAGCATTCAGTTTAGAAAGCAAGTCCCTGTTAAAAATGATTCAGATTCTGAAAATATTCTTAACTTTATTTAATTTTATCAACAATCATATTATCTCTGTTTATAACTTCATCTGAATATTTATAGCCAAGAATGGATACTATTTGATTTGACTTCTTACCTTTAATTCTTTCCAACTCGTCTGAGCTGTACGATGTTAATCCTCTTGCTATGCTTTGACCTGTGGATATTGAAACACATTCAACTTGTTGACCTTTAACGAATCTTCCTTCTACAGATTTGATCCCGGATGGTAAAAGGCTTTTGCCCTTTGAAATTATGGCCTCGATAGCACCATCATCTAAAAATAATTTACCAGCAGTCTTGAGACCCATACCAATCCATTGCTTTCTACTCTTAATTGTTCTTATATTTGGAATGATCATTGTACCAACATTTTCATATTTGAAGATCTTGTCTATAATCTTCATCTTCATACCATTTGCAATTATTGTTGGGATTCCATATTTTGAAACATTTAGTGCGGCATCAATTTTAGATGTCATTCCGCCAAAAGATATATTTTTTTTTGAATCTTTTAAAACACGCCTATCAAACTTATCTTCAGATATTGTATCCATTAACTTAGCCGAACTATTATCTTTAGGATTCTGATCAAAAAGACCATCTGTATCAGTTAGTAATATAAGAGAATCAGCTGATATCATTGAAGATACTTTTGAGGCTAATATATCATTATCACCAAACATTATCTCATCAATTGATACAGTATCATTTTCATTAACAATAGGAACAATTCCCATTTTTAACAATTCAAGTAATGTCGTCTTAACATTTAAAAATCTTTTCCTATCCTGAAAAATATCATTTGTTAGTAAAAGCTGAGATACTTTATAGCCCTTTGTTTTAAAAATTTCTGAATACATTGACATTAAATTTATTTGACCCACAGATGATAAGACTTGCTTTTTAACTATATTTAGATTTTTTAAATTTATTTTGAATATTTTATTTCCTGCAACAATTGCACCAGAAGTAATTAATATAACCTCTAATCCTTTTTGCCTAAGATTGCATACTGAACTAACTAAATTTGATAAAACTTTTTTGCTGATGGATGAACCACCATTGGACAAAGCTTTTGAGCCAATTTTAATTACGACTCTTTTTGTCTTACTTAAATATTCTTCTCTAATCTCACTCATTGCAATATCTATTGACATAAAAAATATAGAAGTATAATTAATGAATGTCTAGTGCGGGAGTAGCTCAGTTGGCTAGAGCGTCTGCTTGCCAAGCAGAAGGTCGCGGGTTCGAGCCCCGTTTCCCGCTAGCTAATATATATTTATAAACTCCTTAGTGTTTTCTACTCTATTCATCCATAAAGTAATATTTTTAAAGATATCAATATCAATTCCACCTTCATATGACAGCTTAATATATGGATACATTGCAATATCGGCAACAGAATAGTTGTTTACAAAAAAGTCGTTTCGAGAGAGATGTTTATCAATCAACTCGAGAGACTTGATACCTTCCCTTTGGAGAAATTCTAATTCTTTTGAATTTTGCTTGTCCGAAGGGAAAAATTTTTTTATTGCTCGAGCTTTAGCAAGATTAGGATCTACACTAGTCTTATTGTAAAAAATCCAACTGTAAATCTTTCCTCTTTCATCTAGGCTTTCAGATAGAAGATTTTTATTATATTTTTCTGCCAAATATAATAAAATTGCATTTGACTCATTAAGAATAAAACCATTATCATCAATTGCAGGAATTTTACCAGCATTATTAATTTGTAAAAACTGGGCCTTTCTGCTTTCACCTTTGAACACATCAATGATAACTGATTCAAATGGAATTTTAGATTGAACTAGTAAAAGTTTAACCTTAAAACAATTACCAGAAAGGGGATTATCATATAATTTAATCATACTTTTTCTTTATTTCTAGAAAGCTTTTATAGAAACTATCTCCAAAATATCTCTTTATTACATTATCTTTTATCAATTTATACTTTAGTTTGCCCAAAGTACAAACCTTTGACCCATCTAAAATTTCAACAGTTACTTCAGTTTCATCTTTATTTATTAGAATGTCCCTAGATACTGCCTTTAATTCTTTATCAGTTTCCAACTTGTTTAAGTATTCAATATTTAATCCCGTTGTAAAACCCATAGTTTTAACTTCTTCAAACATAGCCCAAAAACCAATCTCATCAATAATAGTAGCCTGAATGCCGCCATGGATTATCCCAGGAAATCCTGAATATAGATTTCCAAGCACAAAGGAAGCTGTGAAATGATCCTTTTCTTGTACAATATTCAAATTTAAACCGATTTTATTATTAGGAGAACATGCAAAGCAATTGTATCCCTCAATGCTCTTAAATAAAACTCTTAATTCCTCACATATATTATTCACTGTTTTGTTTTTCTTCTGTAAGCTTTGCAGCTGCTACAACCCAAGTTTCATCATTGAGCTTCATAAGCCTTACACCTTGAGTAGCTCTTCCAATTATTGATATTTCAGATGCTTTTAACCTATTCGCTTTTCCAACTGATGACAATAGAATTACATCTGTTTCATTATCAACTTGAAAAGCATTAACAATTTTTCCAGTCTTTTCAGTTATTTTGAGAGTCGTTACACCCTTTCCTCCTCTTGAAGTAAGTCTATATTTCTCGACTTCGGTTCTTTTTCCAAAACCATTTTCAGTGATTGTTAATATTTGTGTTTTAGAATCTTTAATTACCTCTGAACTAACAACAAAATCATCACTTTTTAAGCTAATACCCTTTACTCCCATGCTATTTCTACCAACAGATCTGACCTTATCTTCATTAAATCTAATTGCTTGGCCTAGCTTTGTAGAGATCAATATTTCATCAGAGCCTGAACTTGTTCTAACTGCAATTAACTCATCGTTACTCTTTAAATTTATTGCTATAATTCCATTTGCCCTTGGCCTTGAATATTCCTCTAATTTAGTTTTTTTAATAATACCGCTTCTTGTGGTCATAATTAAATAAGCATCTTGCTCAAAATCTCTCAAGGAAACAAATGCTCTTATTTTTTCATCTTCAGGTAAATCTAATATATTTGTAAGTGCTCTTCCTCTAGCTGTAAGACTAGACTCAGGTAGTTCGTGAACTTTTCTCCAGAAACATTTACCACTGCTAGTGAAGAAAACGACATAATCATGAGTAGATGCTACAAATACATTTTCAGCAAAATCATTGTTTTTACTGGTAGCTCCTGTTTTTCCAACACCACCTCTTTTCTGACTCCTATAAGAAGTAGTTGCCGTACGTTTAATGAAACCTTCATGGGTTATAGTTACAACCATATCCTCCTCTGTGATTAAATCCTCAACTGAAATTCCACCTAAATCCCTATCATCAATTTTTGACTTTCTCTCATCGCTATATTTCTTTATTAATTCTTCGAGTTCAGTAATCATTATTTTATTAATTTCGTTATCATCTGATAATATTTTTTCAATTTCTTTTATTCTTTTTATTAAAGAATTTCTCTCATCAAAAATTTTCTCTTGCTCCATTCCGGTTAATCTTTGCAACCTTAGCTCAAGTATTGCATTGGCTTGAATAACTGAAATTTTGAGTTTTTTAATTAATGATTCCCTTGCAATTGAAGGATCCTTAGAATTTCTAATTAACTTAATAGTTTCATCTAGCTTATCCAAAGCAGCTTTAAAGCCATCAAGAATATGTAACCTATCCTTAGCCTTATTTAATTCAAATAAAAATCTTTTTGTTATTATTTCAAATCTATGTTCGATAAAACATTGATTGATATTTTTTAAGCCCATAAGCTTAGGCTTGTTTTTATCAATTGCTAAAAGAATAATTCCGAAAGAGGTACTCAAAGAGGTTAATGAAAAAATATTATTAAGAATTACATTTGGATCTTCATTCCTTTTTGGGTCAATTACGATTCTCATCCCATCTCTACTAGACTCATCTCTTATATCAGAAATTCCTTTAATTTTTTCCTCTTTTACAAGATCTGCTATTTTTTCAATTAATTTACTTTTATTAACTTGGTATGGTATTTCAGTAATTATTATTGAATTAGATTCAGTCTCTACATAAGCAGTTCCTCTTAGCTTAATTATTCCTCTTCCTGTTTCATAAGCTTGTCTTATGATATCTTTTGATCCATGAATTGTTCCACCAGTTGGAAAATCAGGACCAGGAATAATTTTCAATAGCTCATCTATTGAGATGGAAGGCTTCTTTATTTGTGCAACAACAGACAATGCCAGTTCTTTAAAATTATGAGGCGGAATATTTGTGGACATACCAACAGCAATTCCTGATGCACCATTCAAAAGTAAGTTTGGAATTTTAGAGGGTAGAACTTTAGGCTCATTAGCAGATCCATCATAATTTTCTACAAAATCTACTGTATTCTTATCTATATCTTCTAGTATTTCAGAAGATATTTTTGCTAATCTTACCTCTGTATACCTCATTGCTGCGGCAGGGTCACCATCGATTGACCCAAAGTTGCCTTGTCCGTCAACTAAAGGATATCTTAATGAAAAATCTTGGGCCATTCTCACTACTGCTTCATATAATGCAGTATCTCCATGAGGATGAAACTTACCCATAACATCGCCAACAACTCTGGCTGATTTTTTATATGACTTTGAATTCTCTAAACCCAAGTCTTTCATGCCATATAAAATTCTTCTATGAACAGGCTTTAATCCATCCCGGACATCTGGAAGGGCTCTGCCAATAATTACACTTAACGAATAACTTAAATAAGAGTCTTTAAGCTCGTCAAAAATCTCAGTTTGTTTAATATTTTTATCGGTTGAAATTGCTACAAATCTCCAAGAAGGTTATGTAAATATTATACATTCTAGAGAGGAAAAATGAAGTCTAAATATCGGAAATCATACCTTTTTTTAAAATATTAGAAACAAGATTTTCAGGATCAGCCTTCTTATAAAGAACCTTATGGACTGACTCTAAAATAGGCAGTTTAAATTTAAACTTTTTTGCTAATTTAATAGATGCCTTAGATGTATAATATCCTTCTGCAACTGCATTCGAAGATTTTAAAACAGACTTAATATTCATCCCCTTACCAATCATAAAACCAAGGTTCCTGTTCCTACTTTGAATTCCATAACAAGTTAACATTAAATCACCAATACCAGACAAACCAAAGAAAGTTTGATCTTTTGCCCCCAGAACTTTGGCAAAGTTCCTAATTTCATAATAACTCCTAGTTATAAATGCAGCCTTTGTACTTTCACTGTGTCCGACACCATCAATTATCCCTGCACCAATCGCTATTACATTTTTTAATGCTCCACCAATTTCAATACCAATCACATCGTTTGATCTGTAAACTTTTAAGTTAGTATTGTCAAAAAGGTTAGATGTAATATTAAGCGCATAATTACTTTTTGAGGCTATTGAAACAGCTGTAGGTAGTTCTGATACTACATCTTTTGCAAAGCTTGGTCCAGATAAACTTACATATCTCTTGGGAGTCAGCTTTAATACTTCAGCAAATATTTCATTAACAAACTTTGAAGATTTAATTTCAATTCCTTTAGATGCATTAATAATTATGGCTCTAGGATTTAAAAGATTTTTAGCTTTAATTAATAGCGGCCTAAGATATTGAGTTGGTATAGCAAATATATAGATATCTGATTCCAATAATTCTTTATTTTTAATATCAGAAGTGGCTTTTAGATTTTTTTGTAATTTAAATCCTGGTAGGAATAATTTATTTTCCTGAATCTTATTTATTGAATCTGAGACAGGATTTTCTTTTGCCCAAATAATAACATCCTTTGAGTTTCTAGAAACCAGGCTCGCTAAAGCGGTTCCCCAACTACCTGCACCAAATATTGAAATTTTATTGTTTGATTTCATCAGCTATTAATATTATATTTATTTCGTAAGGAGTTACAATGTTAAGAAAAGATTATTTAGGTTCTTTTATTGTTTGTTTAATACTTTTTTCTCTTATAGGTATTGGAGTAACCAAAGCTTCTCATCTTGATTTGACTTTATATTTCAAGATTATTGGTTCATTTGTAAGTGTTGGAATTTTAATTGGTTTTTTAACTTATTTAACAAGCAAATAGTTATTTTTTAACATTATTATTGATCCAGTCTATCATTTCAACTGTAGATGTCCCTGGTCCAAATATTTCTTTAACACCTTGTTGTTTTAGCTTTGGTATATCTTCATCTGGAATGATTCCACCTCCAAATACAACAACATCCTTCATATCCTTCTCTTCAAGGCTTTTTATTATTTCTGGAAATAAAAAATTATGAGCACCTGAAAGTAAACTTATGCCAATTGCATCTACATCTTCTTGGAGAGCTGCTTCTGATATCATTTCTGGGGTTTGATGGAGACCTGTATATATGACTTCAAAACCAGCATCTCTAAGTGCACGAGTGATTATTTTAGCTCCCCTATCATGTCCATCCAGACCTGCTTTAGCTATTAGAATTCTTATTTTATCTGACATAACTTCCCTTAATTTATATACTATTCACTAGTAAAATACAATTCTTTTGAATGTATATCTGATGGCTTAGAAGCAATAACAAAATTATAATATATTTTATCGCTTCTACCTAAAACTTTTGCTGAATTTGAATTAATTGGAATTTTAGCAGCTTCTATTATTTCTCCGTATTTATCTTTAGCGATAAACTTTAAAAAAATATTAGATTCTATTCCTATGTTAGTATAAAAACCTGAAAATTCAATTTTCCCATTAACATTAATTGTCTCAAGTGCAGGAGCAGCATGCAATTTATTGGCTTCAACATCTCTAACATTAATTATAAAAAATAAAAAAACTATAATAGATATTCTAAACATATTTATTTATTTATTTATTTTATCCTTATCATGATCATCAATAATCTGTTTCAATATTTTTTGCATTATTTTAATTGATCCAATTGAAGTCTCTTTAATATATTCCAAATCAGATCCTGCTGGTCTTTTTTTCTTTGTCCATAAGTAAAACAAAAAGGCTTGGTTATTTAGAATTAAAAATAAAAGCAAATAAAAAACCGCATTAGTTGATAACGTCCTAAAAAATAATGGGATATTGTCGAGTTCAACTCTAACAATTCCATATGGTTTATCTTGGTTGTTTATGTAAAAAGGCTTTATAGCAACATATTTATTATTAAAAAAAAACTTTGTATTCCTATTTATATCTGCTTTATCGTCTTTTTGATAATTTTTATCAACTCCTGCCTTAACTAACCCAGAATCTATATCTTTAACTAAATATATTGAAATAATATTGGGACGAGTTATTGCAAAACTAGATGCTAGTTCATCTATACCTATAGATTTATCGATAAAAACTAAAAAATCTTTTGGATTAAAATTTTTTTTATTCTCAGAATAAAATGAACCAGCTTGCTTAGCTATAAGTTCAGTAAATTGTTTAGATTGTTTCTTTAATGCTTCCCTTTCAAGATTAAAATTAAAAACAAAAATTATAGAGATGAATGATAAAATCACTAATTGTAAAGCTAGTATGACTAATAATCTCTTAAACAAATACATTATGCACTTTTGGTTAATTTAGTCACTTTATCAAGTATATCAGATGTTACCCTTTTATCAGATTTAAGAAGCATGAAAATCATTCCTATAAAATCCTTTCTAACATCAGAATCTAAATTACGGAATAAATCAAGTAAAAGCTTCTCAGAGCTTGTTATGGGTTCATCAATTGAAGATATGATATTTTCCTTATTTAAAAACCTTAAAAGCTTATGATCTTTAGCATTTGACCAAACATCCTCAGGAGATATCTTTAAGGCGTTAGCAATTTTATAACATTTATCTTTAGAGGGAGCATCAACTTTAGCAGTTTCCAGTTGATGAATATAAACAGTTGAAACACCTAATCTTGATGCAAGGACTTCTTGGGTAACTTTATTAAGTTTTCTTTGGTTTTTTAAATATTTACCAAATTTATTTTGCATAATTTAATTGTACAGAGTTGCCAGTAATATTGCAATGAATAAAGATTTATATCAAAGTTAAACTTTTAAATATTTATACTGGCTTTCTCAATTATCCAATTTGAACTAGGAGCAGTTGAATATTATATTATTAATAAACTTGTATGAAAAGAATCAAATTACCCTTAAAAGGACTATCACTTTTTGCAAATGTTGGAATTGCCGAAGCATATATAAAAAAATATGTTGATATTAAAGTAGCGAATGAATTAGTTGAAAAAAGAGCAAAATTTTATTCAGAACTTTATCCCAGTACCAATATGATTTGTGGAAATATCTTAGATAATATTATATTTGATAAAATTATTAGAAGTTCATTAAAAGAAAAATGTGATTTTATTATGGCAACCCCACCATGCCAAGGAATGAGTATAGCAGGAAAGATGGAACAAGATGATCCCAGAAATTTTTTAATAATTAAAGTTGTAGAAGCTATTAAGCTGGTCAAGCCAAAGTACTTTCTAATAGAAAATGTTCAAAAAATGCCTAAAACATACATAAAATTTAAAGGAAAAAAAATAAAAATAAGTGACTTTCTTATAAATGAATTATCTGACTATAATGTTAATTTTTGTCTATTAGATGCTGCGGATTTTGGAACTCCTCAAACAAGAAAGAGAAGTATTACATTAGGATCTGCTATAAATTTAAAAATTTGGAACGAGCCAATAAAGTCAAATAAACCCATATCCGTTAGAGATGCAATTTCACATTTACCAAGCTTAGAGAGTAATGAAAAGAGTAGAATTAAATATCATAGTGCGAAAAAACAAAATGATAGACATATTTTATGGTTAAAAAACACTCCAACTGGTAAAACAGCTTTTGAAAATAAAATTCATTTTCCAAAAAAAAGCGATGGAACTAAAATAAAAGGCTTTAAAACAACATATAAAAGGATTGAGTGGGATAAGCCTGCTCCTACTATAACAACTTGCAATGGGGCAATATCTTCTCAAAACAATGGACATCCTGGACGTCTAAAAGAAAATGGGGAATATTCAGATGCAAGAGTTTTAACATTAAAAGAAATACTTATACTATCTGGACTACCAGACAAATGGAAAGCCCCTGAATGGGCAAGTGAAAACATGATAAGAGAAGTT
>Ga0114933_10002973_pt1 | contig 16967 bp, 16 predicted proteins | sample 4SBtaG_FD_89691 | JGI IMG/M metagenome (GOLD analysis project Ga0114933, IMG submission 89691) | Deep subsurface microbial communities from Kolumbo volcano to uncover new lineages of life (NeLLi) - 4SBTROV12_W25 metaG | ecosystem: Environmental > Aquatic > Marine > Volcanic | place: Kolumbo... | reverse complement strand
TTCGTACAAATCTTTTACTTTCTTTCTTAAAGAAATTTTATCTGAAAAGTTGTCTAATACAAAGTCAGCATATTTCATTTTTTCCTTAATGGGCATTTGGTTATCAATTCTAGCAACCACCTCATCTCGGCCCCATCCAGTTCGCGCTATGACTCTTTTGATTTGAATTTTTCTGTCAGTATTAACAACAATTACCTTATCCATTCTCATATAATTTCCTGACTCTATCAATAATGCTGCATCGATAATTACCAATGCTTTTGGGTCTTTTTGACAGATATTCTCATATTCCAATTTTTCAAACTCAAATACTTTTGGATGGAGAATATTTTCAAGGTCTTTTTTTTTCTTCGAGTCACAAAATATTATTTGGGCTAATTTTTTTCTATCAAGGTTTCCATTTTCGTTAATAATGTTTTTACCAAAACTTTCAGAGATTTCTTTTAATGCTGGCTGACCAGGCTCTACCAACTTTCGGCAGATTATGTCCGCGTCAAGAATATGAGCACCAAGCTCAAGAAAATTAGCTGCAGCCAAAGTTTTACCAGAACCCATCCCCCCTGTAATTCCAACCAATAATGACAATTTCTTTTTCCTAATTTTAAGTCTAAATTAAATTCTCCAACAACTCTGAATAAAGCCGCATTAATTTTTGGGTTATAGGCCCCGGAATTCCTTTACCCACAGGGCGGCCATCTAATATAGTCACTGGTATTATTTTTTTTACCGTGCCCGACAAAAAGATTTCTTCGGCTTTAAATAATTCTTCACCTGGCCATTTTCCTTCTTCTAAAGTTATACTATTTTGGTTCGCCAGTTGAATTATTTTCTCCCGGGTAATTCCTGAAAGAATTCCACAATCTTTTGTAGGAGTCAAAAGCCGCCCTTTTTTTACAAAAAATAAATTACTAGTAGTCCCCTCAGTCAATTGCCCAATAGAATTAACCATTATGGCATCTTCAGAACCCATCTTTCTTGCTTCAATTCTTGCCAAAACATTATTCAGATAATTACCCGTTTTTACAGCAGGGTTTAATGAATCACGCGAGTTCCTTTTTATGGATACTAGGGCAACAGTAATTCCTTTTTCATAACTCTCGCTAGGTATTTGAGGGATTTCTTTTACAAAAATTATTATATTTGGATTAAAACAGGATGAAGGATCGATATCTATCTCTCCTACTCCCCTAGTGACAATGATTCGGATATAAGACTCATAGTTTTCTGCGGAATCTAATGTAATTTGAATCTGTTTTTTTATTTCTGTTGGGTTATGGGGAATTTTCAAAGAAATTCCTGATGCCGAGGCATAAAGTCTTTTTAAGTGCTCATCTAAGAAACAAGGTTTCCCTTGATTTGTACAAACAACTTCATAAATGCTGTCACCAAACAAAAAACCGTGGTCAAAAATAGAAATAACAGCCTCATCCTGAATATCGCCATTAATATTAATTTTGGTTGTCATAACTTCAAGAAGGAAGGGAAATTGATTATTTCTTATTAACAGATTTCAAAATATCCTTTAATTTTTGCAAATCATCTTTTGAATATTCATCTAAGTACTTTTCTTCTGACATTGATTTTTTATTAATATTAGGCAATTTTTTCTTAAATTCTTCTAATTGATCCTCAACTTTTTGAATAACTTTTAATTCTTTTAGCTTTTCTTTGGTGTCACCAATATTAATATCAGTTAACGGATTTTGAAAATTAAAGTTACTAATATTTTTGTTTACAAATGTTAAAACTTCGACTAAATACGATATTGTTTGTGAACCTCTGGTCACTTTTTTACTTATCTCAGGAAAAAACTGCAGCGGAAATGTAACGGCAATAATAATTATTGCACCTTTAACAAACCCTACAACACCACCCATCAATCTATCAATTATAGATAGTTTGGTTCCAGACATTAACATTCCTCTAATAACCTTGCCCATAAGCGAAATTATTATTGCCGTTAAAATATAAATAGTAGAAAATGCAACAACTTTAGCAATGGGTTTACTAGAAATAGTTTCCATTAGTAGTAGAGAAAGACTTCCTTGGTATTTAATCGCCATTAGGAAGCTACCCAAATAACAAAGTAAGGAAAAAACTTCTTTGACAAATCCTCTAGAAAGAGAAGCAAGAAAACTCAAACCTAAAATGGAATAAATAACAATGTCAAACGTAGTCATAATATAATTTAAGTACCAATTATTTCATCAGCATAGTTTTTTAAAATAAACTTAAAAGACGATGTAAATTGATCTGGTTTTTTTTGAATTTCATCTTGTAAAGTAGCCCAGTCGAGATATCTACCCTCAATAATTTCTTCTTGATTTATTTTTATGATAGCGTCTGTTTTGCAAGTATAAACTTGGATATTTTCCTGAAAAGTTTCTGCGCAAGCTTGAATTTTGGTTAAAGGTTTCAAATTTTCTTTTATTTGTAATTCTTCCCATAACTCCCTATGAGCACATTCATCATATGTTTCGCCTGAATCCACATGACCTGCAGAGGAAGTATCCCATAATCCGGGGCTTTCATCTTTAGACATGGACCTTTTCTGCAAAAAAATTTGTTTTTTGGAATTAAAAACCAGAATGTGAATGGAACGATGGGAAAGATTCTTTTGGTGAATTTCTTGTCGAGTTGCCTTTCCGATCACCTGGTCATTTTTATCTACAACATCATAAATTTCATTTTGATCATTGATAAGATTACTTTTCCTCTTAAAACAATAAATATTAAATTATTTCAGATTAAACTCCATCGGGTCTCAAATAATTTAGCTTGCGTGGAAATTCTCCTTCTTCACAATAATTACACTGAGCAAGAACTTTGATATCTTCAATTGCTTGTTTAGAACCAATAAATTGGACAGTTTCATAACCCTTATCGGCAATTACCCCTCCGGCCTGTAAAAGGCTCATGACCGATTTAGCATTATATTTATCTCCATCAACCAGCATATGAAGTTCTCCTTCATGCTGACGAGCTATAAGAGTAATGTATGTAGAAGGCCGAGCATGAAAACCTAAGGGTTGTGGGATGGTTACTTCTGCACGAATATTTTTATTAAATCTTTCAAGAATTCCGACAGCAATTTTGTCTCCTTCACGCAAAAAATATTTGCTAAAATGAAAACCAAAATTAACAATAATTTCAAGTAATTCATCTTTGTTGACCATTCGGGAAATGCTTTGCTTGCATTCACCATGACGTATATCATCTTCATGCCTTTCATAAAAATGACAAAGCCAAAGCACGACTTCCAAAAGGTGTAATGGCATAGAAACGTAACCCCTAAAATTTGCTAATTCCTCATGTTCTTTTTCTAGGGATGTATTTTTGACATATGTATCATATTCTGACTGCACACTATGAATATGTTCCTTATACATACGAACAATTTTCTCATTTAATTTGGATGCCATTAAAATCCTAAATTTTTCCGAATTATCTGATTCGTCAATATTTATATCTTGAAGTAATTTGGCTATTTTCCGATATTTTTGACAAAGATCGATTACCCTTTCCCGCTCTTCTTTAACATCATCATCCAGTATATTTTTTGGGAGCCGTTTATTAGATTCAACCTTAAAGAATTCATCATCGGAACCCTTATCATCAACCCATGTTAACCCATTATTTTTACCCGTACGGATAACCTCACTCTTTAAATTTAAAATAGATTTATTAATGAATTCTAGACATCTGTTGGCAGTTAAATGAAATTTAGCATCTATTTCTTGTGTCTCTTTTAATTTGTAATAGGGATACCGATCTAGAATATGTTTGACATAAAAAGCTGCAATAGCAAGATTTCTAATACAAGCAATGTATTCGGAGAAAAAAGACCATGCTTTATTTTCGCGAGCACCATGCTCATCCAAAACACTTTCTAAATATTCAGATTCTTGCATTAGCCTTGAGTAAATTTTTCTAGAAACATCTTTTTTACCTTCAACAATTTTTTCAAAATCATTACTTATCATAAAAAAGAACTCAAAGGGCTCTTGAATAATCTTAAGAAACTCATGTTCAGAAATAATTTGGATAAGTGATTTAGGTTCCATAATTACAGCTTAATAAGGTATGAACAAAAATTATAAAACTACAAACCTAGCATAATAAAAATTATAGAATGCTAAAAGTTCGAAGATTTTGCCAGGATTTTTTGGGGAAGGTACTTCTGCCAAATTTCAAGATGAGAGTCCGGACCTGAGGGCACAACAAATGGAACGAATTGATAATCAGGTTTAATGGGTTTTCTTTTTAGTTTCATGTCAATTTCTAACGGGGTCCGATTACCCTTTTTTAAATTACAACTTTTGCAAGCCACAACAACATTGGTCCAGTTAGTCTTACCTCCTCTTGATTTAGGCATTACATGATCAACGGTTAAAGGATGGTTCGATGCCCCACAATATTGGCAGGTATAATCATCTCTTCGCAATATATTTTTTTTGCTGAATGCAATTCCATTTTTACGATTGCGATTAACCATCTTTAAGACGCGTACCACAGTCGGAATTGCAAAACTTCTAGAGGGTGTTCGAACACAATAATCAGAATAATCGAGTTGTTCCGCTCGGCCTCCAAATACCATAATTAATGCATGGCGGGCACTGCAAAATTGCAGAGGCTCATAGGAATAATTTAACACTAGGCTTTTAAATGAATCTAGCATAATTCCAATCTTAAAAGACTCAACTCCATCCCTTAACTTACTAGAATAAATCAAACAATACCAAAAATTTTACAATTTATTGTATAAAGCTGTCAACAGTATAGAAACAACAGGGTATTAAAAAATGTTTCCTATGCCAAGTCTCATTTGTGGGTCTAAAATATTTTTAATGGTTTTTAATTCTTCAATACTTTTTTTACCCACCATTTCATAAAAATATTTTTTCTTTTTCTTACCAATTCCATGTTCAGCTGCTACTGTCCCATTCCAGGAAATTATTTTTCGAGCTATTTCGTCATATAAGGAGGCTGCTAGTTTTTTTTGGGAAGGTTTTGGCAGAAGGTTTATATGTAAATGGTTGTCGCCCAGATGCCCAAAGATCACATAGGGAATGCTTTTATTAGAAAGTGTTTTTTCATAAAAATTCATCATTTCCATAAAGTATTTGTCAGAAACAGCCATATCGGTTCCAATCTTCTCTCTTCCGGCACGAGAATTTTTTTCATTTACCATGACTGGTATTTGATGTCTAAAATCATGGAAAGTCGCATTATCATTTTCATTTTGTGAAAACCATGAATCATCCAAAAGAATATTTTTTCCTGTTAAAAATCTAATCCAATTATCAAATTTTGCACTGTAATTTTCTTGCGCATTCACATCTTCTTCAAAAAATAAAGCTGCTTGTGCATTTAAAGGAATATTGGAGAATTTTTCCCTAAGTATGTCTAATGAAAAACGGTCAAAATATTCCAATGAACAAGGTGAAACAGACGATTTCGATTTGATTTCAGACGTAAGTTCCCAACATGATTTCTCATTATCAAAAAATAAAACACCACTCAAAAATGTAGTAGGTTGAGATATCAGCCTCAAACAGATCCTAACAAATATTCCCAAGGTTCCATCGGACCCTATAAATAAATCCAACCAATCCATTTCTGGCTGTACAAAATAACCTGCAGTGTTTTTACAATTTGGGCTGGTATAAACGATTTCAGGAAAAACAATCTTGCTTCCATCATTCATGCAAAGTGGCTCAGATATTTTATGACCACGCTTTAATAAAACTTTTCTTCCATCAGCAAGAATGCATTCAACCGCCTGGATAAAATCACGAGTCACACCATATTTATAGCTACGGGATCCCGAAGCATTGGTAGCCAAAGTCCCACCAATGGATGCATTCGTTTCTGTGGGATTGGGTGGATAAAACCAACCTGAGTTTTTAAGGTGCTCTTGCAGTTGAGTTAATGTTGCGGCAGGACCCAACCAGACTTCTCCATTTTTAACCTCTTCGATTTCATCGAACCGCTCCAATGAAATGATGACCCCTTCTGATGGAATTCTGGAAGCGTTTAATCCGGTTCCTGCCCCAGCAATTGTGACAGGCCTTGGGTCATTTTTGAGAAATTCGGCAATCTCAACCAGATTTTCAGGTATTAGCACCTCTTTTGCCGCGCCTCCCGAATAATTAGAGGCATCTTTTAAATATGGAGCAATGGTTTCCTGGCGATTTTTACGTATCATTCGAAGGTAATCAGATAGGTTTATTCATTGTTTTTGGAGTTTTCCTCCAAATTGGTAGGTCTTCCTTCTTGCATTTTTCTTCGTTCTGCTTCTACCTTTGGCTGAACATGAATAAATTTAGCGTATTTGATCATCAGAACCATCATTCCAATGGCAAATATCGCACCTAAGATTAAAAATAGATTGTCCACTAAACTTTTCCCCCTTATTAACAATTTATATTATAACATCTCTATCGAGTTCAAAGAAGAGAAGGCGCATAATACGTGAGTATCAGGGTATTTTTATACAATATGACAGTAACCCCTGCCAATAAGTATCCTCTTCGAATTATAAATATTTATGTTTTAAGGAATTAAACTTGAACAACGATAATATTTCAAAACAAATCAAAATCATTGATGGTGTCACGCTTAATTTGAGCAAGCCAGATTCGACACAGCCTAACTGGATTGGACAGGATGAGATCTTAAAACAGATTCATGCCTGTTGGTTGATTGTTTCTGACAAAGATCATCCTCTTTCACCTAGAATTACAGGAATGCCAGGGACAGGTAAAACTACTTTGGCAATGGTTGCAGCACAACAACGCAAACAACCTCTATACATATTTCAATGCACTAGCGATACCCGGCCTGAAGATTTATTGGTAACCCCCGTCCTTTCAGAGAAAGGGTCTATCTCTTACCATGCCTCACCACTGGTCAGCGCTATGATTACGGGAGGAATTTGTATTCTAGATGAAGGTAATCGCATGAATGAAAAAAGCTGGGCTTCTCTTGCACCTTTGCTGGATCATAGGAGATATGTTGAATCAATCATCGCGGGAATACAAATTCATGCCCATAAAGAATTCCGTGCGTGCGTCACCATGAATAATGACGAGTCTACTTTTGAAATTCCCGATTACATCCTTTCAAGACTCCAACCAACATTACACATGAGTATGCCAAGTTATGAAGATGAAATTGAAATTCTCCGCTACCATCTACCTTTTTCCGAAGAAGAGCTTTTGAAAATGACCGTAGAGTTTCTGCAAAAATCTCACCAACTCGATTTAGAGTTTTCTCCAAGGGATGGAATTCATATACTGCAATACGCATTAAAGCGTTTAAGTCAGGACAAAGATCATCCGTTATCCAAAGATGAAGTTTGGAATGAATCCATCAGCAAAGTCTTGGGAGAGGATGCAATGGATTTAGATAATCTTGCTGCTAAGAATAGTAGATCCCTCCAAAATGAAAATTTTCCTATGGGATTGGGCGACTTCTTTTTTAATGAAGACAACCCTTTACATCCTGATAGCGATAAATAATTTTTATTATGAATGACATTTTCAAGCTTAGTGACAATATTCATTTTCTCCCAGTAGTTCATGGGAGTGCCAGTTTTTCCAAAGAAATTAAAAACCATATCTTATCAGAAAAATGTGATTGTCTTGCAGTTGCCCTACCCCCCGAATTTCAAACTACTGTTGAAGAGGGCATAGATCTTCTACCTCAAATTACCTTGAGCACACAACAGGAAACAGACGGAGGGCTTAATTATATTCCGATCGATCCAAGTCAGCCTCTCATTGCCGGATTGCGTGTTGCAAAACAGGAAGGAATTCCTCGGCAATTCATAGATTGGAGTACCCCAAACTATGAAACGAGGCATTCTAATTTCCCAGATACTTTTTCGTTGCGAAAAGTTTCTTATGAAAAACTAACAAGCACTTTACTTTTAACCGTAAAACCACCCAAAGCCGAATCGCAGCATTATTGGAGAGCCTGTTGGATGGCCTACCAACTGCATTGTCTGGAAATGGATTTTTCGAATATACTGTTCCTTTGTTCTGTCCTTGACTGGCCCTGGGTCAAAGAAGCTTTTGATAAACGTAAGAAATATAGGAATCCATCAGCGAATCCAGGTAACCCTATTTTAAACTCTGTCGAAAAAAACACTCTTTTTTTTGCACTAAGTGAATTTCCTTATATCACTTATTTGTATGAAAAAAAGCGCCGAGAAATGAAGACAGACAGCGATGCACCCATTGATGGCGTAAAAGAAATTTTACTTAGAGCTCGCGAATTATTTTTAAAAAAACACAAAATTCGTTACCACAACCTGACCTCACAAACATTCCAGATTCTTTTGCAGTATGTTCGAAATCTGGCACTTATGGAATCCAGACTGTTACCAGATCTATATACCCTGGTGAATTCAGCTAAACAATTTGGAGGTGACCCATTTGCCATTGCAGTTCTTGAAGCGGCTCGAGATTATCCGTTTGAAGAGTCTGAGTCTGACACACACAAAATCTCATTAGGAATCAATCAGGGGATTTTAGACAATGAAGGTGCTTCACCTATGCAAATGAAAAACCGACTTTTAGAAACTCAATTTGAATGGCGAACATTAAATTTAAAACCAGATCCGGATGTAAAGCAGAAAGAAAATTGGAAACATAGATGGGATCCTTACGGACAATGTTCATGGCCTCCAGAAGACGAAAAAATTGAAAATCTTAACACTCATGTTCGCGAACAAACTCGGCTTCTATTAGCCCATGATCTGGCAAGAACAGAAAAGTTCACCTCTTCGGTGAAAGATGGAATTGATATTCGCGACACACTTCGTCATTGGTATACGGGAAATATTTATGTAAAAGAAATTCCTCCCTCGCGGGGTGAAGTAGAAATCATCGTTTTCCTTTTTGATTCCGAACCAGATCCAAAACAATATAACTGGCGTCAAACCTGGTATGCAGAACATAAGGATGAATCTACATTATGTTTTTATGCAACAGAATACATGGAAAACTTAATCGGCCCTGGCATAGGTCAGGCAACCTATGGGGGTTGCATGATGCTTTTTCCAGCTCGTCCTATTATAGATATTTGGCAAGATCCCCGGTTGAAGTTTTCTAAAACATTAGAAGAAAAGATATTAGAAGCTGCTTTTTTTCATTCTCAAGAAAAACATGTGGCGGTTGTTTCAGCTTGTTCCCCGCAAATGGCGTGGCGCCGTCTGGCTCGCCGTTATGGAAAAAAAATTATTCATCTCCCACTCAAACGTTTTTCCAACCAGACCATTGAAAAGGTAAGACGATTCCATGTTCTCAATGGTAAAGATATACGGTCATACGCCAAACGGTTTATTCAAGAGTTATAATTCTGTAATACCAGGAACTGCTCTACCTATAATAAGTAAAGGGCTCGGTTTACCTTTAAATTTCATGAAAATAGCAGGTAAATTTTATGGCACCTAAAGTAAAAATTAGGAAAGCTAAAAAAACGGACATTCCAATTTTAGCAAAACATAACCAGGCATTGGCCAACGAAACAGAAAATATTAAACTCAATAACAAAACAGTCTTATCTGGAGTTTCCAAAGCTCTGGATAAACAAGATTGTTATTATTTCGTTTCAGAATTGAATGGTGAAGTTGTAGGCCAGATAATGATTACTCATGAATGGAGTGACTGGAGAAATGGTGTGATGTGGTGGATCCAAAGTGTATATGTACGGCCTGAATATAGAAACAAAGGGATATTTCGGGCTCTTTTTAATCATATTGAACAACTTGCACGCAACCGAACTGACGTAAAATCCTTACGCCTTTACGTCATGAAGAATAATCAATCAGGAAAGAATGCATACGAAGCTCTGGGGATGCGGGACTCCCAATATATCGTTTACGAAAAAAAGGATTTAAGTTAAGTATAAATTAATTCAGTCTTTTGGTGGAAGGTCCTGTTTGACCCAATGAAAAAACATTCTTAGATGATTGCCTCATGAATTCCTGCTGCACTGAGTCTGGAAAGTTCTGGTCACACTCGTTCAAATATTTCAAAACAGAAATCATCCAATCTGTCTCGTGGGGAGCCCGGATAATAGCAATATTTACATCTTCATATTCACTAAAAATTTTATCGACACCTTTTTTCCCATGATGAATTTCCTTTTTTATTATAGAAAGAGGTCTTAAAGGATCCACCTGAACTATTTCCAGCCCCTTATATTTTTCAGGAATGTCTTCATCAATAAACTCTTCAATTGGAATACCATTAACATCAGTTAAACCGGACTGTGATAGAGAAGCAATATATATTGGCGCACGTTTTATAGAGGCGTGCTCGGCGAACCCTTCTCTGAAAACAGTCTGATTTTTACCTGATCCACCAAAAACCACAAAATCCCAACGGCCGGCAGTCAGCTCCCGTTGTCGTTGAATTATTTCGGTTTTTTCATAGGCTTCGATAAGCTTATCAAAAATCACCTGATCCTTAGCGCGTAATTTAATTTGAGGCACTTACATCTCCAGTTGTATTTACTTGCACAGCTTTAGTATATCACGACGAATAAAAACAACACTTTTTTTACATTTAATCAGAACAGCTTTGTTATACTACTAAAGTTTAAATTTCGGATAATTAAAAGCTATTCCTGCCACCCTTCTAGATGAAAACAACCCTTAGTAAAGCTGCTGGTGCTGTAAGTGGGATGACAATCTTATCTCGAATATTTGGGTTTATTCGGGATGCTTTCATAGCGATGACTTTTGGATCTTCGACAGCAGCAGATGCGTTTTTCGTTGCCTTTAGAATACCTAATATGCAAAGGCGAGTTTTGGGAGAGGGTGCCGTATCATCTGCATTCATTCCGGTTTTCGCAGAAGTTTTAGCTCAAAATGGAAAACAAGCAGCGCAAGAATTAACAGCTAATATTTTTAATATTCTATTAATCTTATTATCAACAGCATCCTTGATTCTCTTTATTTTTTCTCCAGCTGTGATATCCGTTTTTGCGCCAGGGTTTTTGGATAACCCTGAAAAATTTAAACTCACCGTAGATTTAACTCGTTGGATGGCACCATATTTGTTCTTTATTGGTTTAACAGCTTTTTCCATGGGAATTTTAAATTCTCTCAAAGTTTTTGCCCTACCTGCAGCCACTCCAATTCTGCAAAATATTTTAATGATTGCTTCAATGATAATCTTAGTTCCACAAATGGAAGAACCCATTATCGGACTTGCAATTGGTGTTGTTATTGGGGGCGCTCTTCAAGTCCTAATTCAGTTACCGTTAATTAGGAAAAAAGGTTATGGGTTTAAAAAGCATCTCAGCTTCAAACAGCCGGAAGTAATAAAAATTGCTAAATTAATGGGTCCGGCGATATTTGGATTAGCGGTATATGAAGTAAATCTATTGGTCGATACTTTGTTAGCATCTACACTTGCTGAAGGCTCAATATCTTATCTGTATTATGGAAATCGATTGGTTCAGCTTCCATTAGGTGTATTTGCAACAGCATTGGCAATAGTTCTCCTACCCACTCTTTCGAGCCATGCAGCAAAAGGTGAATTAAAAAATTTAGTAAAAACATTGAGCTTCAGTATACGATTCATTTTGTTTATCACTATTCCTGCAACTATTGGCCTTATAATTCTAAGAGAACCCATAGTCAATACCCTATGGGAACGTGGCGCTTTCCTACATACCACTACTCAAAACACAGCAGTTGCGTTACTTTACTATTCAATAGGTCTTTGCGCTTTTTCAGGAATTAAAATAATTGCTCCAGCATTTTATTCTCTGCAAGACACAAAAACCCCAGCAAAAATTGGTATATATTCAATGGTTCTAAATATCATTCTTAATTTAATTCTTATGGGACCTCTAAAGCATGGTGGGCTTGCTCTTGCAACATCAGTATCGGCTCTATTTAATGTAATTGTCTTAATGCATTATCTTAGAAAACGACTGGGGCTTTTGGAAGGAAGAAAGATTTTGAACTCTTCGATAAAAGTGTCTATCGCCGCTGGTGCGATGGGTATCTTTACATACTTGAGCAAAGAGTTTTTGTTTAGTTTCGATGACCCAATAAAAATTCGCATAGTCGCACTGATAGCTTGCATATCAATAGGAATGCTGATATATGCGATAATCTCTCACATCTTTAATAATGAAGAGTGGCAATTCTTATTAGATTTGAAGAAAGATAAGAGTAAAGAGTTATCAGCCAATTCAAACTAAAAATAATAAAAGGAAACCATAAATGATTGTAGCCTGCCTCGATCTTGAAGGAGTATTAGTACCGGAAATATGGATTGCTTTTGCAGAAAAAACCGGAATTGAAAAACTTCGTCTAACCACGAGAGATATTCCAGACTATAATGAGTTGATGCAAGGCCGATTAGATATTCTTAACCAAAACAATTTACTGCTATCGGACATTCAAGAAGTAATAAAAGATATTTCTCCTCTTCCTGGTGCAAAAGATTTTCTTGACTGGTTGAAATCTGAATTTCAAGTAATTATTCTTTCCGATACTTTTAATCAGTTTGCAGCGCCATTAATGGCACAACTCGACTACCCTACTCTTTTCTGCCATGATCTGATCATTGACGGATCCGGAAGAATTAATGACTTCCAACTTCGAATTCCTGATGCAAAAACAAAGGCGGTTATGGCAATACAGGGGCTAAATTTAAAAGTCATTGCAGCAGGAGATTCCTATAACGATACAGGGATGTTGAAACAAGCCGATGCAGGAATACTTTTTAGGGCGCCAAACAATGTGATTCAGGAGTTTCCTCAATTTCCCGTGACCCTAGACTATGATGGTTTTAAGAAACTATTTATTGAAACCGCAAAAAATCTATAAGGGATTATTAAAACTAAATACTATTATTTGATTTCAGAATCCAAAAGTCTTGTAGCAATCCAGCCTGCATTAAGATTACCATTAGGTCCTGAGCTATATTTAATTTTTGACCAATCCCCTTCAACCCCATTAACCATAACCTGAGTTCCTTTTTGGATAGAATCGATAATCTGGCTGGTTTTCATATTTGGAAGGTTTCTAATATTGGCTACAGCGGCATTGACCTTAAAGATAATTTTAAAATCTTCGTCTTCTGCTACTTTCATTTCCTTTTCATGTTGATTGACTGACAAAACCTCCATTATATTAATATCTAACTTAAAGACTACAAATATTGAAAATAATAGAGTTAATAGCGTGATCCTAAGTGTAGTTTTTAAAAGAGTGAGCTCCCCTTCTTGAATTGCAACGGGGCCTTCGGGAGTTCCACACTGAATACAAAAAAAACCAGGTGCAGGTATAAGTGAATTGCAGGTACCACAATATAAATCTTTATAATCGGGGTTTTCTCTGAAACTTTTTAAAACACTTGGACTCATAATCTTTTATTTAAGGCGATAAATTTTTCTATATTTTTGTTTTAGATATTCCAAAAATATAGTTGGATTCAATCCTTCCCCGGTAATTTCTTTAACTAGGTCGGGGACTGAAAGCAACCGCCCTTTCTTGTGAATTTTTTGTTTCAACCATTCCCGTATTATTGACAAATTACCGGATTCAATTATTTCCTCTAATTGCGGTTTATCCTCCAATAATGTTTGATAAAACTGACTTGCATAAATTGCACCTAATGTATACGAAGGGAAATAGCCAAAAGCAGCGCCACTCCAATGCGTATCCTGCAAAACTCCCAATGTGTCATTGGGGGGTTCAATTCCCAAGTATTCTTTCATTTTAGAATTCCATAATTCAGGCAGACTATTGATTTCTATTGAATCATCAAATAATCCTTTTTCAATCTCATATCTTAAAATAACATGCATCGGATAAGTTACCTCATCGGCTTCGACCCGTATATAAGATGCTTCGCTAGTATTGACAGCTTCATACAATTGTTCTACTGAAACATCTTTAAAATTTTTCGGAAAAGTCTCTTTAATCAATGGCAAATAACTATTACAAAAAGCTAGGCTTTGGGCAATCATACGTTCCCAAAACAGCGATTGAGACTCATGGATACCCATAGTTAAGGCTTCAGAGGCAGGCAAATCTCTACCTTCCTTCATCCTTCCTTGTTCATAAAGCCCATGACCGGTTTCATGGATGACAGCATAAAGAGATTCGATGAAATTATCGTTTCGATACCGAGTCGTAATACGGACATCCGTGGGATGACTTCCACCACAAAATGGATGTACTGAAACATCCATACGTCCACAATTAAACGCAAATCCCATTTCTGCACTAATACGCCGCCCTAATTCTTCTTGTTTGGCCACAGAAAATTCGCCCGTTAAAAAAGAAGATTCAGGGTTGTAGTCGGATAATTGAATATCGCGAATCAAAGGAATAAGTTCTTTTTTCAAGGTTTCAAAAACAGGGGTGATATCTGACATTGTTGTACCACGTTCATAAATATCAATATTTGCATCGTAAGCATTTAATTTAGGAAACACATATTCGGCCCATCTTTTTTTCAATTCAATTAACTGGGTTAATACAGGAGCAAAATCCGAAAACCTATTTTCTGAACGGGCTTTAACCCAAATCTGATGGCCTTTTGAAGATAGCTCTGCTAGTTCCATAACTAGATTTTTAGGTAATTTTGTTTCCAATTCATACTGCCGCCTAGCTTCATTAATATTACATTCCTCAAAATTATTGAATGAGTTTTCTTGGCTTATTTTTTCAAGAAGGCTTCCTATTTCTGGATCCGTGCTTTTTTCGTGAATAATTCCGGCAAGTGCTCCCATCTGTTTCGCTCGAGATTCTGCAGCTCCACTAGGCATGATTACTTCCTGATCCCAATGCAAGATACCCATAATTCCGCCCAAGCGACTGATCTCTTCAAGTTTCAGAGTTAATTTTTGATAGTTTGTAGGCATGATTTTTATATAATTTTATTTCTTGGACGTTTTATCTCGCACAATACGAAGTTTTCCAGATTCAATGATCAAGACCCTTTCCCCTAATTTTAATTCTTCATTATTGACCTGCACTATTGCGTAAGGATCACCTTTATCAGGTTGCACAATAAATTCCGAAGCGCCACCACCAGTTAGTATATTTTCAGTCTTATGGCCGACAATTCCTCCAATGACCGCACCCCCTAAACCTCCCAGTGCTCGGGTAGCTGTATTACCTCCTAAAGTTGAACCAGCAAGTCCTCCAACCGCAGCTCCTGCTGCACCACCAGCTCCAGATTCAGTGCCCTTTATTACCACATCACGAATCGATAAAATAACCCCCTTTTTAAAATAAGTAGGGGAACCCATTTCTCCACTTTCATAAGTCGAACCAGAATGAAGGGAGCGGAGAGAACAACTAGATAAAATCCCCAATAAAATTAAAAACAGGATAATTTTTTTTTCCACTTGGGGCTCCAAATTAGTTTTGATATTTTATAAAATGGTGAACAGTTATAAAAATATTCTACCTCATAAAATGGGATTTTATTTTTTAGCTTTGGGGCTATAAATCTTCTATAATTGACTTTATAGAGCTTTTCCCATAATATTGAAACCTATTCTCATTATTATTTTGGCTCATCAGGACAAAACCTCAAAGAAATAATTAACCTCCTTTTTATCCCCTATTTTTCTTTCGGATATAAATTATGCACCCAATTCAGCCATTTAAATATATTTATCTTTTCGGAATATTAGCCTTTTCGCTAATCGCTGAACCTTCTTTTGCCAAATCTTTCGACCAGACAACTAAAGACAAAGTAAAAAAGATTGTCATGATGTTGAATATTGCAGCAAAGGAATTTCAAGAAGGGGTATCAAATGGAAAGGTGGTCATAGACCCAGAATATAAAGAAAGCAAAATCTTTTTACAACAAGCCACCGAAAGATATTCTAGGACTTCTGGAGAAATAAAAAATCAGGAGAAAGCAACACAAATAAACCATCATTTTTCTGAACTATCGATAATGATCGAAAAGAAAATAGACTCACAAAAGGTTTGGGAAAAAGTTAATTACCTCAATTCACAATTAATAACTATCTTCGGAATTAAAATCAATAAAGTACCAGTCACCCCAATATCTTTAACTAACGGAAAAAAGATTTTTGAAATTAATTGCGCTAAATGCCATGGAATAACTGGAAATGGCGATGGACCTGAGGCTAAAAAACATAATCCCTCCCCTGCTGTATTATCTAACCCAAAGTTGACAGGCGATATAAATACGGTGGCATACGATAACTTTGAAGTCATCAATGTTGGCATAGCCAATACTGCAATGAAATCATGGGTAGGAATCCTTTCCGAAGCTCAGATTTGGGACGTCACTTATTATTTGCGTACTTTCTCTAACACCAATGTAAAACTTCCACCCGCTAATCTAAAATTGCAACAAATGGGAGATAAATCTGGTCCTGAAAAAGCCGATCAGATTGTGAATAAAATTCGAGAGCTACTATCAAAAAGTTTAAACAAATTTAAAAATGGAGAAAATGAAGAAGCAGCGGACATTGCATTCGATGCCTATTTGACTTACGAAAAAATCGAATCCAACATAATAACTCGGGATAAGCCACTTGGTTTAAAACTGGAATCGGCTTTTGGTAGTTATCGAGGTGCAATTAAAGAAGGAGCTCTCTTGGAAAATGTAGAAAAAATTCAGGATGAAATTCTTTTGGATCTATCTAAAGGACTAGAATTGGTGAAAAATGAAGTAAGTTTTTCTGGATTATTTATACAGTCCTTTTCCATCATAGTACGTGAAGGTTTTGAGACAATTCTTATTATTGCAGCTCTTATTTCCTTCTTAAGAAAATCAAAAAACGACGCGCACGTAAAAAATATACATATTGGAGTGATAGTAGGAATTTTGGCAAGTTTTCTTACTGCATATGCCGTCCATGAAGTGCTCCAACTAAATATGGCCAGCCAAGAACTATTAGAAGGCTGGATTATGCTAGTCTCTGTCGTAATTTTATTC
>Ga0114933_10002968_pt1 | contig 16977 bp, 13 predicted proteins | sample 4SBtaG_FD_89691 | JGI IMG/M metagenome (GOLD analysis project Ga0114933, IMG submission 89691) | Deep subsurface microbial communities from Kolumbo volcano to uncover new lineages of life (NeLLi) - 4SBTROV12_W25 metaG | ecosystem: Environmental > Aquatic > Marine > Volcanic | place: Kolumbo... | reverse complement strand
GCCGCCAGCGAAGAACACCTGCAGCAGTGCTTGATGTCCCTGGCCAGCGTGATCGACGCCAAGAGCCGCTTCACCTCCCAGCACAGCCGTCGGGTCTCGGGACTCAGTCGGCTGCTGGCCGAAGCCCTGGGCATGTCGTCAGATCACTGCGACCTGATCGCCCTCGGTGGCCGCCTGCACGACATCGGCAAGATCGGCACCCCCGACGCCATCCTCGACAAACCTGGCGCCCTGACGGCTGACGAGTACGGCATCATCAAGGAGCACCCGGCCCTGGGCGACGAGCTCATCGCCCCCATCAAAGACCTGGCCGTGCTGCGGCCCATGATCCGCTGGCACCATGAGTCTCTCGACGGCAAGGGCTACCCCGATGGCCTCCCCGGTCACCAGGTCCCCAACGAGGCCTGGGTGGTGAAGACTGCCGACTACTGGGAAGCGATCACGTCCCAGCGCCCCTACCGCGAGCCCATGGCCCTGGGCAAGGCGGTGCGGGTGCTGCGCGGTGAGAGCGGCTCGCGCATTCCGGCCCACATCGTCGAGACGTTCATCGAGGCGATTCAGGGCCATCCCCTGGCAGTGGCTCCCTCCGCACCCACCGCCCGGCCCGCCGTGGAAGCAGACATCGACCTGGCCCGGTCGGTCAAGGTGATCCGCCGCAGCGCAGCCCAGCTGGCTTCCCTGGAGGGAGACCGTCACCAGCACTCACAGCAAGGGGGCGCGGGGGCCTGAGGCAGTCAACTGACTTCAAGGTCGCATTGACCCCAGAGGGCTTGATTGACATACTGCTGGGCTGGATTGAGCGCGAAAAAGAGCCCCCCATGACGGCTCCCGAGCCCCGCCCTGAGCCCCGCAATGAACATCGTCGTCTGCATCAAGCGTGTCCCCGCCACCGACAGCCGCATCAAGCCCGATGACGGTGGCCGCGCCATCGATTCGAGCCAGATCGAGTGGATCATCAGCCCCTGCGATGAGATCGCGATGGGGGCTGCTCTGCAGCTGAAAGAGGCGGCCGGGGAGGGCGAGGTGACCGTGGTCAGCCTGGGCCCGGCAGAGTCCACCAAGGAGCTGCGCACCTGTCTGGCCATGGGCGCCGACAAGGCCGTGCTGCTCACGGACGCAGACGCTGCCAGCCGGGATGCCACCTCGACCGCCACCGTGCTGGCAGACGCCATCAGAGGATTGAACCCAGACGTCGTGCTTTGCGGCAGCCGGGCCATCGATCGTGATCAGGGCCAGGTAGGCCTGCTGCTCGCGGCCAAGCTCGACATGCCTTGCGCCACCGAGATTCGCAAGCTCGAGATGGTCGACGGCAAGGCCGTCATCGAGCGCCCCGGAGGCAGCGGCACCACCGAGACCTGGGAGCTGACCACTCCCGCCGTGCTGACCTGCGCCAAGGGCCTGAACGAGCCCCGCTATGCGTCGCTCAAGGGCATCATGAAGGCCAAGAAGAAGCCCATTGATCAACAAGATGTCGACCCTGGCGCCGGTAGCCTCGAGGTGCGCAGCCTGGAGCTGCCCGCCCCCCGCCCTGAAGGTCAGATCGTCGGTGAAGGTCCTGACGCCGTGGGCGAGCTGGTTCGCCTGCTGCGCGAAGAGGCCAAGGTTCTCTGAATACCCCCCTGCGCATGGGCCAGCCTGGGCCGCGCAACACACCACCTGAGGAGCCGTTTCGTGGCTGGTGAGATTCTCGTCTTCGTCGAACACATTGACGGCGCCGTCAAGCGACCGTCCCTTGAGTCCCTCACAGCTGCAGCCCAGCTGGCAGCCGCTCGGGGGACCACCGCCGTGGCCGTGGTGGCCGGGCCCGGAGCCGCCGACGCCGCGGCTGAGCTCGGTCGCCATGGGGCCGCCTCGGTGACCTCTCTTGAAGTTGAGTTGAGCGACCCTACGGCCCTGGCGGCCGCGATCGCTGGCGTGGTGAGCGACAGCTCCCCCGCAGCCCTGCTCATGGCGCACACCGCAGTGGGCATGAACATCGGTCCACGAGTCGCTGGCGAGTTGGGCCTGCCCATGGTCTCCGACTGCATCGCTCTCAGTGATGACGGCGGCACCCTGGTGGCCAGGCGCCCTGTGTACGCGGGCAAGGCCCTGGTCAGCGTGACCAGCAACGCCTCCACCCTCATCGCCAGCCTGCGCCCCAACGCGGTCATGGCTGCCGAAGCACCGGCGGCCGGCGATCTCAGTGCAGGCGCGGTGGCAGCCCCCACTCGCGGGCTCGGCGCCTTGCTCAAGGACATCGTCCAGGCGGCGTCCGAGAAGATCGAGCTCACCGAAGCGGGCACCGTCGTCTCAGGCGGTCGCGGGCTCAAGGGCCCCGAGGGCTTCGCCATGATCGAAGAGCTGGCCGACGCCCTGGGCGCCGCCGTGGGTGCGTCCCGGGCGGTGGTCGATGCGGGCTGGCGCCCTCACACCGAGCAGGTGGGTCAGACCGGCAAGACCGTGTCGCCCCAGCTGTACATCGCCGTGGCCATCTCGGGCGCCATCCAGCACCTGGCTGGCATGCGCACCAGCAACTTCATCGTGGCCATCAACAAAGATGCCGAGGCCCCTATCTTCGGTGTGGCCGACTACGGCATCGTCGGCGACGCGTTCGAGGTGGTGCCGAAGCTCACCGAGGCCATCAAGGGCCTGCTGGCCGCGGGCTGACCCTCCCTCGCCCTGCCCACCCCGCCCCTGGCAGCCAGCAGCCCGCGCAGCACCTCGCCCACGGGTTGGTAAGCTCGTGAGCCATGCGCTGCCTCGTTGTCTGCCTGATCGCCCTGTCCCTCGCCTGCCAGGGCAAGAGTTCTGCCTCTGACGCCTCCGCCGGGGTGCACTCGGCGGACAGCTCAGGGCCCGCCGTTGCCGGTCGAGCCGTCGAGGCACTCGATGACCCAGTCGGTCTCGACAGCATCGACCCGGGCGAAGACACACCCCTGGTGCGAGCCGAGCTGCTCACCGCCGCTCAGAGCTTCACCGCCGGGACCGAGACCCTGCTGGCCCTGCGACTCACCATGGCGCCGGGCTGGCATGTCTACTGGCGCGGAGCGAACGACACGGGGCTGCCGCTGAACGTGTCCTGGGAGTTGCCTCGAGGAGTGGACGTCGGGCCCCTCTCCTGGCCCGCACCTGAACGCCATGTGTCGGACGCAGGGCTTCTCGACCACGTCTACTTCGGCGAGCTGATCCTGCTGGCCGCCCTGTCCTTGCCTGCAGACCTGCCCCCAGAACCACTCACGGTCGCGGTCCAGGTCGATTGGTTGGTCTGCGCTGAGACCTGTTTGCCGGGCGACGCTTCCCTCGAGCTCACCTTGCCCGTGCGTTTGCCAGGTGCACCGGGTGAGCCGCCCTTGCACGACGGCCCGGGGGACAACGCCCAGGTGCTGCACCGCGCTCTCGCCGCCTTGCCAGGCGCAGAACCGGCAGGCCTCTCTGTGGATTGGTCCGCCGATCAGATCGTGCTGACCGTGCCCGGTGCGAGCGGACTGGCGTTCTTCCCCAGAGACGACGGGCTGGCCCTGGCTGAGATGGTCAGCCGGGGCGAATCTCCGACGGACACGTTGCAGCTGCTCCGCGACCGAGGCCTGGCCGGTGGCGATCGCCTGGTGGGCATCCTGGCTGTGCACAGGGACGGCACGGCGCAGCCCAGCCATCACCGGCTCGACCTCGCCCCGCCCACCAGAGAAGACCAACGGCGATGATCCAGACCTCGTTGCACACTCACCGGCTCGCTCCCCGCCCCTCACCCTGAGGCAAGACACGATCATGAGACAGACCCTGACTGCAGTTCTCGGCATCACCGCGTTGCTCCTGGCCACGGGATGCCAAGGAGCTCCCCAGCCCAGCGATGGCGCTGCTGATGAAATCGTGGAGGTCGTGGCCCTGCCCATGCCTGAGGGCGCCACACTCGCCGCCGACTTTACATTGACCGATACGACAGGAGAAGAGCACCAGCTCTTCGACTACCTCGACGCCAACAAGACGGTGGTGCTCGAGTGGTTCAACCCCGAATGCCCGGTGAGTCGCCGCTACCACAGCCCCGAGCGGGTCATGGCTGCGGCCTACAGTGAAGTGCTCGACGACGATCTGGTCTGGCTGGCCATCAACTCGGGCGCACCCGGCAACCAGGGCCACGGGCTGGAGCTCAACCGCCAGGCCATCAACGACTGGGAGATCGCCTACCCCGTGCTCATCGACGAGAGCGGCGACGTGGGCCGTGCGTTCGGGGCCAAGACCACGCCGCACATGTTTGTCATTCGGCCCGACCGGGTCATCGCCTACGACGGCGCCATCGATGACTCCGGAGGCAGAGGAGAGGCGAGCGAGAACCTGGTGGTGTCCGCAGTGGCGGCATGCCGCAGGGGAGAGCTGCCCGAGAACGGGCGCACCAGAGCCTTTGGCTGCAGCGTGAAGTACTGACCTGCTGCGTCGCCGCCCCCGTCCTGGCATGGGCGCGGCGCCGATGGTGTGCTCGACGCCCTTGCCGCTCCCGTGACCAGGCCTCAGGTCTCCTGGCGCTGGGACAGCTCCATCAGCTTGGCGTACTTCAAGAAGACGTAGAACGCGGCGACGCTGCAAAGCACCAGGCCGCGCCAGCCATCTAGCAAGCCACGCTGCAACAGGTACATGCGCAGGAAGCGTCCCGCGGGGCGGAAGATCAAGCGCGCGACCGAGCCCCGCTCACCGCGCTCGAAGCGATCGGCGGCCATGGTGTCGGTGTAGCGCCCGATGCGCGCGAAGTGATCGGCCAGGTCACGATAGGGTTGGTGGTTGAGGCGGCCGCTCAGTCGTGCCTCCGAGCCCTGCACCTCGAGTCGATCGTGGGGATCCTCCCCCGCCCAGCGCGCAGCTCCCCGCCGCACCAGACGGAGGCGCCACTGCGGCGACCAACCGCAATGGTCGATCCAGGCTCCCAGGTACAGGTTGCGTCGGTTGAGCCCGTAGCCCACCGGCCCATCGTCGGCATCGGCGGCCAGCACCTGGGCGATGGCCTGACGCAACGGGTCATCGAGCCACTCGTCCGCGTCGATGTTGAGCACCCAGTCGCAGCGGGCCAGCTCGAGGGCCATCTGCTTCTGACGCACGTGCCCCAAGAAGGCCTGGCTGTGAAACTCTGCGCCCGCGTCTTCGGCGATCTGACGCGTGCCATCGGTGCTCAGGGAATCGAGCACGATGATCTGGTCTGCCAAGCCCTCTAGAGAGGCCAGGCAGCGAGGCAGATTCTGCTCCTCGTTCAGAGTCGTGATGGCCACGGAGAGCTTCAAAGGCGAACCTCAGTGCCTGAAGTGTCGGGCACCCGTGTGCACCAGGGCCAGCCCGTGCTCGTCAGCAGCGGCGATGGACTGCTTGTCGCGAATCGACCCGCCGGGCTGAATCACTGCGGTCACTCCGAGCTCGGCCGCTTGGTCGAGAGAGTCGCGGAAGGGAAAGAACGCGTCAGAGGCCAGCACCCCACCGCGGGCTCGTCCGTCGGCCTTGTGCCCGGCCAGGAAGACCGAGTCGACCCGGCTCATCTGCCCCGCACCCACACCGAGCAGCGCTCCGTCTTTCACCAACACGATGGCGTTGCTCTTCACGTGCTTGGACACGGCCCAGGCAAACTCGAGGTCGGCGGATTCGCCGTCGCTGGGCGCGCGAGCGCTGACCACCACCCGGGACTCGTTTGCGAAGCCCAGATCACGGTGCTGCACCAACCAGCCCCCGGTCACCTTGCGCAGGGCCAGCTCGTTCGCATCTCGCGCACCCAACTCGCCGCAGGCCAGCAGGCGCACGTTCTTGCCCCACTTCGCGCCGGTGCGCAAGATCTCCACGGCGTCGTCGTCGATCTCTGGAGCGATGATGACCTCAAGAAAGTGCTCCGGGCTGGCCATGAGCCGAGCCAGGTCAGCGTCGAGCCTGCGGTTCAGGGCCACGATGCCACCGAAGGCCGACTGCGGGTCACCAGACCAGGCCCGGGCGAAGGCTGTAGACAGATCGTCGGCCACTCCACAGCCACAAGGGTTGGTGTGCTTGATCACCGCCGCCGCAGGGCGCTCGAACTCTTTCACCAGCTCGAGTGCTGCGTCCGCGTCCATGATGTTGTTGTAGGACAGGGCCTTGCCCGAGAGCTGGGTGGCCGTGGCGATGCTCGCCTCACTGCCACCGCAGCGATGAAAGGACGCGGGCTGTGCAGGGTTCTCGCCGTAACGCAGCTCCTCTCCTGGGCCACCGTCGATGAGCAATGTGCGCGGGGGGACATGGCCCAGGCGCGTCTCGAACCAGCTGGCGATGGCGGCGTCATAGGACGCGGTGCAGGCGTAGGCCCGAGCGGCCAGATCGCGGCGCATGGCCCGGGCACCGTCTGCGTCGGAGGCCTCGGCAGCCAGGGCAGCCAGCACCTGTTCGTAGTCTGCCGGGTCGGTGACCACCCACACCGAGGCGTGGTTCTTCGCCGCGGAGCGGATCATGGCCGGGCCACCGATGTCGATGTTCTCGATGGCCGCCTGATCGCTCACGTCTGCTGCGGCCACGGTCTCGCGGAAGGCGTAGAGGTTGACCACCACCACATCGATGGGCGAGATGCCGTGAGCCTTCATGGAGGCCTGGTGGCCCCCGTCGTCACGGAGACCGAGCAGGCCACCATGCACCACCGGGTGCAAGGTCTTGAGCCGCCCGTCCATCATCTCGGGGAACCCCGTGGCCTCCGCCACGTCGGTCACTTCGAGGCCGGCGTCGCGCAAGACTGCCGCCGTGCCCCCGGTGGACAGCAGCTCGAAATCAGCCCGAGCCAAGCCCTCCGCAAAGGCGGCGATGCCCGTCTTGTCGGTCACCGACAACAACGCACGACGTCTCACTGTGGTCACTCCTCCTTGGCAGCGGCTGTCCCGCTGCGGCTTCTCAAGTACGTCTCGATGAACAGCTTCAGGTCGCCATCCAGGACGCCCGCTGCGTTGCCCACTTCGAGGTTCGTGCGGTGGTCCTTGACCATCTGATAGGGCGCCAGCACGTAGGACCTGATCTGATGGCCCCAGCCGATATCCCCTTTGTCGCCAGCGATTCCAGCCATCTCGGCCTCTCGGTCGGCCTCGGCCTTGGCGTAGAGCTTCGCGCCCAGCATCTTCATCGCCGTCGAACGGTTCTTGTACTGGCTCCGTTCGCTCTGGCAAGCCACCACGATGCCCGTGGGCAGGTGCGTCAGGCGCACAGCCGAATCGGTCTTGTTGACGTGCTGACCGCCGGCCCCGCCCGCTCGGTAGGTGTCGACCCGCAGATCTTCGCTGCGAATCTCCGGAGCCTCTGCGTCGTCCATGACCGGCATGACTTCTACCGCAGCGAAGGAGGTCTGGCGACGATTCTGGCTGTCAAAGGGCGAGATGCGCACCAGCCGATGCACACCGGACTCAGCCTTCAGGTAGCCGTACGCAAAGGGCCCCTTGATCAGCAGGGTGGCCCACTTGATGCCCGCTTCTTCACCGTCGAGCCGGTCGAAGACCTCCATGGCGAAGCCCGAGCTCTCGGCCCAGCGGGCGTACATGCGCAGCAACATCTCGGCCCAGTCACAAGACTCGGTACCGCCCGCGCCAGCCTGCACGGAGATGTAGGTGTCCCGGTCGTCATACGGGCCGCCGAGCATGACCCTGAACTCCAAGGCCTCCATGGCTTCGGCTGCGGCGTCCGCCAGGGCCTCGACCTCTGCCCGACTCTCCTCGTTGTTGTCTTCGGCGACCAGTTCGACCATCAGGTCGAGATCTTCGAGCTGGCCGTCGATGGACGACACCGGGTCGAGGGAGCCCTTCACCTTCTTCAACTCCGTGACGGTGACCTGGGCAGACTCCTGGTCATTCCAGAAGCCATCGCTGGCCATGATCTTCTCGAGCTCGGCGAGCCGGGCGCTCAGCGTCTCAGCGTCAAAGAGAGTCCTTGATCTGGTTCAGGCGGCGACGGATGTCGGTCGAGCGGTTGCGCGTGTCATCCAGTGACATCAGATCGGTCTCGGTGGGCCCGTGGGCGGTGAAACCGGGGATGATACCGAAACGTGTTCGCTGGTCGCCCGACTGAAACTCCCCCACCAGACCGACTCAGCGGCCGCGCTCCCGCTCGCCCTCTCAGGCGGGTCTCAATGTGCGGTTGGGCCGCAAGCGTTGCGGTGATCCCAGTTGCGTCGTCAGGATAAGCGACCCAACCGCACGACAGGAGAGAGCGTCGTTGGGAAGAGCCTCCCAACGCATGACTCCCTTCGACTGCCGCTCGCCTTCAGCTTGAGGGCTGCTCGAGATCTGCCAGATTTGTCACCGCTGCGACGATCTCGGATTCGCAGGCCAGGGCGCCCACACCGTCTTCTCCGCAGGCCAGGGTCTTGGCCACTGGCTTGACCAGGTGGCAGCGATCCTCCGCCATCAGCCGATCGAGATTCGCCTTCACCCAGGGGTTCTCCCACATGGCCGTGTTCATGGCCGGGGCCAGAACCAAGGGCACCCGGGACTCCGTGGCCAGCACCACGGTGGTGAGCAGGTTGTCAGCCATGCCGTGGGCCAGGCGGCCCATGGTGTTCGCGGTCAGGGGGGCCAGCAGCACCACGTCGGGCCAGCGAGCCAGGCGAATGTGGTCGATCTGGGAGTCGCCCTCCCAGAGAGATGTGGCCGCGGGGCGCCCCGAGAGAACCGAGAAGGAGAGGGGCGTCACGAAGCGGGTCGCCGATTCGGTGAGGATCACCTGCACCTCGTGGCCGTCATCCTGGAGTCGGCGCACGATCTCGCAGGCCTTGTACGCGGCGATACAGCCGGTCACTCCCAGGAGCACCTTCATCGATGGGCGGTGTCCCGTGTGGCCAAGCCCCCGACCGCTTTGAGAATCGCCGAGGCCACCGCGGACTTGCCGCCCCCATGGCCCGCAGGTTCGCCTGCACCGATCAACAGCACCTCGTGATCATGCTCGTCCACCAGGGTCACGTCGTTGCTCACCACCAGGTCGAGACGGGCCCGAGTCAACAGCTGCCTCGCAAGCTCGACTCGCTCGTCGTAGGTGCGACCAGAGGTCAGCTTGAAGCCCACCAGCAGGGCCTCGGGAGCCAGGTCGCGCAGCCTGTCGATCAGTTTCGGCGCACGACGCAAGACCAACACGAGCTCATCCTGCGCCGAGCTGATCTTGCCAGCCGAACGGTCGGGGACGAAGTCGGAGACCGCCGCCGCGTGGAGCACCACATCGCAGCCAGCCACATGCTCATCGAGCAGCGCACCCAGCTCAGCAGTGCTGCCGAAGACCTGCCGGGTCAACTCCGCGCGAGGCGCCGCGGCAATCTGCCCGTGGAGCAGATGGACGTCGTGCCCGGCCGTGGCAAAGGCGTCCGCCAGACGTGCGCCCAGCCGGCCCGTGCTCGAGTTCGTCAACACCCGTACATCGTCCACGGGTTCGCGGGTTCCGCCTGCCGTCACCAGGACGCGCATGGGCTCTCCGTTACTTGACGACCGCGCCCGGATCGAGCGGCGAGGAGATCACCAGGTCATCCATGGTCCAGAGACCGTTGGCGGCGCTCCCCGGCCGGATGAACCTGACCTTGCCCAAGGACAGGGGGCCACTCAGTGGCAAGAGGCCGGAAGCGACCTGCGTGCCAAAGTCGTCTGTGACCGTCACCTGCCAGCTGTTCACGTTGAGCAGGCTGGCCCTGAGGTTCACCCAGATCGAGATCGGGCCCATGGCGCCTGAGTCGGTCCCGCCACCATTGAGCGGCATGCTGACCCCGTCGACGATGAGCTTGCCTCCGTCATCGTCGTCGAAGGTCAGATCGATCATGCCGCCGCCGTTGTCATCGATCAGCGACACGACCAGATCGCTGATCGAGCCTGAGGGCGTGACGTCAAAGGTCAGGTCAATCTGGCCGTCGTAGGCGGGGTCGTCGAGAATGCCCGTCAACACGCCTGGCTGCTGAAAAGCGTTCTCGGCGATGTTCAGGATGCCGTCTCCGGCCCCGTCGACCGTCACGTCGAACACCCCTGGGGGGCCTTGAACGACGAAAACGCCACCCTTGGCCAGGAAATCAGCTGCATCGGTACCGCTCGCCTGATCGAAGTCCGCGATGAAGTGGATGTAGACCCGGCCAGCAAGGGACCATGCCGGAATCAGCAGGCAGGCCACGGCCAGAACCACGGCCAAACGACGCATGACGGGGGACTTCATGGTGGGAACGAGGAACCAGACGGGGAGAGCAACGTTCGGCAGACCGATGCCGAGGGGGCGTTGCAGAACACTATACCCCGGATGTCACCGAACGGAGTGTCTTCGCCAGAGCCCCTTGCAGCGACCGGCTCAACGGCTCCCATCGGCCCCATGGGGCTCTGTCGTTGATATTACGACAAGCCGAGCCGCTCAAGCATCTTGTAGAAACTGCGGACCGAGACGCCCAGTTCTCTGGCGGCGGCGGCCTTGTTGCCCTCGCTGCGGCCCAGGGCCTCCTGGATCTGGGCCCGCTCGAACGCGTCCATGCGCGCCTTCAAGGGTGTCCCGCTGTCGACCTGAGCAGCGGGGCTGGCCAGCTCGCCTCGGTGGTCACGGCCGAGCACACGACGCACCACCGCCGCTGAGAGGGTCGCGCCGTCTCGATCAAAGAGCAGCAGGGTGCGCACGAAGTTCTCGAGTTCGCGCACGTTGCCTGGCCAAGGCTGGGCTTCGAGCAACGCCAGCGCCTCCGCTTCGATGGTTCGGGGCGGTTGTCCATGTCGCTCCAGCAGATGGGGCATGAGCACGGCGATGTCTTCGGCACGCTCTCGCAACGGAGGCAGCTCGACCTGAGCCACCGCCAGGCGGAAGAACAGGTCCTCGCGGAACTCGCCACTGGAGACCATCTCTCCCAAGCGCCGGTGGGTGGCGCAGAGCACCCGCACATCGACCTGCTGCACAACCCGGCCGCCCACGGAGAGAAACTCGCCCTCTTGCAGCACGCGCAACAGGCGGCTCTGCACAGCCAGGCTCATGTCACCGATCTCATCAAGAAACAGGGTGCCCCCATCGGCCTGGGCAAAGAGTCCCTTGCGGTCTCTGTCGGCGCCGGTGAATGCGCCCTTCACCGCACCGAACAGCTCGCTCTCGATCAGCTGCTCCGGGATGGCCGCGCAGTTGATCGACAAGAAGTTCTTGGCCTTGCGGGATCCGTTGAAATGGATGGCCCGAGCCAGCAGCTCCTTGCCGGTCCCGCTCTCGCCGTGAATCACCACGGGGATGTCCGAGTCGGTGACCCTGTCGAGCAGGTCGAAGACCTCGTGCATGCGCGGGCTGCGACTGACGATGTTGCTGTAGTCGTAACGGAGCGCCAGGACCTGCCTGCTGGCGTCGAGAGATTCGAGGGTTTCTTGCAGCTCGGCCTCCCGTCGCTGCAGGCGTTCTTGCAGAGCGTCGTTCAGCCGAGCCACCTCTTCTCGCTTGCTGAGCAACTCCTTGTTCGACGCCTCGAGCCCCTCGCTCAACCTGGCGTTCTCAAGGGCGATGGCCGCCTGCTCGCCGAGGCGTGTCGACGTCTCGAGGTGGGCCTGAGTGAATCGCCCCACCACCTGCGGGTGGTCGAGATAGATGGCCCCCCGCACCCGCCCGCCGTGGACCAACGGCACGCAGAGAATGGACAGCAGCTTGAGCTCGGAGATGCTGGCCGCAGAAGAGATACGCTCGTCGTCAATGGCATTGGCCGTCAACAGTGCCTCGCCGGAGCGGACCACCTGCTGGGCCACCGAGTGGCTGACCTGAAACTGCGGATCGGCGATGGTCGACTCATCGATATTCCGTGCGGCGCGGAACTCTTCGGCCCGCCCTTCGATCAAGATCAAGAAGCCCCGGGAGGCGCCGGTGAGTTCGATGGCGCTGTCCACGATCAGGTCGAGCAACCTTTGCGTGTCCCGCTCATCCGTGAGCAGCTTGTTGATCTCGACCAGGCGCTCCAGATCTCGCATGCGCCCCGCCAAGACGGAGAGTCGCTCACCCTCATCGCCCGTGTCCATGGTCTGGAGCTGCGCCGAGAACTCGGCCACGGCTTCGGCCGCGCCGCCTGGGCCAAAGACCGGCGCCAGGCCCTCTGCACGCTGCAGATCGTGTCGCGCCTGAGACAGCAACTCACCGGCCAGAACGATGTCGGGATCGTCTGCAGCGAGGAGCGACCCCAAGGTCTCCACGTCTGAGGCCAGTCTGGTGAGCAGTCCCTGCAGTTCGACCCAGCCGTCGGGCGTCTCACCCAGCATGGTCAGCCCCTGCTCCAGGTCGGCCGCGCCGTCCGCGGTCCGCCCCCCCTCCAGGCTCTGGGCCCCGCGCACGAACAACGCCTCGGCGAGCCATGGTCCGCGCTCCATGGAGGACACATCGAGAGTGGACAGATCGTCGCCCCCCGCTTGCGCCGCCAGCGTGCGCGCCACCACGGCCTCCTTCTGAAGGTCGTGCTCTTTCGCCGCGGCGAGACCGGCCCGGGCGGCGGCCAAGGCTGGCTCAGGCTGCTCATCGAAGAGCGCCACACGGGCCGTGAGCAGATCGGCTTCTACAGACAGCAGCGGCGCAGAGACCTTCTCGAGCAAGCGGCGAGCCGCGGCCAGGTCACCCCGAGCCCCCTCGCCGCGCCCCTTGCGCAGACGCTGCTCGGCACGAGTGAGATGGACCACCGCCAGGCCACGGGCGTCCCGTAGTTCGTGGCGAATACGCAGGCTCTCTTCGAAGGAGGCCTCTGCTTCGTCGAGCAGCCCCCCCATGGCCAGGGCGTGCCCAGTGTTGTTCTGCACCATGGCTTCGATCACACGGTCGTGGATCCGTCTGGCGACCTGCAAGGCCCTGTCCAGGTGGTGCCGAGCCTTGTCGAGACGGCCCAGCAGGATCCATCCCGCGCCCAGGCTGTTGTGCACGGTGGCCACACCGAACAGGTTGCCCGCGTCTTCGGCGAGACGCACGGCGTCCTCTTGGATACCCAGCCCGCGCCGGCGCTCGCCCTTGTCTCGCACGGCCCTGCCGATGTTGTGAATCGGACTCCATAGCAAGGCCTCGTGGCCAAGGCTGCGGGCCATCTTCACGGCCCGCTCGAAGTACTGCACGGCCTTGTCGAACGCGCCCAGATCGAACTCGAGCAGACCGATGCGCTCGAGCAACGTCATGGTGCGCGTGGACAGCTGCTCCCCCTGTCGGCGCAGGGCTTCGCGCAGATCGCCGAGAGCCGCCTCGGGTTGGCCCAGGCCGTGCTGCACGCCACCGCGCAACTGCAAGGCCAGGACCGCTTCGTCGTCAGGCATGGCGGCCAGGTCCATGGCCTCAAGGCCAGGCAAGGCGTCGGTCAGATGCCCCTGCAGGGCCTGAATGCGCGCCTGCCGCAGATCGGCCCGGGAGCTGTCGCCCACGTCTTCTCTGGCGGCTTCCACGGCTCGGGCCGCCTCGTCATAGCGCGAGGCCCTGATCAGCACATCGGTCAGCTCGTAGTGCAGGTCTTCGCGCAGCTCGGGGTCACCGCACTGCTCGACGCCCCGTTGCAGAAGGGTCGCCGCCAGACCCACCCGGCCCGCACGACGCAGACTGGCCCCGCAGCGCAGCACGATCCCGCTTGTGGCGAGGTCGAGGGCGGCGCTGTCGCCTCCCAGAAGCAGCTCGGCCAGAGCCGCTGCCAGGCGTTCGCCGGGTCGGTCGCCCTCAGCCAACAAGCACTGTGCCAGATGTGCTCGCCGCGTCGCAGGGACAGCAAGGCTTGGCCAGAGACTCCTGGCCAGGCGTTGGGTGGCGACCTCGAAGAGATCGTCGGGGTGGTCCCGCAAGCGAGTCAACAAGCCTCGGGACACCAAGGCCTCCAGAGCCTCGCTGACGTCTTCGCCCAACACCATGCCCAGATCGGCGTCACGCAACCCCTGCGGGCTGAGGCACAGCAGCTCGAGCAGTGCGCGTTGCAAATCAGAGAGAGGGGGAACGAACTCGGCGGCCTGAGCACTGCCGGCCAGGGGCCACGACGACGACAAGCAGGTCTCGTCGAGCTGGATGCCAGCGGGCCCCGCCTCGACCACCTGGCTCACCAACAGCTCTTCGAGACACTCGTCCAGCTGACTCCAGGACTCGGGAGGCAAGGCCCCCAGCCGCTCACCCAGGAGCGGTCGCTCACCCAACCAATCGTTCACCACCGCCACCGCCTGCCCCGTCACCGGAGGATCGATGTCGACCACCGTCACCCCGGGCAGATCGGCCAGCTCAGCCGCCACCGTAGCGCGCTCGTCGCGGCCCGTCCCGTCGTCAGCCTCCCGGGAGCCGATGGCGAGGGTCAACGGGCGCAGACGCCCCAGGGACTCGGCCAGGGCCACGAACGAGCCGGGCCGTGAGGGCAGCTCGACCCGCCGACGCATGGCCAGAGCGTCATCGGGCTCGGCCACCGCCAGCGCCAGACTCGCCAAGCGAGCCAGCCCCTGGGCGAGCCCGGTGTCAGTCTGGGGAAAGAGATCGAGCCAGCCCTCTCCTCGGCTCAGGGCTGAGAGCTGAGCCTGGCGGCGGGCGTCCACCCTGGCGAAGGCCGCCGAGCGGGCGCCGGCGAGAGCCTCCCGGTAGAGACTGTCCCGCTCAGGGCCCGCTCCCAGGGGCAAAGACGCCAGAGCCAACCGGGCGCTCTGAGGGCGGCGGTCAGGATCGGGGTCGAGCAATCTGTCGATCAGGGCCACCACGGCGTCGTCGCCGATCTGCCGGCCTGCCTCTGCCGAGAGGCCAGAGAAGCCCGCACGCTCGGCGGCCAGCGCCTCGGCGTCTCCCCCACCGAAGAGAGGGCGCCGCCCCAGCACCTCTGCCAGAACCAGCCCGGCGGCCCAGAGATCGGAGGCCGGGGAGGCCTCGCTCCCTTGGAACAGCTCAGGGGCCATGGCCCGAGGTGTTCCGGCCAGATCGCCCGCGCCCGGGGGCGCAGACAGGCCGAAATCGAGGATCACGGGCCGCCCGGTCTGCACATCCACAAGGATGTTCTCTGCCTTCAAATCTCTGTGTAGCAAGCCCAGGTCGTGGATGGCGCCGAGAGCAGCCAGCAACCGGGCCGCGAGCCAGGCAGGGTCAGGGGCAGCGGTCCAGCTGACGGACCCGTCGAGCCGCTGGCCGCTGACGAACTCGGTGACCGTGAACAAACGTCCATCATCGGGCAGACGGCCTCCGTCAAGACAGCAAGCCAGGCCGGGATGGGCCAGCCCCAGCAGCTGCAGCTCGGCCAGCCCTCCCGCCTCGCCAAGCCCCGGTTCGTGCAGTTTGAGCACCAACTGACGGCCTGCACCATCGAGGCTACGAAAAACCGCAGAACCTGCTCCCGCTGAGAGCTGTTCTACGAGACGATACAAACCGACAGATTCGGGATAGGAGGTGGCCATGACCATTCACGATACGGGCCCGTCGCCCAGAATGGCATGGTCAGCCTGAGGACGACGTTTGGGGGATCAAAACACCATGTCACGCCTGCTCATCTGCGCCGCCCTGGCGCTCATCTGTGGCTCGGCCCGGGCCGACATCATCCATTACAAAGATGGCCGCAAGCTTGAGGGCGTCATCGTCGAACGCACCTCCTCCGAGGTCACCGTCGAGACGAGCTTCGGCACCATCGATGTGCCCCTGTCCAAGATCGATCACATCGAAGAGAAGCTGACCCTGGCTCAAGAGCTGGCTCAGCAGCGAGCCTCCGTCGACGACGGTGATGCGAACGCCCTCTACCAGCTGGCGCTCTGGGCGTCGGACAACAAGCTGCGCAAAGAGCACAAGGCCCTGCTGAACGAGGTCCTTGCGGCAGATCCCCAGCACCCCGGTGCGAACAGCGACATGGGACGGGTCGAGCTGGACGGGAAGTGGTACGAGCCCGCCGAACTCGAGCGCCATCTGGCATCAGTCGAGAAGGAGATGCTGGCGCAAGGCAAGCTCTTCCACGAAGGCGAGTGGCTGCCCGAAGCCGAGGTCATGGCCAGGCGGGGACTGGGCCTGTACGACGGCCAGTGGGTCCCACGGCGCGAGGCGGACATTCGCCTGGCGGTGGACGAGCTCGAGTCCATGGCCGACTGGCGCACCAGCGCCACCGCCGGCGAGTTCGTGACCATCTACTCCGACCTCGACGAAGACGCCCTCGACTTCCTGGTCAACGATCTCGATGCGGCCGTTCGCGACTTCGTCCGCCGCAGTCGAGCCACCGAGCCCTACCTGGGTCGCTTGACCAAGCGGCAGATCCCGGTGTACCTGCCGCCCGAACAGCGCCTGGCCCAGAACATGCTCAACGACGGCTTCCTGGCCAAGCGCTACTCGCTCCTGGCAGACACGCCCGAGCTCTGGGCCAACCGCCCGATCTTCGGCATGAACTGGCCCCAGGCCTTTCTGGTCGTGGTGGACGACGGGCGCCTGGACATCAACGGCGATCGGGACGAAGCGCGCCTGGGCTTTGTCAGCCACCTGCTGGGCGCCCTGTTGATCGACCGCTACAAGGGCACTCGTTCCTGTCCCGACTGGGTGGTCCTGGGCATCCAGACCTTCTACGAAGGGGTCACCAACTATCATTCGACCCTGACCCTCAGCCGCAACGATGTGAACAGCGAAGGCGAGCCCGTCGACCTCTGGCGCTCGGGCTGGGAGACGTTCGTCGATTGGCGAGATCAGCTCAAAGACCCCCAGAACTGGGGCACAGTACCCACCATGCGCCAGCTCATGCGCAGACCCAAAGAGCAGATGGACAGCCGAGACATCGCCGCCTGCTGGAGCCTGGTCTCGTTTCTGTTCGACCAGCACGAGACAGAGTTTTTCGACTACCTGAAGGCCTTTGACAGCGACCCCTTCAAGCTCGTGCAGGCCGAAGGCATGGCGGACGAACACGACCGGGCCTTCGCCGCCACCTTCGCCAACACCCAAGACGAGCTCGAAGACCAGTGGCAGAGCTGGGCCATGGCGCGGCCGGCCCATTTCCGGACGGACGCCCTCCGCCGCTAGTCCGACCTATTCGCGGAGTTCGTCGCGAGAGCGTGGTTGCGCCTTCGTGGCAAGGCGGAGGGCGCGATGGCACCGGAGGCGGGGTGCCACCCCGTT
>Ga0114933_10002963_pt1 | contig 16988 bp, 16 predicted proteins | sample 4SBtaG_FD_89691 | JGI IMG/M metagenome (GOLD analysis project Ga0114933, IMG submission 89691) | Deep subsurface microbial communities from Kolumbo volcano to uncover new lineages of life (NeLLi) - 4SBTROV12_W25 metaG | ecosystem: Environmental > Aquatic > Marine > Volcanic | place: Kolumbo... | reverse complement strand
TTAGAACTGAACACAAATTACTTTGGGTGCCGCTAGTCATTAAGACACCTGCTTCTTTGCCAAGCCTCTCAGCAAGCATTTTTTCAAGTCTATTTATTGTTGGGTCTTCTCCGTAAACATCATCACCAACTTCAGCGCCAGCCATTATTTTTCGCATTTCATTAGTTGGTTTTGTAACTGTATCAGATCTAAGGTCAATTAGATGATTAGAATGGTTAGGTGTTTTTTTTGCTAAATCATAATACATATTTTTTTTTACCTATTTTTTTAGAGTATTTCTAGAAATTTTTTCACTTCATATACCATCGACATTGCTGCTAAAGATGAAGATTTAGGATTATCAGCTAGAGGTTTTCCAGAAATTTTAAAATTTGATGAGCCAAACTTACCTAATATCGATAATTCATGTATATTTTCCGTAATCGAATTGTCAGCAATTAATTTTACTTTTGTTTTTTCAAAACCAATACCTGCTATGGCAATCGTTGCTGTGACATTAGCATTTTTTGGATATAACTTAGAAGCTTCTCTCGCATTCCCAGAAAAATGAACTTCTGGTTGATCGCTTAAATTTTGTAAATCTATAACTTTTTCAGCCCTTGATCCAAGCCATCCCTCTGAAGGCTTTCTACCCACATAGTTTACAGCATAAATACCACCACTAGATGCAGAAGATAAAATATCCAGAGAACCAATTGCTCCTGGAGCTATTATAAATTTTGCTTGTCCTTTTTTCTCTGAATTTTTAATATCAGAGTAAAGTTTTTTATCACATAGTGCCCCTGAAGATAAAGTAATGAAATTTATTCCTTTCAAAAGAGCTTTTGATGCATAATCTTTTAAGGCCGAATGACCTGCACAATCTAAAATAATGTCAGGATAATCTTTAAAATCATTTATAGAATTATATATTTCTAAATTAGAACAGAGAGCTTGTTTACCTTCTTCTTCTCTACCATGTCTACATATTAGACTTTTAATTTTAATATTGTCTTGAATAAGATTTTTAAATACGTATTTACCAATTGAACCAAATCCAATAATACAAATATTTTTCATTTAGGAATAAGCCGTTTAAATTTAAAGCCAGGAAGGTAACGGAAGGTTTTTTGATTTTAAAAAATCTGTATTCCATAATTTTGAAAAATATCTAGACCCAGAATCACATAAAATAGTAACTATAGTTTTGCCGGGCCCCATTTCTTTTGCCATTCTAATTGCACCCGCAACATTAATTGCACTTGATCCTCCCAATAATAATCCTTCTTGAGAATGTAAATCAAAAATTATAGGTAGAGCCTCTTCATCAGAAACTTGATAAGCTTTGTCAATTTTTGCACAATTTAAATTTTCTGTAATTCTTCCTTGTCCTATACCTTCACTTATTGAATTTCCCTCAGCTTTGAGTTCTCCATTTTGATAAAAATTATATAAAGCAGAACCTAAAGGATCACTTAATCCAATTGTAACATCTGATTTTTGTTCTTTTAGAAACTTACTTATACCTGCAATTGTACCACCTGATCCAACAGAACAAATAAAACCATCTATGTTACCTTTGGTTTGTTGCCAAATTTCTGGGCCAGTTGAATTATAATGGCCTTCTAGGTTAGCTGTATTATCAAACTGGTTTGCCCAAATAACACCATTACTATTTTCTTTAGCCAAATCTTTCGCAAGCTTTTCTGAATATCTTACATAATTATTTGGATCTTTATAGGGAACTGCTGGAACTAATCTCAAATCTGCTCCACAAATTCTTAACATATCTTTTTTTTCTTGGCTCTGAGTTTCTGGAAGAACAATTACAGTTTTATAACCTCTTGCATTTGCACACATTGCCAAGCTTATTCCAGTATTTCCTGCAGTTCCTTCAACAATAGTTCCACCAATTTTTAGTCCATCTACTTTTTCTGCATTCTGAATTATAGCCTTCGCAGCCCTATCTTTGACTGATCCTCCAGGGTTCATAAATTCTGCTTTACCATATATCTCACATTTTGTAATTTCGCTGGCCTTTTTAAGACGAATGAGCGGAGTATTACCAATTGACTCCATAAAACCTGGATAGACGTTTTTCATAAATCCTCTTAACCTCTTAGTATATAAAGATATTTAAATTTAACAGATATATTTAATGTTTTAAAGTATGATAAATTGTTACTTTAACAATTCATCTTATCATTGAATTTTTTGTGCTTCAGCCCAGGCTTTTTTTAATTTCTCAATATTAAAATCAGCTTTTCTTGCAGCTTCTAATATCGGCTCTTCTTTAGCTGTTACAAGTCTTAAAGCTTCTGGCATTGCATCTAAATATTTTTTATCAACAACCATTGCACCATGAATATCAGCGTGAACTAAATCACCCGGTTTAATTTCTAGACCAAATATATTTACTGTTTGATTAAGATTTGTAACATGAACAAAAGCATGACTGGGTCCAATACCGCCAGCCAAAACTTGATAACCTTTATCTAACATTCCAAGATCTCTAACAAGACCATTTGTTAATGTTCCATTAATTTTAAGACCCTTGTGAATAGCTACATTTAATTCACCCCAGAAAGCACCAGTACAATTAGGATAGTCTGTATCTTCTATAACAATGATTGATGGATTATCTGCGTCTGCTACATAATCATAATAAGCTAATCTGTTTTCTTGAACTTTTTCAGGAGAAATAATTGGAGGTGATGCCGCTCTTATTTTAGCTGTTGATGCAAATCCAACAATACTTGGAAGTTTTGGATCTGCGGCAACAATTTGTTTTTTAGTAAAGCCTACCGCAGTCCTGCTACCCATAACTGCTTCTAGAGCATTACACATAGTAGGTGTATCATATTTTCCAATTTCATTTAAAATTTCTTTAGTCATCAAAATAGCTCCTATGAATTTTACATTTCTTTAAGTCTAGCAAAAACATCAAATCCCATTTGATAAAGGATATGAATTATATCTATAGGTACCCAATTTTCAGCTATAACATTACCTTCAACTCTATAAAAATCCATAACTCTCATTTTAATTTTTTTATTAGTTGCTGGTATCCCTAACCACTCTCCGCCATGAGTAGCTTCCACAGATGGCCACCCTCCTGTTACAACATAATTACCGTCATTAATTCTTATATAATGAGAGGCACCTTTTCTATCAGAAAAACCTCTTAAAAAAGGTATTTGGTGAATGTTCCGAAAATTATTCATACCCTTAGATGTTCCTATACCTGAAGGACCATACCATATGAAATTTTTAGACCAATACTGTGAATGTTTCATACTTTCTATATCTTTGCCATCATATTCACCAAGAGCTTTGTGCATTTTCATAACAACTTCAAAACAGTTACTAGCCTTCGAGTTGTCATTATCATCAATTCTTACACCATCTGCTGATGCTGGTCCTGGCCAGAAAAAATCTGTACCTAAAGATGGTGAAATTGGAGATAATCCAACTTGTTTCATAAGATTTAAAAGATCTAAGATAATGTATGATTTTATAATTTTTTCATTTAAAAATTGATGCACTTCACAAGACCTTAAATAAACTACTTTTTTTGAAGCTGGAATTCCAAATAAGTCATTTGCAAATGTTCCTTGATAATGACACATGGATGCAACTAATTCTATTCCCTCTATATTTACTAATGATCTTTCATCAGGAAAATTGGCACCTAATACAAAAATGGAATCACGCCTTTCTATGTCTGGAAATGAAATCCTTAAACTTTTCCATAATTTGTTTATATCCTTTAAACCAGATATTTCATTTATTGGGTGGCAAGCATATATTTCAGCATTTTCATGATAAATATTTCCTGCCTCAGCTTCTTGAACTAGAGAATGCAGCTTGTTATAAAATTTTTTTCTTTTCTCTTTGAATTGTTCCATTTTTTGACTATTTCATATTTTATTATTTATTAATATTTTTTTTTGCATACGATTGCAAAAATAACTTGTTAAATTAAATAACATAGGTATTCATAATTAATAGAATTAAATAAATTTAAAAAAAATTTTGAGGAGAAATTTATGAAAATCAAAGTATTTCTTTTTGGAATTGCTTTTGCCTTGGTTTCCAATTTTGCTTGGGCAGGATGCAGTTTCACAAACGTAACTGAAGTTAGATCTCTAACAAACAGTTTTGATGCTTGGAAAGCTGTTACTGAGGCTATGAGTGAGTGCGGTAATGTTACTGCTACACTAGATAGTGAATTTAAAGACAAACAACCAGATGCTTTCGCTGCAAATCCTTCACTATATGAAATAGGCGGTGTATCAGGTTCAACAATTACACCTCTGTTAAATGCAGGTACAATAAGACCATTAGACGATTTAGTTGCAAAGTATGGACAAAATTTAAATCCAAATCAGCTAATTAAAATTGATGGTAAAATTATGGGCATCGCTATGTCTGTCAACAATCAGCATCTTATGTACAGGAAAGATATTCTTGATGACTTAGGCATTGCTGAACCAAAAACTTATGATGACGTTTTAGCTGCAGCTGAAAAAATTAAAGCTGCTAACGTTGTAGACTATCCTTTTGGAGGTGCATATAAGTCAGGATGGAATATTGCAGAAGAATTTGTAAATATGTACCTTGGAAATGGTGGTGATTTTTTTGGTGACGGTAATGCACCTGCGATTAACAACGCAGCTGGTATTAAATCATTAGAAACAATGAAAAAGTTAACCGCTTACATGGATCCTGAATATCTTACATCAGATTCAACATATGCTCAAAAGCAAATGCAACAAGAGAAAATTGCAATGGCTTATCTTTGGGCAACGCGTGCTGGTGCAATGGATAATGCTGAAGAGAGTAAGGTAGTTGGAAAAATTGTTATGGCTAGTGCACCAATGGGTGACGTACGTCCTGCATCAACACTCTGGTGGGATGGAATTGTTATAGCAAAAAATATTTCTGATGCAAAAGCTGATGCAGCTTTCAAAGTTGCCATGGAAGGATTAGATACTGAAATGGTTACTGCTAACAATGATGATGCCGTTTGGTTAATCACTGGATACCAGCCTGGCGCAAGTGCAGCTGGTGCTTCTGCAACAGCTGCTAATGGAGCAGCGCCTTATCCTTCAGGAAGCAGAATGGGAGTAATGCATTCAGCACTTGGTAATGGTGTACCAGAATTTTTAACTGGTGCGAAAGATGCTGCCTCCACGTTAGCTGACATTGAAGCTGCGTATATTTCTGCAGCAAAAGAAAAAGGCCTTATGTAGGCATGGTTAAAGGAGAAAATAAATTTTATTTTCTCCTTTAATTTTAATTGATCAATGAAAAAAAAGGACTTTTATTTATTTATAATTCCATCACTTTTAATGATGTTTTTTTTCATTGCCGTTCCACTTGCAATAGTTTTTCAACAAAGTTTTTATATTACACAAAATGTTTTTCAAGAAATTGAAGTAGAAACCTGTACACCAGGTTTTTTAAAACAAATTTGTAAAACTGAAATTCAAACAAAACCTAAATTAGACTTAAATGGTAATTTAATAAAAGTTAGCATTTTTGTTGGTCTAGAAAATTATAAAAACCTTTTACAAATCGAAAAGCTCAAAAAAGCTGTATTCAATCTTTCGCTAAATGAAATAGAAAATATAACCTTTTGGAAAGCTTTTAGATTTACCTTTACCTTTTGTCTAATAACTCTTCCTCTTGTTATTTCGCTGGGTTTACTAATAGCAATTACCGTAAATAACCTTACTCAGTCTATAAAAGGCCCCGTAATATTTATATCACTTTTACCTTTCATTATTACCCCTATCATTGGAGCACTAGCAATAAGGTGGCTTTTTGTTGGAGAGGGAATTCTAACATCATTCATTGAATTTTTTTTAGAGAGGGATATCGCTCTATTTGCAAGCGCATGGACCCTAGAAATATTAATGATTATCTATAGGGTGTGGCATGTTGCACCTTTTGCTTTTATTGTTTTTTATGCAGGCCTTCAAACAGTAAATAAAGAGACCTTAGAAAGTGCTGTTATAGATGGTGCGAATAGATTTGAAAGGCTGAGATATATTGTTATTCCACATTTAATGCCACTAATCATATTTGTTTCACTCATCCATTTGATGGATAGCTATAGAGTTTTTGAAGAAATAGTGGCTTTTTCCTCTCAAGCGTATGTAATTTCATTACAATGGTTGACATATGATTTTTTAACTCCAGACGACACAGGCAATAGACTAATAAATAGGGCATCAACAAGCGCGATGTTGACCATGGTTGGAGTTACAATTATCATTTTACCTCTTCTTAAAAGAACTTGGGAAGATTATAGAGAGGGGAAATTATGATTGAAACTAAGTCTATGAAGCAGCCTTTTTCTTTAAAGCTTTCATCTTCTTTGTTTGTAGTAATTTGGTGCTTAATAGCCTCTTTTCCAATAATTTGGATTGCTGTTATGAGTATTAAATTACCTATCGATGCTTTTTCATCCAATCCAATAGCTGTTATTTTTGGTCCTGTAACATCAAATCAAAGATATAGTTTATCTTTTCAGGAGTTATTTTTCTGCACTTTGTTTGCGGTTTTATTTTTTAAATTTAGAGAACAACTTTATACTTTTTATTCACAGTTTATCAAATTTTCTTACTCGGTGAATATTACTTTTTTTTATATATTTTCTATAATTATATTTTACTTTGCATTTAAGGCATTTAACTATTTTATACCCGTTATAGATGTTTTGAATATCAAAATTCTTGGTTATACTTTTGAACATTATCAAACTGTTTGGATAGAAAGAGGATTTTCAAACTATTTTAAAAATTCTGTAATAGTAACTTTTGGAGTTGTTATTGTTTCACTAACCTTTGGGACTTTAGCTGGATTTGCTCTAGCTAGAACTAGTTCTTCTATAGCTTTTTGGATATTAGTAATTGCATTGGTTTTTAGAGCATTACCACATTCCATACTTGTGGCGGGATACCTCCCTTTCTTTATGAATTCATCAGAAATTCTAAGGCCAATCTTGGGAGACTTAGCTCCTACTTTTTTTGGAAAACCTTATGCTGTAATTGCAGTGTTGGTAGCAATTAATCAACCCTTTACAATTTGGTTAATGCGTTCATTTTTTCAAAATATCCCTTCTGAGCTGGATGAAGCTGCAAGAATAGATGGATGTTCTCATTTTCAAGCCTTTATAAAAATAATAATGCCAATAATGTGGCCAGGAGTTATAACCACAGGATTATTCAGTTTCATGCTTGGGTATAATGATTACCTGGTAACTTCGTTACTCCTAGATGGTCAAAATCAAACTATGGTTCCTGCGATTAGTGGACTGTTCAACAGAGATACTTCAACAACTGATCAAGTGGTTGCAGTTGCGGCAGCGGTATCAATTACAGCTCCTTTATTTCTATTAGTCCTATTTTTTCAAAAACAAATTGTAAGTGGGCTTACAGCTGGAGCTGTAAAAGGTTAAATATATGGAGACAGTATGAAAGGTTCTAGACCTAAACAAAGTGAGTTAACTGAAGGTAATGATTTAAGTAAAACAGAAGAAACAAAAGCTGTACTTGAAAATATGGTTGATGGCCTGAATGACCATAGAATTAATGATATTGGGGAATTCTTTAAAGATAATTTTCGTTGGATGGGGAATTTTGGATGTGGGACTAAAAATGGATTAGAGGAATTTCAAAATAATTGGCAAAAACCTTTTCAAGAAGCCTTTTCTGAAAAAGTTTGTATTGATGAAGCTCGGTTATTCATGGGTGAATGGGCAGCTGCATTTGGGCGACAAGAAGCAATCCATTCAGGAGAGTTTATGGGCATAGCTCCGACAGGAAAGAAAGTAGAAATTAGGTATATGGATTTTTGGAAAGTATCAGAAGGAAAAATTGAAAATAACTGGGTAATGGTTGATTTTCCTTATGTAATGTCTCAATTGGGAATTGACATTTTCAAAGGAAATGGCTGGGAAAAGTTTGATAAGAAAAGTTAATGGATTTCGTAGGAAAATAAAATGATAAAGTATTTGAAAAAAAGTAAACCTGAAATTGAAAAAATTGAAGATGATAGAAAAGTTAGAACTTCTGTTGAGGAGATTCTATCTAAAATTAAAAAAGATGGTGATGATGCAATTAGATTTTACTCAGAAAAGTTTGATAACTATTCTCCAAATTCTTTTAGATTATCCGATACACAGATTAAGGAATGCCTTACCAAAGTTTCTAGTAAAGACCTGGAAGATATAAAGTTTGCCCAAACACAAATCAAGAACTTTGCGGAAATTCAAAAGGATTCTATGAAAGATGTCGAATCTGAAACATTGCCAGGAGTAATTCTTGGGCATAAAAATATTCCAGTAGAATCTGTTGGATGCTATGTTCCTGGCGGAAAGTTCCCAATGATTGCTTCTGCTCATATGTCTGTGATAACTGCTAACGTCGCAGGTGTTGAAAGGATTATAGCTTCTGCTCCACCACAAAATGGCTCACCTCATCCTGCAATTGTAGCAGCAATGCATTTGGGTGGAGCGCACGAAATTTATTGTTTAGGTGGAATTCAAGCTGTAGGTGCTATGGCTATTGGAACTGAAACAATTATACCCGCACATATGCTTGTTGGTCCTGGCAATGCATTTGTTGCAGAAGCTAAAAGACAACTTTTTGGAACGGTAGGAATAGATTTATTTGCAGGCCCAACAGAGACTATGGTTATAGCAGACGATACAGTTGATGCAGAATTATGTGCTACAGACTTATTGGGACAAGCTGAACATGGTTACAACTCACCTGCAGTTTTAGTAACTAATTCAAAAAAATTAGCAAGAAATACACTAACAGAAATAGATAGAATTTTAAAAATATTACCAACAGCAGAAACTGCTAGAAAAAGTTGGGAAGATTACGGCGAGGTTATTCTTTGTGAGAATTATGAGGAAATGCTACAAATTTCTGATGAAATAGCTTCTGAACATGTTCAGGTAATGACCGATAGAGATGACTGGTTTCTTGAAAAGATGAAATCATATGGAGCACTATTTCTTGGGCCAAGAACAAACGTAGCTAATGGTGATAAAGTTATTGGAACTAATCATACACTACCAACTAAAAAAGCTGGTAGATATACTGGTGGATTATGGGTTGGTAAGTTTTTAAAAACTCACAGTTATCAAAAAATTCTTACTGATGAAGCTGCTTCTATGATTGGAGAGAAATGTTCTAGACTTTGTATGCTAGAGGGATTTGTTGGTCATGCTGAACAAGCTAATGTCCGAGTTCGAAGGTATGGTAAAAAAAATGTTGGCTATGGGATGGCAGCTGAATAATGAATAATAACTTAAGGTTTAAGACATTGTTGAAACCCCTAAGATTAGCAATGTATGATTTTACAGAGTACTCAGTTCGCAAAGAGTTAAATTATCTTGTTAAAGATGATGCTCTAATACACTTGGGTTATCCAATAAACGACACAATTGGACCAGAATATTTTTATGAAAAAAGCTTTAAAAAACTTCACCTTGCTTTCCCAGATTTAGAAAGAAGAGATTATATTGTCATATCTGGGACAACTGAAAAGAATTATAGTTGGGTTGGTACTTGCGGCGTTTATTGCGGAACTTTTGTTAATCCTTTTTTAGTTATTCCTGCTACAGGACATTTAGCACATATGAGATACCACGAATTTTATAAATTCGAAGATAATATGGTAACAGAAATTCAAGCTATATGGGATATTCCAGAATTAATGATACAAGCTAATGCATGGCCTATGGCACCTAGTCTAGGAAGAGAATGGTGCGTTCCAGGACCATCTACTATGGATGGAATTAGTGAAGGAGATATTGATTTAACTAAAAGTAACCATTCTCTTGAGCATATTGTTAGCATGGCTAATGCTATGAAAAGACACCCATCCGAAGGTGGGCCAGAATTAATGGAACTTGAAAAGTTTTGGCACCCTAAGATGAATTGGTATGGCCCCTCTGCTATTGGAACAAGTAGAGGAATAGAAGGTTTCAGAAACTGGCATCAAATACCTTTTTTAAATGCAATGCCAGATAGAGGGAAATTAACAACTTATGAAAAAAGAGATGGTCGAGGTGAGGATATCTCTTATCATTTCTTTTCTGAAAATGACTATGTTGCTGTAACTGGATGGCCAAATATGAAGCAAACTATTTCTCATGATGGTTGGTTAGGAATAGCCCCCATCAATAAACAAATATATTTAAGATCACTTGATTTTTGGCGTTTAGAAAAAGGGAAAATTAGAGAAAACTGGGTTCTGGTTGATATTTTGGATATCTACAATCAGATTGGAGTAGATGTCTTTGCAAGATTAAATGAATTTAACAAAGTAAAGAATAAGGGGATATAAATTGAAATTACCTACAATACCTTCCTTCCGTTTAGATGATAAAAGAGCACTAATTATAGGTTCTTCTTCAGGTATAGGAGTAGGATGCGCTGTTGCTCTAGCAGATGCTGGAGCATCTGTTGTTTTAGCTGCAAGGAGAATTGATTTACTAGATGATTTAAAAAAATCACTATTGGAAAAAGGATACAAAGCTGAAGCTATTAAGCTTGATATTACTAAAATTGATGAAGTAATTGATACAATTAAAAAATATGATTCTTTTGACATTATGGTTAATAGTTCAGGATTGGCTAGACATTCTCCAGCAGTTACCACAACGGAACGAGATTTTAATAATGTCGTAGATGTAAATCTTAAAGGTGCCTATTTTATAACAAAAGAAGTAGCAAAAAAACTTATTCAAGAAAATAAAAAGGGTTCTTTGATTAATATATCCTCTCAAATGGCTCATGTTGGTGGAATTGATAGAGCTGTTTATAGCGCTTCAAAACATGCTGTTGAAGGTTTTACAAAATCAATGGCGATGGAGTTTGGGCCTTTAGGCATTAGGGTTAATACAATTTGCCCAACATTTATATCAACACCTTTAACAGCTCCTACTTTTGAAGACCCAGAAAAAATTAAATGGATAAAAGATAAAATCAAATTAGGTAGAGTTGGAGAAGTTGAGGATATAATGGGAGCTGTCATATATTTAGCTTCAGATGCTTCTTCATTAGTTACAGGTTCTTCATTACTAATAGACGGCGGTTGGACTGTAGGTTGATGAGTAAAGATAATGTAACTTCAATTGATGTAGCAAAGATTGCTGGTGTTAGTCAGTCAGCAGTTTCACGGTTTTATACTCCAGGTGCTAGTTTATCTAAGAAAACAGCTGAAAAGGTTAAAGATGCATCAGATAAGTTAGGATATAGACCAAATGTCTTAGCAAGATCACTAATTACAGGAAAATCTAAAATTATTGGCTTAGTTGTAGCTTATCTTGATAATTATTTTTATCCAACAGCTTTAGAAAAATTATCAAAATCACTTCAATTAGAAGGTTATCATGTATTAGTTTTTATGGCCTCTCAAACAGCTGGTGATATTGACGAAGTTCTAGCAGAAATACTTGATTATCAAGTTGATGGAATTATTGTTGCTTCCGTTGCGATGTCATCAAGCTTAGCTACAAGATGCCAAGAGGCGGGTGTCCCTGTTGTTTTATTTAATAGAAGCCAAGATGATTATAATTTGTCTTCAGTAACTTCAGATAATATCTCAGGAGGAGGAAAAGTAGCAGATCTTCTAATCTCCTTGGGACATCAAAGAATATCTTATCTAGCGGGTTGGGAAGGAGCTTCAACCCAAAGAGATAGAGAATATGGGTTTGTTTCAAAATTGAAAGAAAGTGGGAAAAGTCTTTTCTCAAAAGAGGTAGGTAATTTTAAGTTTGAAGAAGCTCAGAAAGCAACTTTTAAAATGTTCAAAAATAAAATTACTCCAGATGCTTTATTTGTTGCAAATGATCACATGGCTTTTGCTGCAATGGATGTAATCCGCTTTGAGTTTAAATTAAGAATACCAGAAGATGTTTCTGTAGTTGGATATGATGATGTGCCTCCTGCTTGTTGGCCTTCTTATAGTTTAACAACTGTAAAACAGAGAGCTGATGAAATGGTTCAAGAAACGGTAAGAATACTTACTGAAAGTATTGATAAAAAAGATCAGAAAATAACTCGTCTTACAATTGACAGTCCTATTGTAATAAGAAGTTCAACAAGAAAGAGAAATTAATGAAGGGTTTTAATAACAAATTTAAAGACTTTCCTGATTATATTTTGGGAATTACTAATGAAATTTGGGAAAAAAGAGGTATAGAAACATTATACGATTATTACTCAGAAAATATACCAGTAAGGTCACCTGAAGCTTTAGTTATCGGAAACCAGAATGTCATTGATGCAACACGTGCTACATTGAGTGAATTTCCAGATAGAGAGTTATTGGGAGAAGACGTTATATGGTCTGGATCTCCAGAGGAAGGAATGTTGAGTTCACACAGAATTTTATCTACTGCTACTCACAATGGAAATGGTGTATTTGGAAAAGCAACAGGAAAGAGACTTGTATATAGAGTGATAGCAGATTGCCATGCAATAAATAACCAGATTAATGATGAATGGCTAGTTCGTGATCAGGGATCAATTGTAAAACAACTCGGATGGGAACCTAAAAATTATGCTGAAGATTTAATAATTAAAGAACAAAAATCAAACTCTAAAGTAACTCCTTTCAACTCTAAGATAGATATAGAAGGTCCCTATAAAGGAAAAGGAAATAATAATTCTTGGGGCATAAAATATGAAGATAATTTAATTTCATTGATGCACTCAGATTATTTAGCTATTGAAAAAAACTATGATAGAGCTGTACATACCGAATATCCAGGTGGGATAACTGGACATTCATATTCTTCTGTTAAAAGTTTTTGGGAAAATTTAAGAGACGCTTTTCCAAACTCAATTTTTAGTATTCATCATAGGATTGGTCGTGAAGATCCATTTATGCCTCCAAGAGCAGCAATTAGATGGAGCTTAAACGGTAAGCATGAAGGAGATGGGGTTTTCGGTAAACCTTCTAATGCTGAAGTTTATGTTTTTGGCATATCACACGTTGAGTTTGGCCCAAGAGGAATAAGGAGAGAATATTCGCTCTACGATGAAGTAGCAATATGGAAGCAAATTTTATTAAAAGAAAACAATTGAAGAGATAAAAATGATTAATGATATTTCAAATGATGAAATGGAAAAAAGAATAGTTAGATATGGTGAATTAAAACCATGTAAAACAGCATTTATTGATGCTCATACTCCTGGATCTGATCAAAAGGAGAACTTTACCATTATAGGTGGAGGAGTATCTGAAAGTCCAGATCAACATGTTCATATATCTATACCGCATGGCTTTAATATTGGAGCTGCAGGTCAGCCACCAAAATGTAGAAATTCTCTCCATAGTCACAGAACGGCCGAAGTTTTTTTTGTACTCTCAGGAAGATGGAGATTTTTTTGGGGGAGATGGGGTGATGCTGGTGAAGTTATTTTGGAACAGGGAGATATAATTAATATTCCAACTGGAATTTTTAGAGGGTTCGAGAATGTTGGAACTGACTATGGAATGATAATGGCCATATTAGGAGGTGATGATGCTGGAGGTGGTGTAATTTGGGCCCCTCAAGTTATTGAGGATGCAAAGAATCACGGGTTGATTCTTTCTGATAAAGGAAAATTATACGATACTAAAAAAGGCGAACAACTTCCTCAAAATTCTAAACCTATGCCATTGCTCTCAGAAAATGAATTAAATCAATACCCAGAACCTGAAACTTCTAAAATTATCAAAAATCATGTTGCACGTTATTTAGATCTTAAGTCTCTTGCTTATAAAAAACCAACAAAAGTCATAGGTGAAAATGGTAAATTAAAAGATAAACCAGGATTCGAAGTAGATTTTTTAACTGAATCATCAAATTTAGATAAAATACTTTCTAGTAAACCAATTGTCTATATGCCTCTAAAGGGAAATTGGAAAGTTAATTGGAATGACAAAAATGTTATAATAAATGCTGGTGATACACTTACCTTTCCAGAAAATACTGAACATAACATTGTTAGTTCAATGTCTGGAGAATCTGCATTATACAAAATTATTGCAACAGATGATCCTGCTGGTCCAACTTGGGAAGTATGACAATGCAAATTGAAACTTCACATGTAGGTTCTCTTCCGAGAAGTAAAAAAGTTGTAGATTTTATTTTTGCCAAAGAAAAAGAGCAAGCATATGATCAAATAGCCTTCGATGAAACGATGAAAGAGGCTGTAGAATTAACAGTCAAAAAACAAAAAGACGCTGGTATCACTATAGCATCTGACGGTGAAACATCTAAAATTTCATATGCTACTTATGTAAAAGACAGATTTCATGGCTTTGGAGGCGACAGCCCAAGAAATGCACCTGCAGATCTAAAATTATTTCCTACCTATTTAGAAAAACTTGCAAATGATGGAGGTACACCAAAATATGCAAGACCGATGTGTATAGACAAGCTTGTGAGCAAAAATAGTAATGATTTGGATAGAGACATCAGTAATTTAAGTCTCTCTATTAAAAATAACAGTATAAAAAAAGGCTTTATGAATTCAGCCTCTCCTGGAGTGATCTCTTTATTTTTACAAAATCAATATTATCCAAATAGAGAATCATATTTAGAAGCACTATCTTTTCTTATGAAAGATGAATATGAAAAAATTGTAAATGCTGGATTAGATTTACAAATAGATTGTCCAGATCTTGCACTATCAAGACATATGCTTTTTTCTGAAATGACTGATGATGAATTTATAAAAATTGCATCGTCGAATATAGAAGCACTTAATAATGCATTATCGAACATACCTAAAGAAAAAATTAGAATCCATATTTGTTGGGGAAATTATGAAGGACCACATGTATGTGACATTTCAATAGAAAAAATGTTCAACACCTTAATGACTGTGAAAACTGGACATATTCTATTTGAAGCTGCGAATCCAAGGCATGCGCATGAGTGGGAAGTTTTTAAAGAGAAAAAAACGAGTATTCCTGATGATCTTATTTTGATGCCAGGTGTAATTGACACAACAACTAATTTTGTAGAGCATCCTAATTTGGTTTCTCAAAGGTTGAGAAACTTTATTGAAATTGTTGGCAGTGAGCGTGTTATTGCAAGTACTGATTGCGGTTTTGGAACGTTTGCAGGGTTTGGAACTATTGATCCCGATATAGCTTATGAAAAGCTGAAGTCACTCAGTAAAGGTGCTAAAAATATATAAGATTTTATTATGCAGTAATTGCAATTCTAAAATTACAAAAAAGAAATATTAGTTACAAAAATTTTTGATAGTTTTCACTAAACGTTCATCTCTTTTGAGACGGAAGTAGACGAAAGTCGAAGGAACGCATGCAAAGTTATAAATCGTTCAATCCTATTTTCGGATCGGAAGTAGACGAAAGTCGAAGGAACGCGGATCTTATTTTTAATAATTTCCATAGCTAAGCATGAAAATATCAAAACAATTATGTTTTGATAAATGCAACTATTATGGAGTTTATATGTCTAAACTTAAAATTTTATTTATAACTGCTTTTTTGAGTACTATATTTTTCTCATTTATAGCAAAAGCAGAAGTATCGGAAGAAACAGCTTATATTTTAAATAGCTTCTTATTTCTTGTTTGTGGTTTTCTAGTTATGTGGATGGCAGCTGGATTTTGTATGCTTGAATCAGGACTGGTTACATCTAAAAGTGTCTCAACAATAGCTGCTAAAAATATTGGCCTATATTCTATTGCTGGGATAATGTTTTGGATATGTGGTTACAATTTAGCATATGGTATTTCAGAAGGTGGATTTATTGGCACATTCACTCCATGGAGTGATGCAAGTGATATTTCTACAGGCTATTCAGATACATCAGATTGGTTTTTCCAAATGGTTTTCTGTGCGGCTACAATTTCTATCGTTTCAGGCACATTAGCTGAAAGAATTAAAATTTGGCCTTTTTTTATATTTGCTGCGATATTGACAGGTGTCATTTACCCAATAGAAATGGGTTGGCAGTGGGGCGGAGGATATCTAGCTGCGTTAGGTTTCTCTGATTTTGCCGGTTCTACATTAGTACATAGTGCTGGTGGTGCTGCTGCGCTTGCCGGTGCAATAATTTTAGGTCCAAGACTTAATAGATTTAAAAATGGACAAGCTGAACCACTAGAACCTTATGCAGCATCGTCTATCCCCCTTGCTACACTTGGAACATTTATTTTATGGCTTGGATGGTTTGGTTTTAATGGTGGATCTCAGTTAGCTATGGGTTCATTTGACGATGTGAATTCGATCGCAACAATATTCATGAATACAAACCTTGCTGCTGGTGCAGGTGTTGTTGTAGCTGCTGCTTTAACTAGATTAGTTTACGGAAAAACTGACGTCATTCAAATGCTTAATGGAGCTCTCGGTGGATTAGTTGCAATAACAGCTGAACCCCTAATGCCTACTCCATTAATTGCTGTTATAGTTGGTGGTATAGGTGGTGCAATTGTTGTTTTTGGATCTCAGTTATTAATCAGAATGCAGATAGATGATGTTGTTGGAGCAATTCCAGTACATATGTTCGCTGGTATTTGGGGTACATTGGCAGTTGTTATTTCAAACACTGATGTATCATTAGGAGCTCAAGTTATTGGTATCCTTGCTGTTAATATATTCGTATTTGTCGCTTCATTTATTGTTTGGACAATTCTAAAAAATACAGTTGGCATCAGAATTAGTGAAGAAGCCGAAAAAGAGGGCACTGATAAAGTTGAAATTGGTGTCACAGCATATATGATTAGAGACTAATTATCGTTATAATAATATTACTTTTCTAATCATGGAAAGCCTACTATTTTTAGTAGGCTTTTTTTTTGTAAATATGAAACTCATCTAGCAAGAAAGTTATTTACGAAGCTATAATATTGACTTACATGTTTATAATAAATCTATATGAGTTAATTTTTTTTATGAAAAAAATAAATACACAAGATGAATGGATTAAAAGAGCAAATGAAGTCTTGCCTGCA
>Ga0114933_10002957_pt1 | contig 17006 bp, 15 predicted proteins | sample 4SBtaG_FD_89691 | JGI IMG/M metagenome (GOLD analysis project Ga0114933, IMG submission 89691) | Deep subsurface microbial communities from Kolumbo volcano to uncover new lineages of life (NeLLi) - 4SBTROV12_W25 metaG | ecosystem: Environmental > Aquatic > Marine > Volcanic | place: Kolumbo... | reverse complement strand
CTCAACAGGTTTTGCCAATGAAGCCACAATTGATCACCTTGTTTCTCTAGTGAACAACAGTCGAAAGCAACTTTGTCTAGAAAACAATTTTGCATTGCTACACTGTGTTTCTGCCTATCCCGTAGAAATAAACGATGCGAACCTAGGCGCAATTTCATCATTGTATGAAAAATTTTCAGATAAACTTTCCATTGGGTACTCTGATCATACACTTGGATTGGAGGCCGCTACTTTGGCGGTGGCATTAGGGGCAAGAATTATCGAAAAACATTTCACGATCGACAGGCATTACTCTGACTTCAGAGATCATCAACTCTCAGCTGACCCAGGTATGATGAGCGAATTGGTCGCGAGGATACGCTGTTGTGAGACCTATTTGGGAGATGGGAAATTAGAACCTAGAAAAGTCGAAATTGATACTGAGCTGTCAGTAAGGAGATCTATTGCGGCCACGAGAAAACTAGAGATAGGCCATGTTGTTGAAGATGGCGATTTGATGTGGATTAGACCCGGAGAAGGTCTGCCTCCTGGCACTGAACAAGATATAATTGGTCAAACCCTAACGAATGACGTCCGAGAAGGTGAATTATTTTCTGAACAACACTTTTCAACTATCAAGCACCGATAATATAAAACTCTAACGAGAAGCACATGTGTGGAATTGCTGGCGCAATTAGTAAAATAGATATTTCTTCTGAGCGTATCAATCAAACCCTAGGGCTTATGAAAAACAGAGGTCCAGATGGCTCGCGGAGCGAAGTAATAATATTTAATAACCATAAAATATTTCTTCTATTTTCACGACTTTCGATAATTGACCTCGAACCGCGCGCTATGCAGCCATTCTCAAGAGGTGCTTTAAAAATTATTACTAATGGAGAGTTATATAACCATATCGAGCTTCGAAAAGAATTAAAATCCCTTGGCCATTATTTTAAAACCAAATCTGATACCGAAGTAATGTTGGCTGCCTGGGAGCAATGGGGTGAAAGCTCCCTAGATAAAATGGAAGGAATGTGGGCATTTGCACTCGTCGATATAGATAAACAACAAATAACTCTTTGCCGAGATAGATTTGGAGAAAAACCACTTTACGTATGGGAAACGAGTGAAGCCTACTATTTTGGCTCAGAGCCGAAATATTTAGCTACTTTAGCCGGCATTAAACCAGAAATAAATTATGAACAAATCTCAAGATTTCTGGTTAATGGCTATAAGGCTATATACAAAAAACCTCAGACATTTTTTCAAAATTTTGGAGAAATCGCTCCGTCTAACTATCTTACTTTTTCGGATAACGGTTCTAGCTCGAGGGCAAGGTATTGGGATCTGAAATATGCCCCCGCTCATATGGATGAGAAAACTGCTGTAGACGGCGTAAGAGCTCACTTGAAGAATTCAATGAAAGTACGTTTGAGGTCCGACGTGCCCGTCGCACTTTGTCTTTCCGGTGGTGTGGACTCGACCATTTTATCAGGAATGGCCGTGCAAGACTTCAATGAAAATATTAGCACCTTTTCGATTATTGACGATGATGAACGCTATAACGAGAAGAAAAACATAGATGCTCAAGTTTCTTTTCTAGGATGCAGAAACTACAAAATACATACTAGTCAAGATAACTTTTGGGACCGAATGAGTAAGCTCATCTCTTATCACGACAAACCTATATCGACTCTGTCCTATTATTTGCATTCATTTATGTCAGAACAAATATCAAATTCGGGTTGTCGTGTAGCTATTTCGGGTAATGGTGCCGATGAATTGTTTGCCGGGTATTATGATCACTATTCTTTTTGGCTTGCAGAGATGAGTAGTGGCTCAAACCACTCAAAACTCATCGCCGATTGGAGGAATAGCTACGGAAAATATGTACAAAACCCCATTTTGCAAAACCCGGATGTTTTTATCCATAATTCTGCCGAAAGAGATCATATTTATCTCAATGCAGAAGAGTTTTCCAGTTGGCTGGTTGAACCATTTTGCGAACCGTTCTCAGAATCTAGGTACTCCGACAATATTCTCCGCAATAGAATGCTCAATGAGCTAAAGCATGAAACAATTCCTGTTATTCTGCATGAGGATGACCGTAATTCAATGTTTTACTCTGTCGAGAACCGGTCGCCTTATTTAGATAGAAACCTTGCCGAATTTCTTTTCACTGTTCCCTCCAGACATCTAGTAAAAGACGGATTTGCAAAGTATTTGCTTCGCGCGGCTGGTGCTGGATATGTAAGTGAAACCGTATTGTGGGATAAAAGGAAAAAAGGCTTCAATGCACCGATTGACAGTCTTATAGATCGAAAAGACGCTCAAACAAAAGATCGTCTTCTATGCCAAAGCCCGATATTTGATATTGTAAAAAAAGAGAAAATTGAAAGGTTTTTGCACCAGGATTTGAAAGATAACTCCCTATCAAAAAATTTTTTTAGTTTTGTATCTGTGAAATTATTTCTCGAACACCATGAAGGTTGGACAGTGTGAAGTATTGTAAAACCTGCATACTGCCCGATACCCGACCAGGCATTTTTTTAGACGAGGACGGTATTTGTTCAGGTTGTCAAGGATACCACGACAAGGCCAAAACAATAGATTGGTGCGAACGCGCCTTAGAATTTGAAAAACTGATATTTTGGGCAAAAAATAAATCAACCAGCTACGACTGCATAATTCCTGTTAGTGGAGGGAAAGACAGTTGGTACCAAGTAATCAAAGCGAAAGAGGCACAACTTAAAATTCTTTGTGTTACTTGGAAAACCCCAGGTCGGACCAAAATCGGCCAAAAAAACTTGGATTCTTTAGTTACAAAACTTAACGTGGATCATATCGATTTCACAATAGATCCCGAAGTTGAAAAGAAATTCATGATTGCTTCTTTTGAACAAAAAGGAGCCACAGGGATTCCAATGCATATGGCTATATTTTCAATTCCGATGAGGCTAGCTGCCCAGTTTAAAATTCCTTTGGTAATTTGGGGCGAAAATCCACAGTTAGAATATGGCGGAAATAAAAAAGAACGGCTAGCTAACGATCTCGACCAAGAATGGATATCGAAGCATGGCGTTACAAACGATACAAGTTTAGAAGATTGGGTTGGCCAACATGGACTAACCTCCCAGGACTTAGAGGCTTATCGCCTTCCGTCAGAAACACAGCTTAGCCTTTTCAAACCTAGATCAATTTTTTTAGGCTCCTATTTCGAATGGGACTCATTCGAGAATGCAAAGATCGCTAAGCAGCATGGATTTGAGAGTGATGACAACCATCTCAAGACGGGGCTATGGCACTTTGCAGACCTTGATTGTCACTTTATATCGCTTCATCATTATTTAAAATGGTTCAAATTTGGCGTCACAAGAAGCTTTGATAATCTTTCGATAGAGATACGGCAAGGTTTGATTGATCGTAATACTGCAATCAAAAAATTAACAGAACTAGGTTTACAGCAACCGCATGTAGATATTGAAAAGTTCTGCGAATTTAGTGGAAAAAATATTAAATGGTTTTGGGATGTCGCGGAGTCGCATAGAAATAAGGAAATTTGGAAATTTGTCGACGGCACCTGGAAAATACCTAATTTCTTGATCAAAGAGTGGAAATGGTGACTTCAATAGAAAAAATAAACGGCAATTGTGTCTTTTGCGGAGGCAACCTCGATGTCCTCGTTAGTTACCAACGTCCTCCCAAAGGGGAAACAAACTTTGATCTTAAACCATATTGGCGTCGACTTCTAAAATGTGTCAAATGTGGTCACAGCGTAAATCAGCATAACTTCAAATTTGACGCAGACTTCTACTCGAAACGCTATTCAGCTTCGACTTATAAAGGGCAAATGCTAACCCGATTTAAAAAAATAATGTCGCTGCCATTTGATAGTTCCGATAACCAACAACGATTTGATTTCATAAGCAAATTCATTACTCAATTCGATGGCTCTGCGCCGAGCCGGTGCCTTGATGTAGGAAGCGGTCTTGGGGTATTCCCTGCTCTACTTAAAGCGGCTGGTTGGACTTGTACTGCACTAGAACCTGATCCGGTCGCTTGTGAATTAATCTCAGAGCTAGTGGGTGTAGAAACCGTTAATGCAAATTTAATGGACGTAAAAAATATTGGTTTATTCGATTTAATTACCTTCAATAAAGTAATAGAGCATGTTCAAAACCCAGTCTCTTTTCTAGCCGCATCAAAAATATTCCTTCGTCCGGGAGGATTGATATACGTTGAAGTTCCAGACGGCGAGACGGCCTTAAATACTAACGGTACCGAAAGTGAAGAATTTTTTATCGAGCATTTTGATATCTATTCAAAAAAATCACTAGGGCACTTGATTAACAATGCTGGACTTAAAATTTTATCCCTTCAAAATGTAAATGAACCAAGCGGAAAGTTTACCATTCGAGGTTTTGCGAAAATTCAGGAAAGTTCTACTCTTGATGATTAAAAGAAACTTTATTCTCCAGAATTTTGATACTCAGATTTTCGGTTTTCCCGTCTATAATTATCAGCCAACTTCTCTTTCTGAAATAGAAAACGCGTCTGCCGAAATTCCAGCCGACGCCGGGTTGGTCTGCATGCGCACTCCCAAGAGCTGGTCTCATTTGATGCCAAAAACACAGTTCCGAAAAATCGAATGCTTAGTGGTTATGGAAAGTAAGCTTGAAAATAACACTTCAAACAACTTACCTGTTAATGTTCGTATTTGCTCACAAGCTGACGCCGAAGTTTGTAAAATAATCGCATCAAACTGTTTTCAACACGATCGATATCATAAGGACCCAATGATAGATAATCAAACTGCAGCCGCCACTAAGGCACAATGGGCTTTCAATAATATTACAGAACGCGGTGACGCGAGCTTCGTCATCGAAATAGAAAATGAAATTTTAGGTTTTAATTTGTGTCTACGGAGCACAACTACCGCCATTATTGACTTAATAGGGGTATCGCCCACTCATCAAGGAAAAGGTTTCGGCCGAAAATTGGTAAAAGCAGCCCTCAACTATTACACAAATAAGGCACAAATTATGAGAGTAGGGACACAACGCGACAATCATGCGTCTATATCCCTATACACTTCGCTTGGTTTTCAGGAAGTCGAAGAATATGTAACATACCACTGGACATCAAATCAAAATGAAGACCAGCGATGCAGAAAAAATTAAAAATAGGCGTCATTGGGCTCGGCGTAGGTGAGCAGCATATTATTGGATACCAACGGATTCCAAATATTGAAGTTACAGACATTTGTGACGTAGATCCGTCGGTCTTAAAAGCTGTTGGTGATAGAAATGGCATCTCAAACCGACATCAAAATTATAAACGAATTACCGAAAACCCGGACATAGATGTAGTAAGCATAGCGAGCTACGACGACTATCATGCCCTCCAAGCAGTAAGCGCCTTTGAAAATGGCAAACATGTTATGATTGAAAAGCCTCTCGCTTTAAATAGGTACGATGCGGAAGCTATTTTGCGGGCACAACAGGATAGCGGAAGATATCTGAGCTCCAACCTTATTTTGCGAAAATCTCCTAGATTTCAAGAGCTTAAGACTTGGATAGAAAAAGGTCGTTTTGGCGAGATTGTTAGCATCGAGGGCGATTATCTTCATCAGATACTATGGAAACTTACCCAAGGCTGGAGGGGAAGAATGGAGTTTTACTGCGTAACCTACGGCGGTGGCATCCATATGATTGACCTAATGCGGTGGCTATTAGGAGAAGAGATCGCTGAAGTTTGCGGAATGAGTAATAAAAAACTAACACAAGGAAGCAGATTCAACTTTGATGACACAGTTACAAATCTATTAAAATTTAAAAGCGGCACCGTTGGCCGAACAACCTCAAACCTCGGTGCACAACGCCCACAAATTCACGGTCTTGCAGTTTACGGGACAGAGAAAACCTTCATAAATGATATACCTCACGCTAAATTATTCCACGGCGATAATAATGAGGACCTGGAAATCGTTGAAACCACCTATCCGGGAATAGATAAATTTGGTTTATTACCTAATTTCATCTCTGCAATACGTGATGATAAGGAGCCGGAAGTGTCCGCCAAGGATGTATTTCGAGTTATGGATGTTTGCTTCGCATGTTATGAATCACTTGAAGCAAAAAGAACACTCGATGTCGTTTACCTCATCTAAATTTTAGTTCAGGGCAAATTATGAGAAAGATAGATATTCCTTTTGGCCAGCCCATTTTAGATATTGAAGAAATAGAGGCCGTAAAAAAAGTTTTGGAAGGTCCTATACTCGCCCACGGGCCAGTTTGCGCTGAATTTGAAAATGCCTTCTCGGGATTTACAGAGTCAAAATTTGCTATTTCAGTGGCATCAGGAACCGCCGCACTCCACCTTTGTCTTTACGCATCAAATATTGGTCCCGGCGATGAAGTGATCGTACCGGCTATGAGCCACGTTGCGACAGCCCATGCTGTTGAGTATTGCGGTGCCAAACCAGTTTTTGCAGACGTTGATCCAAAAAGCGGCAACATATCACCAGAAAGCATTTCCAATTCTATAACAGAGCGCACTAAAGCTATAATGGTAGTGCATTTTCTTGGACTGCCCTGCGAAATGGACGCTATTAATAGGATTGCCAGTTCAATTGGCGCTTTGGTTTTCGAGGATGCTGCTTTAGCTTTGGGCGCGAAGTACGGAAACAAAATATCTGGAAATCTGGCAACTGCTGGGTGCTTTTCGTTTTACCCGATAAAACATGTTACCTCTATAGAAGGGGGCATGGTGACTACCAATGATGAGAGGCTCGCCAGATCCATTCAGCAACGAAAAGCCTTCGGTTACGATCACAATCATCAAACAAGAGCAAGACCCGGAATCTATGACGTCCCCGTTTTAGGCTATAATTACAGAATGAATGAAGTTGAGGCTGCTGTCGGTCTCTGCCAATTATCAAAACTGAAAGATAGGTTAAAGGTTAGAATGGATAACTACACTGCGCTTAAATCTGCTTTGGCAAGTTTAGATGAAATTACCGTTTTTGAGCCACACCAAGGGAAATCTACTTCTTCATGCTATTGCTTGAATGCTGTCCTGACCCCCAACTCTAGTATTAATCGGGACAACATAGTCCTGGAACTTACCGCACAAGGGATTGGCACGTCCGTCCATTATCCAGGTCCAATACCAATGATGAGTTACTATAAAGAGAAATACGATTATTTGCCTGGTCAATTTCCTATCGCGGAATGGCTATCAAACAAAACCATTTCACTTCCCGTTGCGCCGCACGTTCCAAAAGGTTTTGAAGATCGTATTGCAACTGCAATTAAAAAAGCGATCCATGGTGCCCGTAAAAGTCTATAATAATTGGAAATTAAAATGACACTAGAAAAACCCTTTTTATCCAACACTCTTCCAAGCGGTATAACATCACGTTTTGTGGATAATTCAAACGGCTTAAAAATGCATGTCTTGGAAGCAGGGCGCGAGGAAATTGAAAAACCTTTAGTTCTTCTCCTTCATGGGTTTCCAGAATTAGCATATAGCTGGCGAAAGATTATACCTTTACTAGCAAATGCCGGATATCGTGTTTGCGCTCCTGATTTAAGGGGATACGGTCGAACCCTAGGCTGGGGGCCATTAAAATACGAAGATGATATGGGCTCCTTTACGTTATTAAATACTATAAGAGACGCGATTGGACTTATAAGGGCGCTTGGATATTCGGAAGCATTTAGTGTAGTAGGCCACGACTACGGGGCATCAGTTGCAGCTTGGAGTGCGTTGGTCAGACCTGATATTTTTAAGCGCTGTGTGTTAATGAGTGCGCCATTTGACGGACCACCAAAATCACCAGAAATAGCTGAGGCAGTAACAAACACCAAGAACGTGACGGACGATATCCATTCTGATATGGCACAACTAAATCGTCCCCGAAAACATTATCACTGGTATTATTCGACCCCTGCTGCAAATGACGATATGGTCAATTGTAAGCAAGGCATACATGACTTTCTTAGGGCTTATTACCATCATAAAAGTGCGGATTGGTTCCAAAACAAACCACATAAATTGGAAGCTTGGACAGCAACAGAACTTGAAAAGATGCCGACTTATTACATTATGGATCTCAACGACACTATGCCAGAAGCCGTGGCAAAAGAGATGCCTTCTAAGGCCGAAATACAATCCAATCTGTGGCTAACAGATCAAGAACTATCAATTTACGCCGAAGAATACACCAGGAATGGTTTCCAAGGAGGTTTGAATTGGTATCGCAGAGGCACTACTGACATGGATATTAAATCCTTAGAAATTTTTTCGGGTAAAACGATCGACGTTCCATCCTGCTTTATTTCAGGAAAGAGTGATTGGGGAGTTTATCAACGCCCTGGCGCGGCAGAACGAATGAACGGTCACGTTTGCACCAAAATGCTAAACTTTGAATTGATTGAGGGGGCTGGCCATTGGGTGCAGCAGGAGCAGCCTGAAAAAACTGCTGAACAACTTCTTAAGTTCTTCCAAGATAGTTAAGAACCCATTTTACTTTTATCAAATAACATCAATTCATTGGTGAGGTGCAAATATGCTCAATAATTCTACCCAAATAGTTAAGAGAGAAACAAAAGCGCTCTTGTTTGATCAGTATGGCACAATAGTAGATATGCAAAGCGGCTTAGTTGAAATGATTACTCCATTTCTCAATAAAAAAGGTTGGGCAGGAAATCCCAACCAGTTTGTCACATGGTGGCGACGGAAACATTTTGAAGATTCGATGATCGATTCACTCATTGATCAAGGTCATACCCCCTATAGGCAAATTGGTCATCGGGCAGTTAGCCAAGTCATGGAAAGAGCAGAGATAGTATATAGCCAGGATGAGGTTGAATGGCTTATTTCGTGTATCGAAAAACTGAAACCGTTTCCCGATGTCGTGGAGAGTCTTGAGGTCCTGAAAAATTTATATCGATTATGCATATTATCCAATGGTGACCGCGATATGCTAGAGACAGCGAAAAAATATATTGGTTTTAATTTTGACTTAACGATATCAGTGCAGGAAGCTGGAGCTTTTAAGCCCGACCGGCGAACCTATGCCGAAGCTGAAAATATTATTCATCAAAAATTTGGAGAAATCGAAAGAAGCGGAATCCTTTTTGTTGCCAATCATGCATTCGATTGTATCGGTGCAAAGGCTTATGGATTTAGGTCTATTTTCATAGATCGACGAAAACGGCCCTTTGGGGAAAGTTCCTTCCAGCCCGATCTTATTGTCGAAAATTTTGATGAATTAGCAGATCTTTTAACATAAACTTCCGTCTAAAATACTTACCCCCAGACAGAAGAGGGTCAAATGCGCATATTAGTTGCGATGATGAAGCACGAAACAAATACATTTTCTCCTATACCTACATCTCTAGATCGTTTTTTTGAGTGGGGAGGTCATTTGGGTGATGATGCGTACCATGCGTATAAAGGCACTGGCATGCCCTTTTCGGCCTATATAGACGTAGCCGAAACAGCAGGTCATCAAGTTATAACCCCAATAGCCGCGGAGGCAATGCCATCAGGAATTGTACAAGCTGAAGCCTATAACTTTATGACAAAGCAAATCCTCGAAGCTGTTCAAACAGGTGTAGATGCAGCCCTGCTCGATCTTCATAGCGCAATGGTTTCTGAAACAACTGACGACGGAGAAGGAACCCTACTTTATGAAATGAGAAAAATTAATCCACAACTACCAATAGGTGTGACCTATGATCTCCATGCAAACCTTACTCAAAAAATGGTCGAAAACTGCACCTGCCTAATTGGCTATAAAACTTATCCTCATATTGACATGTATGAAGTAGGCTCACAAATTGCCGATATCTTACTTAATTCGATCGATGAAAATTATGAGCCCGTGATTTATTGGGCACGACCTCCTGTGCTAGCTCAAACTTTAAGAATGGGTCACAGCGACGAGCCTATGAAAAGTATCCTAGCCCTAACCAAAGAAGCCGAAAAAGACCCTGAAATCTTAGCCGCTACCGTTTTTGGCGGCTTCCCTTTAGCAGATTTTAACGATGCAGGGAGCTCAGCATGTATTGTGGCAAAACACGATACCAAGCTGGCGAAAGACTGGTGCGACAGAATTGTAAAGCAGATATGGGAGAACCGAAGGGAGTTTGTTTATTCTGGCAGAGTATTATCGGAAGCATTAACTTACGCTAAAAGCCTAGACGATGGCCCTACTATCCTGCTTGATCACGCAGATAACGTTGGGTCTGGCGGAACACAAGACGTTATGACAGTAATTGAAGAAGTCATCAAAGCTGGGTTAGAAGACGTTGCCGTGGCAGCCGTTTACGACCCCGAAGCCGTAGATTTAATGACTAAAGCAGGAATTGGCCAGGAAATAAGTTTAAATCTCGGCGGCAAGACAGATATGCCATCAATAAATACGAAGGGTCAACCGCTCAGAATTAAAGGCACAGTCAAAACACTTACCAATGGGGAGTGGATTGTACGCGGGCCCATGTATACAGGAGTTAAGGTCAGTATGGGTAATACAGCTGTATTGGCGGTTGGGGGTATGGAGATAGTTATCATATCAAAACATCACGAACCATGGGATACCGTAGTATTTACTTCCGTTGGCATCCAACCTGACAAAAAAAGATATCTTCTTCTAAAGTCAAGAATTCACTACAGGGCCGGCTTTGAACAACTTGCCAAAAATACTATAACGTGTGACGGTGAGGGTGTGACAACTTCAGATAATAATCTATTAACTTTTAGAAAAGTTCGGCGGCCTATATATCCGCTCGACAACATAAATGAACCCTAAGGATCAAAAATGAACCGACTTGGCATCGCATTTTCTGGAGGGCCAACCGCCTCTGAAATTGTTGACTGTGTAAGACTTGCAGAGAATTTGGGTTATGAGTCAGCTTGGATAGCCGAAGGTCACGGCGGCGACCAGTTTTCAATACTGTCTGGCTGTGCTGCCGCCACATCGAGGATCAAGCTTGGTACAGCTATCAGCAGTATTTTTGTCCGTTCAGCACCTACACTCGCGATGGCAGCGGCCACTGTGGATGAATTGTCAGAGGGAAGGTTGATACTTGGGCTAGGTTCCAGCCACAAGGTACAGGTGGTACCAGAACATGGAATTGAATATAACAAACCAATTTTACGACTCACGGAAACAGTAAAAATTGTTAAGGAATTACTACAAACCGGCTCTGTAGAATTCGATGGCGAAACTATTAAAATAGAAAAGTTTGACTTGTGGTTCAAACCACGGCGTCCGGAAATACCCATTTATTTGGCCGGTTTGTTTCCCAAAATGGTTTCTACGTGCGGTGAAATAGCAGACGGAATTATATTGACCCGCAGCACTCTTAAAACAGCCAGTGAAATCCAACCGCACCTTGCAGCGGGCAGTAAGAATGCCGGAAGAGATCCCGCAGCAATAGATATCACTTCACTATTACCTACTGTTGTTTGCGATACAAAAAAAGAAGCCTTAGATATGATGCGACCTGGACTAACATTTTATGTCGGTTTTTTCCCCCGCTACAACAAGCTGGTCGCCTCATATGGTTTTGAACAAGAAACCGCCGATGCAGCGGAGGCATTTAAAAAAGGGGATATGGAAGCAGCAGAACGATGCATAACAGATGCTATGGTCGAGGCAACAAGTATCGCAGGCACCCCTTCAGACTGCCTGGATAAAATCGAGGAGTATAGAGCTTCTGGAATCCAGCTTCCCATTTTAAGCCCATTTGTTCGCGGCAATAACGCAAAACTTGTGTTCGAAACAACAATCCGCGCCTGTGCGAGAGAATAAGCCAGTTTCGCAATGGACAAGCGACGTCAATCTGCAGTTGAGATTTTAAAAGAAGTTAAAAACGGTTCAACTATAATGATATCTGGTTTTGGGGAAGCCGGTGTTCCAAATACACTGCTTTCACAATTGAAAGAAATCCATCCTACTAATCTCACAATTATTGTTAATTCAGTAACAAGACCCCACTCACTACCTCATGCCCTTATCGAAGCCGATATGGTGAGTAAGGTGATCACAACATCTGCCAGAGGACGAGGAAAGGGTTTATCTAAATTTGAAGAAAAACTTCGAGACGGTGAAATTGAACTCGAATGTCTTCCACAGGGAACCTTTTCAGAACGCATACGAGCTGGAGGAGCGGGTATACCAGCTTTTTTTTCACCGGTAGGCTACGGGACAAGACTAGGGGAAGGTAAAGAAACAAAAAACATTCAGGGAAAAGACTGTATTTTAGAGGAAGCTTTAACAGGCGATTACGCACTTGTTTCCGCAAACAAAGCGGATCGATATGGAAATGTGAATTTCAGCTATACGCAGATGAATTTTGGTCCAATCATGGCCACAGCCTGCAAGACAACAATTGTAGAAGTAAGGCAATTACTCGAACAACCGATGCCTCATAATCACATACAATTACCTAGCGTTTATGTTGACCACCTTATTCAAAGTGAAGAAATAAACCATGAGTCTCAATAAAAACCAGATGGCTTGGCGTGCCTCTCAAGATTTAAAAAGTGGTTCAGTTGTAAACCTCGGACTGGGAACACCTGTCCTGGTTTCAAACTTTGTCGAAAGCAGCAGGAATATTTTCTTTCAATCAGAAAATGGTATCTTGGGGGTTGGACCTGAAGCAACGCAAGAAGAAGCAAATCCAAATCTAGTTGATGCTGGGAGCAGAAAAGTAACTCTCATGCCGGGCGCTAGTATCTTCGACTCTGCCGCTTCATTTTCTATGATACGCGGTGGTCACGTAGATGTCACAATACTTGGGTCTTTTGAAGTCAGTGTTGGTGGAGATTTAGCCAATTGGGACTCAGGTGTTCCTGACAAGGCTCCCCTTGTTGGAGGTGCAATGGATTTAGCTGTCAGCGCCAAAACCACGTGGGTCCTGATGCAGCACAATACGAAGGATAATCGATCAAGACTAGTTGAACATTGTTCGTTACCTCTCACAGCCAAAAACTGCGTAGAACGAATATATACTGATATAGCTGTAATCGATGTTACTAGCGGTGGCTTTTTAACAAGAGAACTTATTTCGTCAGTAAGTGAAGAAGAGCTGCGCAATAGAACAAGTGGCTATATTAAGCTCGCTAATGACTGCCGCGAGCTAAAGGCTCCATATATCGGTAACTAAGGAGCTAATTCCTTAACTACCTCATTCATCCTGCTTAACCCGTTTCGGAGGTATTCTTGAGGCAGGGCTGAACTGATGCGCAAGTGCCCGTCCAACCCAAAACAATCCCCGGGCACTAGCAATATACCCTTTTCCCTTCTTAATTTATGTACAAGATCGGTTGAATTGATAGGAAGATTATAGGACGCAAACGACAAAGCGGACGCCATTGGAGGCACTACGGAGAAGACACCTGGAATTTCATTTAAATACGTTTGAAGTGTTTCAAAACCATGATCTACTAAGTGTCGTGTCCTTGCTATCAGGGTGCGCCTGACATCCGGCCTCAGCGCCAGACTAGCCAGTCTATTTCCAAGCATAGAACTACTTACAGTTGTATACTCGTGTCGCTTCCAAAGCTCCTTGATAATATACTTTGGCGCAATAACCCAACCAATTCGTAATCCAGGCAGCCCATATGCCTTACTTAACCCATTAACGACAATTACTTTCTCATACGACCCGTAAAAAGACGGTGTTTCCTCGACGGAAGCCCGCTCCGCCCCTGAATACACTTCATCAGCCAACAACCACACATCAAATTTTCGAGCTATAGATACAACTGCTTCCATTTCTTCTTTTGAAAGAATTTTTCCCGTGGGGTTATTGGGATTGACCAAACTAATTATCTTAGTTTTAGGATTGACTGCATCAATCAGCTCTTGCCGGTCCAACGCCCAATCATTGCCTTTATCGAGCGAGAAGGAATTCACTTTTACTCCTAAATTTTTTGCTGCCCCGCTAAACTGCATGTACGTGGGTTGCATAACAGCAATTTCATCTCCCTTTTTTAAAAGAGTGTTTGCTACAATGTAATTTGCTTCTGATGCGCCAACTGTAACTAAAACATTTTCTAAGTTAGCATCGTCATAAAACTCTGCTATTTTTTCTCTTAAAGAGTACTCGCCATTAACTTCTGGATAATTTAACGGCGTTTCAAGAAACTCCTCCATTTCTAGACCAGATATGTGAAGCAGTTCCCCAAGTTTAACTGGGTACACACCACTCTCAGCAAAATTGTACTCTACCGTCTGTTCCCAATCAGAAAGAAGTCGCTCTAGTTCAAAGGGCTCGAAGTCCATTTATTAATCTTCCCCACATTAAAAGCAATTGTATATTTTCCTATTAAACGCCAATATCTAACTCTTTAAAGAAAAAATTTAGATTTTCATGCTGAATTCTTTGAGAGCTCTATAATGATCGAATATGACCTCTTGTTAACTGGTGGACGTTTGATCGATCCATCTCAAAAAATTGATGCTATAAAAGATGTAGCTTTTAAAGCAGGGAAAGTGGTGGAAGTTAAAGATAAATTAAATCATTCCCTTGCTAAAAAAGTCCAAAATATTTCTAACAACGTCATCACACCAGGATTAATCGATCTTCATACACATATCTATTGGGGAGGCACATCTATAGGTGTTGACCCAACTGACTATGCCCGCCGTTGCGGTACGACGACAATGATCGACGCCGGCACCGCAGGTGCCGGAAATTTTGCGGGTTTTCGGGAGCATATTATTAAACCTACGAAACCACGCATACTAGCTTATTTAAATATTTCATTTGCAGGTATTTTTGCTTTTAGCGATACCGTAATGGTAGGGGAGTCTGAAGACTTACGTCTCCTTCATCCCAGAGCTTGTCTTAACGTTGCTAATTTAAACAAAGATTTTCTTGTCGGAATCAAAGTAAGAGTAGGAGCCCGGGCAAGCGGTTCGATGGGACACGCACCCCTCGATATTGCTCTAGAGGTGGCAGAAGAGGCAGGACTTCCTGTGATGTGTCATCTCGATTGGCCACCGCCCAGCCCGAAGGAAGTCATAAGCCGATTGCGACAGGGAGATGTCCTAACACATTGCTTTAGACCTTTTCCAGCCGCACCAGCTAGGTCGGACGGTAGAATACGGGATGAAATTCTAGAAGCAAGAGAAAGAGGTATAATCTTTGATATTGGCCATGGCGTTGGATCTTTTGGTTTCGAGACTGCCGAAACTATGCTCGATGCCGGTTTTTTACCTGATGCTATCTCTAGTGATGTTCACTCTCTAAGTATAAAAGGCCCAGCCTACGACCAGTTGGTGACACTATCTAAGTTTTTACATCTAGGTATGTCTATTAGCGATATCATTGCCGCGAGCACCACCGGCCCAGCTCGCGCAATTCGCCGCCCCGAGCTCGGGACCCTTAGTCCGGGCAGTATTGGTGACGCTACTATTCTTAATATTGATGAAGGCAAATTTATTTTTACTGACTCCCTTGGACATACTAGAACCGGCGAAAAGAAATTTACTCTCAAGGGTATCGTTTTAGATGGAGAAATATGGAATTAAAGAGTTCATGCAACTAAATCTATATCAAATCGCCTTTTACAGATATCTGCTATTATCTCATAATTAGAGCCACGCCTTACCACTTCAAATGTTTCGACGTTGAGAAGAGTGGAGGACTGCTGGTAAAAATGATACTTACGAAGTCCATGATCGATAATAATATCTGCTATATCTGTAATCTCTTTTTCAATATCCTCTATTCTAAATTTCGTTCCAGTGAGTGATACGTTCGCCGACGAACCAAATATCGGGTGCACTTGCTTCAATGAGAGTTTGCAGATTTCCGCATGGAACGGACCTGCATTCAACAGCATAACAAGTGTTCCATCCTTGGTGCTTGCCTGGATCGCCTCTTTATCCAACACGTTAAGAAGTTGATGATCCAGTCGGCAAGGGCCCACGGCGCCCAAAGGTAAATCGTAGTCGCCTATTATGGTATTTATTACATCCCACCCTCTTTCAGAAAGTTCGTATAATTCTTTTGCTATTGCGAGGTCGCCAACCATTGCATTTCGTTTTGAGGTCTGCCGTTGCTTGGTATCAAATATCTTTTTTAGCGCCTTACCGGAACCACCAGCACAGGTATATCCTACATCCATTGGAATAATTGCTATCCCGCCTGACTTGAGAATATCAAATGCTCTAAGGGCATCCTGTTTAATAAAATCCGATACCATTACGGTCTCATCTTAAACATTCTTGGACCCGCTTCTCTCAGCGGCGCCGAGGTTTCAGCAAAGTCACATAACAGGGCCCGGGTATCTCTAGGGTCAATGATCTCTTCAATCCAAAAAGTTTCAGCAGATCTAAATGGCGATCGCAATTTATTTAGACGATCTTCGATCTCGGACAATTTTTTATCGGGATCTTCAGCGGCATCAATGTCAGCTCGATATGCAGCCTCAATTCCGCCCTCCAATGGCAGAGAACCCCACCGTCCAGAAGGCCACGCATAACGGGTGCAATACCTGCCACCATTCTTGTGAGCTGCACCGGCTACCCCAAAAGCGTTTCTCAAAATTACTGAACACCATGGTGTAGTTGTTTGCCACATGGCACTCATGGCGCGAACGCCTTCCTTAATGGTACCAGATTGTTCTGACTGCAGACCAATTTGGAAACCAGGACAGTCGACAAAATACACTACCGGCAGGTGGAAGGTTTCTGCCATATCAACAAATTTCATTACCTTTTTACATGTTGCGGCGGTCCAGCAGCCACCGTATGAATAAGGATCACTTGCCATTATGGCAACCGGCCAACCATCCAAACGAGCGAAACCTGTTATAACGGATTTCCCGTACTGTTTCCCCATTTCAAAAAAGGAGCCTTGGTCAACGACAGACTCGACTATGGGTCGCATCTTATAAACTTTTCTAATATCGCGCGGAACAGAATCAATTAGATGATCAACTCGACGATTGGGGTCGTCGTTTTGTTCACTCCTTGGAGGTAATTCATAAACAGAATT
>Ga0114933_10002955_pt1 | contig 17027 bp, 12 predicted proteins | sample 4SBtaG_FD_89691 | JGI IMG/M metagenome (GOLD analysis project Ga0114933, IMG submission 89691) | Deep subsurface microbial communities from Kolumbo volcano to uncover new lineages of life (NeLLi) - 4SBTROV12_W25 metaG | ecosystem: Environmental > Aquatic > Marine > Volcanic | place: Kolumbo... | reverse complement strand
GAAGGGTGAGCCAAACGGCGCTGGCACACATGCTGCGTTCGGTAGAGGCATATGCGGAACGCCACATCGTCTCTCGCCCTGCTCCTCCTCATCGGCTGCGGCACCAGCCTGCCTGCGACCTCGACGTTGCCGGTGGCTTTCTCGGTGCAGACCGAGTTCGAGGACCACGATCAGGACGGCAACGCCATGCTGGACCGGCAGGAGTTCGCTGGTGCGAGCGAGCTGATCGCGGCCGCGCTCGACGCCAATGGCGACGCGACCCTCGATCCGAGCGAGCTTCATGACGGCCTCTTTCGTTCGTTCGATGTGAACGCCAGTGGACACATCGACCGTGGAGAGTTGGCCAGGGGCGCGATGCGCTGGTGGCCAGCCGACGTCGAGCTCCAGTACGAGCGCTGGAACACCAACCCGGACGGCGGACTCGACGAAGAGGAGCTGACCGCGGTGCTCGATCGCATGCGGGTCGTGCGCCGTTGGGACCGTGACCATGACGGTCTCGTGAGCCAGCCCGAGGTCTCCAGGGCCCTCTTCGCGACCTGGGACACCGACGGTGACGAGAAGATCGACGCGCTGGAGTGGCGCTGGAACTGAGCTCGTCGCCGGGCTGAAGGAGCCCCCTGAGTCCTGCAAAGGACCGTGTTATTCATCTCTCCGATGACGCGACACGTTCTTGCGCTTGCCCTCGTTCTTGCCTCCACTCAGCCCGCCAGCGCGCAGGACGCGCCCGCCGCCGAGGACGCCGAAGAAGAGGCCCCTGAGGAAGAGGCGCCACAGAATGTCATGTTCGCGGACCTCAGCCTGGGCGTCGTTGCGCTGGGTTACGAGCGCGTCCTCGACCCGCGGGTCGCGATTCAGATCGCAGCTGGCATCTACGGGCCTTGGTATGTCGTCGACGGCATGCGAGGGGTCGGCGGCGAGGCCCGGGTGTTCCTCTTCATGGAGGCCAACGCGCCGTTTGGTTTCTACGTCTCTCCGGGCGTGCGCGGCGGCTGGGTGCAGGCAGAGGAGGGTCAGCTCAGCGGCGGGGCCTTCAGCGCGCGGCTCTCGTTTGGCTACAGCGTCGATCTGTCGCCCATCGTGATCCGACTCGGCGGCGGCGCGCAGTACCACGTGGTCGAGCTGGATGAGCCGGAGACCGGGCCGCAATTCAGCTTCCATGGTGTTTTTGGCGTGCTCGACATCTACGTCGGCTGGGCCTTCTGAGCCTAGCGTTGAAGCACAAACGCGCGATGAACCGTGCGGTTCCGGTAGTCGCGCGGGACGGTGCGCGCGGTGATCTCCTCGACCTCCCGAAAGGCGAGCTGCCCGAGGCGCGGCTCGAAGCGCTGGTGATTCGTCGAGAAGAGCACCCGTCCCCCCGGCGCGACCCGGCGCGCGACTGACGCCAGCAGCGCTGGATGATCGCGCAGCACGTCGAAGTCTCCCGCGCCGTAGCTGGAGGAGAAGGAGGGCGGGTCGACGATCACGAGGTCGAAGGTCTCGTCCGTCTGAGCGAGGTACCTCGAGACATCGGTCGTGCGCAGCTCGTGCGGCTCACCCGCGAGCCCGTTGAGCGCGAGGTTGTCCTTCGCCCACGCCAAGTAGCGCCCCGAGGCATCCACCGTGACGGTGCGCGTGGCGCCGCCCTTGGCCGCCGCGCAGGTGAACGCGCCGGTGTACCCAAAGAGGTTGAGCACCGCCCGCTCTGAGCTCCACTCGGTTACCAACTGGCGGGTGTCTCGGTGGTCGCTGAAGAGCCCGGTGTCGAGGTAGTCGTCCAGGTTCACCCAGAACCGGAGCTCGCGCTCGCGGACCTCGATGCCCTCGTCGAGCTTCGCGAGTCGGTGGTACCGGGCCCCCGTCTTCGGGCGTGTGCGCCGTCGCTTGACGTGCACCTTGGCGTCTTCGATGCCCAGCACCTCCGCCGCTGCGTTGGCGAGGGTCTCGACGTAGGCGGGCGCGTCGGCGGTTTGGGTGCGGGCGTACTCGCCGACCACGAGGTGGTCCTCATAGCGATCGACCACCGCGCGCACCTCGGGGATGTCCCGATCGTAGAGGCGGTACGCGCCGATCCCTTCCTTGTCGAAGGACTTGCGGAGCTTGCGGCTGTTCTTGCGAACCCGGTTGGCGAGCATCTCTGCGTGGCGAGCGACGGTGTGTGAGTCCACGGCTCAGTCGTCCCTCAAGTCGCACTCGGGATCAAACGGTGAGCGCAATCGCATCTGGGTCATCCGGCACTGCGCGTCCTCACCCCGGACCGCCCGCAGGAGCGCTTGTACGTCCGGTCGCGCCTCGCGCCACGTCCACAGGTAGAGCGGCCGCACGAGCGGGTACTCCGGACTCTCGGGCGTGTGTCGGTTCACCGACACCATGCGCACGCCATCGACCCCTTCGAGGAAGGTGTAACTGATCATCCCGATCGCGCCCTCGGTCCGAGAGACGGTCTCGATCATCTCGCGAACAGCCACCGCTCGGACGTCGGACCCGTACGTGTTCCCATCGAGCACGAGCCGTTGAAAGTCGAAGCGGAGCGCGCTCGAGACGTTGGAGGTGTGAGCCACGATCGGCACGTCCTCGCCGCCCAGCGCCGACCACGACGTGAGCTCACCGCTGTAGATCTGCCGCAGCTGATCCTGCGTCAGCCACGCTCCGCGAAAGCGCACGGTCCGGTTGACGAAAACCGCGACGACGTCGTTGACGAGCAGGTGGGGCTCGAAGCTCGAAGGCGGCTCGTGCCCCTCGAAGCCGGCGTAGCCAGCGACGTCGATCCGGCGCCCCGCGAGAAGGTCCGGCGCCTCGACGGTCGCCGACGAGGGGTCGAGCTCGACCGAGCCCTCGTCGAGCACCCTCGCCTCGAGCAGTCGCTCGAAGATGCGCCCGATCGAGGACGAGCCAGCGTAGAGAAGACGCCTGGCGTGCAGGCGTCGGAAGTGGTGCGCGGCGACCTCCCGCTGACCGGACTCGGAGAGCAGCCATGTCGTCAGGGTCTGCGCGCTTTCGTCCCGCACGAGCAGGTGAAGGGGGCGCACGAGCTCGTCCGGGTAGGCCGCGGTGCGCGGCCCGTGATCGTCGATCTTGACGCGCCGCAGGGTCCTCAGAGAAGCGACATCCGACCAACTCGCCGCGGCGATCACGTCCGTCGAGGCCCGCAGTCGCTCGATGGTCGGCCCGGGCTCGAGCCCGTCCTCGCTTTCGGGAAAGGGGCTGCCGCGAAGCTCCTCGAGCACCCCGCGAAGAAAGGAGTTCCGCGGAGGCACCAGGAGGGTGAGCTCAGGATGAGACTCACCGCGCAGGAGGGCGCGGAGCTCGTCGAGTCCGAGGCTCCGAAGAGGGTGCTCCCGGTTGACCATGATCGCGATCGAGTCATCGGCGAAGTGATGGGCGCTGACCCCGTCGGGCAGTTCGCCCGGCTCACCAGCGAAGCCGCTCAGCTCTACGTCGCACGCGGTCAGTAGGCTGAGGGCCCCCGCGCGGTTCGTCCCATCGCTGAGGTCGCTGACCGCTCCGTCGCTGACCGTCCCGTCGCTCACCACCTGCACATCGCGGCCGCTGAGGATGGGGCGCCGCATGAAGCGTGCGATCGTCGTCGAGCCCCCGTAACGGAGGCCTTCTGCCTCGGGGCACTCGGAGCCGACCTCGACCGACTCGGGCACCGTGGCCTCCACCGTCAAGCCCGTCTCCTCCGGCTCGACCGCCTCGGGCCCGTCGCTGAACGCGGCGTACCCGCCGATGCCGAGCGCGACCAGCCCCGCTGCGAGCAGCCCGAGCACCGCGCCGCGGCGGTCGCGCTTGGGCGGGGTGACGGCGCTCGCGTCGGTCGTGTGCGCGATGCCCATGGCAGCGGGCGGTGAAGAGGCCACCGCGGAGGCGGCGACCGTGTCCATCGTCGCAAGCTCGCGGGGCGCCGCGACGCGCGCGTTGCTCCCGGTGATGGTCTTGCCGTCGAGCGCAGTGGCCAGCTCCGCGGCGGTTGCGTAGCGCTCCTTCGGGTCCTTCTGGAGGCAGCGCAGGATGACGGCCTCGAGCGCCGGGGACACGCCGGCGAAGACCTCGCTGGGCGCCGGCGGCAACTCGACCACCTGTGCCATCAACATCGCCGAGTGCGTGTCTTTTCGGAACGGTGTGCAGCGGGTCGCCATCTCGAAGAGGATGGTGCCGAGCGAATAGAGGTCGGCCCTGCGATCGAGCGCGTCTCCGCTGGCTTGCTCCGGCGACATGTAGGCCGGCGTGCCCAGCACGATGCCCACGCCGGTGAGGTTCTCGGAGGTGGTGGTGTCGACTTGGCGCGCGATGCCGAAATCGAGCAGCTTGATCCGGTCCTGCGTGCCCGACGCCGAAGATGCGAGAAAGACATTGTCGGGCTTCAGGTCCCGGTGGATGACGCCGGCCTCATGCGCGGCGTGCAGCCCGCGAGCGATGTCCGCACCGATGGTCCTGATCCGGGTGTCCGGCAGCGGCGCCTCCCGCTGCATCACCGAGGTCAGCGACTCTCCGACGAGCAGCGGCATCACGAAGAAGTAGCGACCGTCGGCTGTCCTGCCGTCATCGGAGACGCCCACGATGTTGTCGTGGTCGAGCGCGGCGAGCCGGAGCGCCTCGTCGCGGAAGCGCTTCATCATCGTCTGGTTGTTGGCGACCTCCTCGTGGATGAACTTGATCGCGACCGGTCGCTTCAAGGATGTGTGCACCGCTCGGTAGACGACGCCCATGCCGCCGACGCCCACGATCCCCTCGATGCGGTACTTGTCGAGCACCGTACCGACCCGCTCGAGCAGCGCCTCCTCCTCGGCGGTGGAAGCGCGCGTGGGCGTGTCGTCCTCCGGACAGACCGCATCGTCAGCCGGGAACGCGCGGTGACAAGTCGAGCACAGACGCATCGCGTCTGCTTCATCACGGGCGACGCGAGTGTGTCAACCTCCGCGCCCGGAAGAGGCTCGTTTCAGCGGGGGATGAGCTCGCGGCCAGCCGGGCAGGCGATCTCGACGCCCGTCGGGCCGTCAGCGTCCCGCACGACCTTGAGCTCCACTCGCCGGTTCGCGGTGCGCGCCTCGGCGCTGTGACCGGGGATCTCCGGACACCGCTCCCCGTACCCTGCGCTCCGCAGGCGCGCGGGGTCGACGTCCCGCTCCTGAAGCGCGACCACGACCGACGCGGCTCGGTCGCGGGTCAACGTGATGTTGTACTCGTCGCTGCCCCGGTCGTCGGCGTGACCCTGCACCTCGACGAGCACGAGTTGGGGGTTCGAGTTCAGCGCGCGGGCGATGGTGTCGAGCAGCACGAAGCTCTCCGAGAGGATCTCGGCGCTGTCGTATGCAAAGTGGATCTGCTCGAAGAGGTGCACGATGCCGCCGTCGACGCTCAGGACGCCGATGTCCTCGCAGCCGTCCTCGTCGTCCGTGCCGTTGTAGTTCTCGGGCACGTCCGGGCAGGCGTCATCGACGTCGAGGATCCGGTCGTTGTCGTTGTCGACGTCGGGGCAGCCGTCTTGGTCCTCGAACCCGTCCTCGTCCTCCGGGTCGTCGGGGCAGAGGTCGTCAGTGTCCAGGATTCCGTCTTGGTCGTTGTCGATGTCAGGGCAGCCGTCCTCATCCTGAAATCCGTCTCGGTCCTCGGGTTCGTCAGGACACTGATCGTCGATGTCGAGGATCCCGTCGCCGTCGCGGTCGCCCTCTTGGCCTTCCGGACACCCGTCCTCGTCCGCGTCGCCGTCGCGGTCCTCGGGGACCATCGGACACTCGTCCTCGACGTCTAGGATCCCATCTCGGTCGTTGTCCGGATCGGGGCAGCCGTCCTCGTCGGCGAAGCCGTCGAAGTCCTCCGGCTCGTCGGGGCACTCGTCGACGTCATCGCGCAGGCCGTCACCATCGCGGTCTCCGAGCGAGGGCTCAAAGACGAAGCCGACCAAGGCCCGAGCGTCGGGAGCTTGGAAGCCGCCGGTGGGCAGCCCCGCGCCGCCGCCGAGCATGAGGTAGGAGTTGCGCTCGACGAAGATCTTGAGCCCCGCGACGGCCTCCAGCGAGAGCGCGCCGCCGTTGCCCCACGCGTCGATGACCTGGGAGCCGAGCAGCTCCGCGCTCAACTCCGTGACGTCGGTGAAGCGCCAGCCAAAGCCCAAGCCAAAGCGGAGCGTGTCTTCGTAGCGGAGGTCCTCGCCGACGCCGTCGACCAGCTCGGGGTTTTGCGCGGTGCTCATCGGGTCGATGGGCATGCTCCGGCCGCCGACCCGAAGCGTGGCGCCGTCACCAAAGCCGAGGCGATACCCGACCTCCACGCCGACGCGGACCTCGCGGGCGGGTCGCCACTCGGCGATGAGCGATGGGGTCAGCGCAAACACCGAGTCACCCAGAAACTGTGACGGGCTCGCGGTCGGGAACTCGAGTTGCACACTCGCGGCCAGACCGATGGCGTCGCGGTCGGGGCGCAGGAGGCGGATCTTGCCGTGCACGATGATGCCGCCGAGGCCCTGGTAGTTGAGCCCGCCGCCGGACGCGCCGGGCTCGTATTGGCCGGGCACGGAGACATCGGGCCCGCTGAGCACGCTCACCGGGACCTGCGCTCCCACGACGAGCAGGTTCGCGATGCCGAAGTTGGCGTGCAGCGTACCGGTGAACATGGCGTCGACGAGCCTGCTGCGGCGGTCGGCGTCCATCGCCGTGACCGTGCTGTCGTCCACGAAGCCGTCGAAGGGCAGGAGGCCGAATCCGGCGTCGAGCACGAGGCCAAAGCTGAGGGCGTTCTCGCCGAGGATGTCGGTGCCGTTGAGGGTGAGCAGGCCCTTGCTGTCGAGGGGCGGGCGCAGCAGGCGCAGGTCCATGCCTCCGCTCGTGAGGCGAGCCTGCGCGAGCGCGAGGGACGGAAGGAGGAGGAGGGCGAGGGTCAGGGCGGCCAAACGCATGTGCCCACCCATCGCAAGGGCCGTTCCGAGCCGCTCCGCACCTCAGGGTGGCGAGCGGCGGGGGCAGGGCGCGGCAGGCTGCATGCGACAGCTGTGGTCTTCAGGCGACAGAAGATGGCTGTGAGGGGTCCGCTCAGAGCAGCGGCGGGGTCACGTCGTCGGCCTTGAGGTGCTTGGCGATCGGGCAGCTCTGGCCGCAGGCGTGTTCGCCGACCAGCTCGACCGCCTCGAGCAGCCCTCGGTCCGAGGACTCGAACCACGTGTCCGTCTTCTCGAACATGTGCTCGTGTCCCAGCGCGTCTGACGTGCCGGTTCGCTTCAGCACCTCGGCGGCCTCGGGGCGGACCCCGACGATGAGCAGATGTCGGCCCTGCCCCTGCAGACGGGTCGCCGCCGCTTGCAGTGCATCCGCGACGGTCACGTCCATCCCGAACGCCCGCCGCAGCCGGATCCAGACGACCTTCACGTCCGGGTCGGCGATGATGTCGTCGAGCGCGTCGGCCAGCTCACCGGCGGCGCCAAAGAAGAGCTGCCCCTCGATCTGAAGCATGCGGATCGCAGAGCACTGCCGCTGCGGCAGTGACGGATCCTTCTCTCGCAGCTCCATCGGGCGCCCGGCGTCGTCGAAGGCGAGCTGATGGATGGTGAGCAGGCGCGCGCGCCGCATGAAGAGGAAGAGGCTGAGCACGACACCGACGTAGATCGCGTAGTCGAGTCGGAGCACCCAGGTGGCCAAGACCGTGACCACAAAGGCAGCTGCGTCACTGCGCCGGGCCTTCAGGATGCGCTTGATGCGCGGCACGTCCACCAGGTCGTACGCCACGACAAAGAGCAGGCCGGCGAGCGAGGCGAGCGGCGCGTGGTTCGCGACCGGGCCCAGGACGAGCAAGACCACGAGCATGAGCACGCCGTTGAGCACGCCGGAGAGGCGGCCGGCCGCGCCGATTTGATGGTTCAGCCCCGAGCGCGAGAGGCTGCCGCTGGTCGGGTATCCACCAAAAAACGCCGCCGCCAGGTTCCCGAGGCCTTGCCCCACGAACTCGACCGAGAGGTCGAGGCGCTGCCCCGACCGAGCGCTGATCGCTCGGCCGACCGCGGAGGACTCCACCAGCGAGAGCACGGTCACGGCGAACGCCACCGGGAGCAGCACGACTGTGTTGTCGAAGTTCCACGCCCAAGGACCCTCGCCTCCGGGGAGGGTGAGCGGCGGCAGGCCGGCGGGGATAGGAGCCAGGTCGGCGATGCGCGTGAGCCCATACTGTGAGCCGTCGAGAAACCACGTCGCGCCGGTGCAGACCCCGAGCATGAGCATCGGCGCCGGGATGCGTTTGTCGATCCGCTTCAAGAGGACGATGCCGACGAGCGTGATCGTGCCCACGGCCACCGCGTAGCCGTTTGCGCCGTCGAGGTGCTGCGCCCACCCGATGACCTTCTCGAAGAGCGAGCCCCGTGCGCCCTCGGTCTCTGTGAGGTGGTGCAGCTGCCCGATCCCGATGAGCACGCCCGCGCCGGTGATGTAGCCCATCACGACCGGGATCGAGATGTAGTCGACCAGCACACCGAGCCGCAGGACGCCCGCGGCGAGCTGCGTGGCGCCGACGAGGAACGCGAGGAGGAGCGCCGTCGACTCGGGCGAGAGCCCAGCCGCGTCCGTCGCGGCGGCGGCTGCGGCGGTGCCGACGAGCAGGCTGAGCGCGTTGGTCGGACCGGTGACGACGTGGCGTGACGAGCGAAAGAGGGCCCCGACGATCGTGGGCACGGCGGCCGCGTAGAGGCCCATCGCGGGCGGGAGCCCGGCGATCATCGCGTAGGCGATGCTCTGCGGAACCGCCAGGAAGGTCAGCGTGGCGGCGGCGACGAAGTCCTTGCCAAAGTCCGTTCGTCCGTACCCCGAAAGATCGGTGAACGGGAGGAATCGAGCCCATGCACCGCGTGCGGACATCCTTCGCTCAGGTGAGTAGCGCGCCCTGATTCCCCCGTCGAGAGGACCGTCGCTCGCTGCCCGAGGCGGGCCCGTGAGAGTGACGCCGGATCCTCACCGCACCGTCGGGTGTGGCGGCCGACCCTGTGGCGAGCTCGCGCGGGTGCTAGGCTCCGCCCGCTTTGCGCCTCGCGATCTACGCGTCGACCATCTTGGGGAGCGCTTTCCTCCTCTTCGCCGTGCAGCCGATGGTTGGCAAGGCGCTGCTCCCGCGGCTCGGCGGCGTGCCCGGCGTGTGGACGGCGTGTTTGCTCTTCTTTCAAGCCGCGCTGCTCGCCGGTTATGGCTACGTCTGGCTCGGCAACCGGCTGGCGCTGCGATATCGGGTGCTCGTTCACCTCGGCCTTCTGGCGGTCGCCGGGCTCGTCATCGCGCCGTTCGGAGCGCTCGACGGCGTGAGTCAGCTCTCCAGCGCCGAGGCGCCGATCGCGTACGCGCTCGCCTTCCTGGCGATCAACGTCGGGCTGGCGTTTGCGCTGCTGAGCGCCACGACGCCGCTGCTCTCGAGCCTCTACGCCGCCTCGGGCGGCGGGCGCCCCTACTTCCTCTACGCGGCCAGCAACATCGGCAGCCTCGGCGCGCTGCTCGCCTATCCCTTTCTGATCGAGCCGGTCTTCGATCTGGAGCAACAAGCGTTCGGCTTCCGGGTCGCCTTTGGCGTGGTCGGCGCGGGCATTCTCGCGGCCAGCGCGTGGGCGGTTCGGGCAAGGTTTGGGGAGGGGGCCGAGTCCGAGTCCGAGTCCGAGTCAGAGTCCGAGTCCGGGGCCGTGTCCGAGTCCGAGTCCGAGTCCGGGGCCGGGTCCGGGTCCGAGTCCGGGGCCGTGTCCTGGTCCGAGTCCGAGTCCGGGTCCGGGTCCGGGTCCGGGGCCGAGTCCGGGTCCGGGTCTGCGCCGATTACGGGTTGGCGACGGGCTCGGTGGGTTGGGTTGGCGTTTGTGCCGACGACGCTTTTGGCGGGGGCGACGACCACGCTCTCTACCGATCTCGCTCCGCTCCCGTTGATCTGGGTGGTGCCGCTCGCGATCTACCTGCTGAGCTTCGTTCTCGCCTTCAGCGAGCGCGTGCCGGCGCCTTCGGCGATGGTCGAGCGGGCGGCCTGCCTCGTCGCGGTCCTGCTCGTCGTGTTCACGACCGCGCACCAGAACACGCCGGTCGCCCTGCTGGGCGCGATGCACGTTCTCTTCTTGGGCGCCGCCTCCTGGATCGCGCACGCGCGACTGGCCGAGGACGCGCCTCACCCGAGGCACCTGCCCGAGTTCTACGTCTGGATCGCAGTCGGGGGGGTGCTCGGTACGCTCCTGAGCGGCGTGCTCGCACCGCTCCTGCTCTCCGATCTCTACGAGTACCCGGCGGCGATCGCGCTCGCGTGCCTCGCGCGCGCCAAGCAGGGGGTGGTGATCGACGATCGCCCCTGGAAGACGGACCTCCCACACGTGGCCGCCGTCGCTGGCTTGGCCGTTGGCACGTCGGTCCTGGTGCCTCTGCTGGGCATCGATCAGCCGCAGCTCGTCGGGCTCCTGAGCTTCGGGCCGGCCGCCGTTTATGCCTACCGTTGGATGCCGCTCCGGCGTCGCTACACGCTCTGCCTCCTGGCGATGATGGTCGCGTGCTCCCTGAGCCAGGAGAGCGGCGAGCGCCGCCTCACCACGCGCTCCTTCTTCGGCGTCCTCCGCATCGTCGAGGTCGGTGAGCAACGTCACCTCCTGCACGGGACCACCCTCCATGGCACCCAACGACTGAACGAGCGCGACGCTTGTGAGCCGATGGCCTACTACGTCCGTGAAGGCCCGCTCGGTGATGTGTTTCGAGCTCACCGCGCGGCCGGGCGGCGCGGGCGCTCACTGGCGATCGGCCTCGGGGCAGGCTCGGTTGCGTGTTACAGCGAACCCGGCGAGGCCTGGCGGATCATCGAGATCAACCCGGACGTGATCGAAATCGCATCCGACGAGCGGTGGTTCACCTACCTGGCCAACGCGCCGAGTGATGCGGTGCACGTCACGCTCGGCGACGGCCGGCTCGGCGCGCTCGAGGAGCCGGATGGAAGCCTGGCGATCCTGGTCGTCGACGCCTTCAACTCGGACTCCGTGCCCGCACACCTGATCACGCGAGAGGCGATCCGGCTCTACCTCGACAAGCTCGAGCCCGGCGGCTGGGCGGTCCTGCATCTCTCGAACCGCGTGCTCGATCTGCCCCGGATCGTGGCCGATGTCGTCGCCGCCGAGGGCGCATCGGCGCGCCTCGCCGACGACGCCCACGCGACCTACGTGGTCGTCGCGCGGCACGAAGGCGCGCTGGCTCCGCTCGCGGCGCCGCTCTGGCAGCCGCTCTCGGGCGACGCGTCGGCGGCGTGGACGGACGCGTTCTCGAGCCTCGGCAGCGCGATCCGCTGAGTCGGGTCAGCCGCCGAACTGAAAGGTCAGGCCAAAGGCGACGTAAGGCGAACCGATGCGAACCGTCAGGCCGAAGTTCTGGTTGATGTGCCAGGTCCCGCCGACCGTCCAGACGAACCAGGCCCCTGGCTCTCGCCAGTCGAAGTCGCCCCCGTTCAGCCATTGCGGATGCAGGAAGAACTGCGCTCCGATCTCTGCGAACGCCGACCACGTCTCGTTGAAGTAGAACTCCCAGTGCAGCGTCACCGGGAAGCCGAAGCCGACGTTGTAGTCCCAGTTGTTGCCCGGGCGCTCTCGCCAGCGGATCCAATAGAAGTCGGCGCCGAAGTTCAGGTAGACGGCGTTGTTCAGCGAGCCGATGAAGCCGTTGTCCACCAGCGGGATGCCGAAGCGCACGCCGGTCGCCGCGCCGTAGCCCCACCACGTGAATCCACCGTGGATGTCCAGCTGGAATGGGCGGCCGCCCGTGTGAGGCCGGTTGATGTCCCAGTTCCGGGCTTGAGCCTCGGCGGAGCTGGGGGCCAGGGCGGCCGGGGCGAGCAGAGACAGAGCGACGATGATCCCAAAGGCAGCGCGCATGCCTCCGATTCTACCTCTTAATGAGCGGGGTGAGGAAGCGCACTGCCTCGATGGGCTCGGCGCTCACCGCCGCGAGCACGCCGCCCATCATCGCGCCGATCACGCCGACCGTGGCCACCTCGCTGCCGCTGAAGAAGAGGTTCTTCACCGGCGCGCGCGGGCGCAGCCACTCGTTCTCGAAGCGGCCCGGCGTGGGCTCGATGCCATAGATCGAGCCCTTCATCGGCCGAACGAAATGCTCGGTCGAGACCGGGGTGCTCAGCTCGGCAAACACGAGGTGCTTCTTCAGGTCGGGCAGGTGCTCGAAGAACTGCGCGAGCAGCTGCTCCTTGATCTTCTCTTTGAACGCCTCGTACTCCGGGCCGCGCTTGTGCCAGCGCTCGGTGCGCCACGGCTCGAAGGCCTCGTACGGCACGAAGGTGACGATCTCGCCGGTGTGTCGCTCCTTGGGGCCCGGGTCGTGCTCGGGATCCTTGAGCGACGGGAACGAACAGTAGAGCACCGATGCGCGGCCGAGCTCTTCTTGGTCCGCGGTGACCGGCCACTGGTCGTCCTCCATGTCCCAGGTCTCGTAGAACCACTTGTTGGCCGCGCTCACGCCCGCCTTCCGGATGTCCCCCTCGAAGCCCAGGTAGAGGCAGACGTGTGCGGGTGCGGGGGTCAGGTCTTCGATGTCCCTGGCCCAGCGCTCGTCACGATAAGAGGCCGGAAGCAGGCGGCTCACCGTCGACGCGACGCCCGCGGCGCTCACGACCCGAGACGCTCGCACTTCGCGCCCACCCGCCATGCGCACGCCGACGGCGGTGCCGTCCTCCACGAGGATCTCCTCGACGTCGGCGCGAATCGCCGTCCAGCCGCCCGCATCGGCGACCGTGCCCAGCAACGTCGTCGCGATGCGTTCGGCGCCGCCCACTGGGTAATAGCCCCCGTGGAAAAAGTGCTTCACGACGAGCGCCTGCATCGCGAACGACGAGCGGCTCGGCACAGAGCCGTAGTAGCCCCACTGCGCTGTGAAGATCGCCTTGAGCCGCGGGTTCGTCGTGAGCTCGGCGACGGCGTCGCGGGTGAGCATGTTGAGAAAACGTTTTGCACCACGCGCAAAGACCAGCTCGCTGAACTTACCGACGCGCTGCGGCGCCATGCGCGAGAGGTAGTAAGTCTTCATGCTCTTCGCGACAGACCGAACGAGGTGCAGGTAGCCGTCGATGGCCTCCTTTTCGTCGGGGAACGCGTCGAGCAGGTTGTCGCGGAACTTCGCCGGCGAGTCCGGGAAGTCGATGCGGAAGTCGTCGGGGAAATGGAACTCGTCGTAGACCTCGCCGAGCGACGCCCACTCGAGCGTGCCGGCGGTCAGCGCGTGCAGGATGCGGCCGGTCAGGCTGTGCGTGGTCACCTCGCCGACGGCGTGCACGCCCACGTCCCACTTGAACCCGGGGCGCTTGAACATGTGCGTGAAGCCGCCCGGCACGTAGTGCTGCTCGAGTACGAGCACCTTCTTGCCGAGCTTCGCGAGCAGCGCCGCGCTGGTCATGCCGCCCATCCCGGAGCCGATGACGATGTAGTCGAATTCCCCTTTGGGGATGTCCTTGCTCCAGGGACGGTCCTTCTTCATGCACCCACGCATAGCGCACGTGGCTGCTCGGCGCCTATGGGTTCCCGAGATTGAGGCGAGCGCAGGCCCTCAGGAGAGGCGATCGACCATCCAGCGGGCGACCTTCCACGCATCTCCCGGCCAACGCCCAGAGGCGTAGCTGCCGTCCTCGACGATGAACGCGGGGCGGTCGTTCTTCTCGCTGCCCTTGGAGAAGAGATGAATCGGGCCGCGCTCGAACGCGCCGCCAGCCCCGAGCGCTTCGCGGACCTCGGCCTCGACGTCCGCCGGGTAGGTCTTGTAGTAGCCGCCGAGCTTCCAGGAAGTCAGACGCCAGGCGAATTGCTCCATGTAGCTCGGAAGGCAGGTGCTCTTGCGGCCGTGCAAGACAGACCGCCCCGTCTCGGAATTCACTGCGCGCGCGAGCACGAGCACGCCGTGGCAGATCGCCGCGACGGGCTTGTCGTCCCAGGTCTCGAGCACGATCGAGCGCACCGACTCGCTCTCGAGGAACTCCCGCATCCCGGGCGCGTGACCGCCGACGAGGAAGAGCCCGTCGATGGTGTTGGCGTCCATCGCGTCCCACCGGACGGGGGACTGAAAGGCCGCGTCCTTCTGCATCTCCCGGTAGATCTCGATCGCGTCTTTGGAGGTCTTCATCGAGCCCGAGATCACGCCGAGCGGACCTCGGATCACCACCTCGTCGGCTGCCGCTGGCTTGCCGTCGGGCGTCGCGAAGACCACCTCGTGGCCCGCTTGCCTGAGCACATGCCAGGGAACGGAGCTCTCCGTCGGGTCAAAATCACGGCTCGGCAGCGGCATCAGTACACGGCTCATCCCGCCATGCTAATCATGTGGCCATGATTGAGAATGACGATTCGCCCACCCGTCGGCAGTTTCTCCTCGCGAGCGTCGGCGCCGCGGGCGCGCTTTGGTTGGCCGCCTGTGACTCCAGCGAGCCCAGCACGGACGCCGGTGGCGGCGGCGGCACGGACGCGGGGCCTGGCGGCTCGGACGCCGGACCTGCCGTGTGCAATCAGATCAACTTCGAGATGGGCAGCCGGCATCCCCCGGGCTTCCGGCACTCCATCGAGGTGCCGCTCGCCGATGTCATGGCCGCCGCCGAGGTGACCTACGACATCACCGGCGAGTCTCCCCACCCGCACTTCGTCACCGTCACGCCGGCTCACTTCGCGATGATCGCCGGCGGCGCTCGCGTCGAGATCGAGTCCACCGAGGACATGGGCATCGACCTGCACTCGCACACGGTCACGCTCTTCTGCGCCGCGTAGGTCCTCACCCAACACCGAGCGAAGCGCGATACCCTCGCGCTCGATGAGCACCTCTACCGAGCCTCGCCGCGGTCGCCGCTGGGAACGCGCTGGCGCCGACCGCGTGCCCGCCTTCATCGAACGATGGAGCCGGACTGTGTTCTTTCTCCTCTCGTTTGCGGGCTTCGCGGGCTCCGCGGTAGCGACGCTCTTCTACTACCCCGCCGCGCTGCTCTTTGTGCCCGTGGGGCTCTTCTTCCTTCGCGGCATGGCGGACGTCATGCAGAAGCGCCGGTCGGTCCTCTGGAACTTCCCGGTCTTGGGCCACCTCCGCTACTTCTTCGAGTCCCTGCGGCCGGAGCTGCGGCAGTACTTCGCCGAGGACGACAAGGAGCTCACGCCGTTCTCCCGGCAGTCGCGCTCGATCATCTATCAGCGCGCCAAAAACGTGCTCGACACGGTTCCCTTCGGCACGCTGAACGACGTCTACGCTGATGGGTACGAGTGGCTGGCCCACTCGCTCGCGCCGAAGCACCCTGGCCCCGAGACGGCGCGGGTGATGATCGGCGAAGGCAGCTGCGATGAGCCGTACTCCGCCTCCATCTTCAACATCTCCGCCATGAGCTATGGCTCGCTCTCCTCGGCGGCGATCGAGGCTCTGAACCGAGGCGCGGCCCAAGGCGGCTTCTTCCACAACACCGGCGAGGGGGGAGTGAGCCCCTATCACCTCGGTCCCGGCGGCGATCTCTGCTGGCAGGTCGGCACCGGCTATTTTGGGTGTCGGACGAACGACGGCGACTTCGACCCGGAGATGTTCGCCGAGACGGCAAAACACCCGCACGTGAAGATGATCGAGGTGAAGCTCTCGCAGGGCGCCAAGCCGGCGCACGGAGGCATCCTCCCCGGCGAAAAGGTCACCCCGGAGATCGCCAAGATCCGCCGCGTCGAGGTAGGCAAGACCGTCAACTCCCCGCCTTCCCACCGCGCGTTCGACACGCCCAAGGGGCTGCTGAAGTTCTGCGCCGAGCTGCGGGAGCTCTCCGGTGGCAAACCGGTCGGATTCAAGCTCTGTGTTGGGCAGCCCGCGGAGTTCATCGGCATCGTGAAGGCGATGCACGAGACCGGGCTCGTCCCGGACTTCATCAGCGTCGATGGATCTGAAGGCGGCACCGGAGCCGCGCCGCCGGAGTTCTCCAACTCCGTCGGCATGCCGCTCGCTGACGCTCTGAGTCTCGTGCACAACGCCTTGCGGGGCGCGGGCCTCCGCGATCAGACTCGGCTGATCTCTGCCGGCAAGATCGCGAGCGGCTTCCACGTCTTGCGCCACCTCGCCATCGGCGCCGACGCCTGCAACTCCGCGCGTGGAATGATGTTCGCGCTCGGCTGTATCCAGGCACTCAAGTGCAACACGAACAAGTGCCCGGTGGGCGTGGCCACGCAGAAGCCCGAGCTGATGAAGGGACTCGACGTCTCGAACAAGGCGATCCGCGTGGCCAGCTTCCAGCGCAAGACGGTCGAGTCGGTGCTCGAGCTCGTCGGCGCCGCGGGGCTCGATCACCCTCAAGAGCTGCGTTCGCACCACGTCGTGCGGCGGACCTCACCGATGGAGACCAAGCACCTCGGCGAGGTGTACCCGTGGATCTCCGAGCGCTGCCTCGTCGACGGTGACGGGCCCGCCTGGATGCAGACGCTCTGGGACCAGGCCAGCGCGGACAGCTTTCGACAGAGCGTCGCCCTCTGATCAGCGCTGGTTGGCGGCGTGAGTACGAACCTCTTTGTCGTTCGAGGAGGCGAGGATGGCTGGCTGCCCAACCTCGTCTCCGGGGTCTCCGTCTGGCGGCTCGCACCCGACCTGAACGTTGACGAGCTCTTCGGCGGGCGGCTGCTCGAGCCCGATGTCGACGGGCCGGACGGACTGCCTACGCTCGTGGAGTGGGACCTCACGGGGCTCGTTCCGCTGGCCACGGCGTCGACCCGCGATCCGGAGGCGGTGGGTGCCGCCAAGGCTGACTTTCTAGAGCGACTCGAGGCGGCCGGCGCGCTCTTCCAGACGCCAGCGTATGCGCGCTTCCTCGACGCCTTCACGCTGCCCGACTTCGAGCAGGACGAGCACTGGTTCTTCCATCCGCCATCCCGACAGCTTCGGTTGATGCGATGGGGCGCTCGACGGCGCGGGAGCGGCGTGGCGCACGCCGCGGTGTACGGGCCGATGGCCTTGGTTGCGCTCGAGCGCGGGCGCGCGCACGGAGCGCTGGAGCCGGCGGCGCGTGAGGGCAAGCGTCGGTGGCTGTGGTGGGTGCTCGTGGCGGTGGTGGTCGCGCTGGCGTTCGGGGCTTGGGCG
>Ga0114933_10002954_pt1 | contig 17029 bp, 15 predicted proteins | sample 4SBtaG_FD_89691 | JGI IMG/M metagenome (GOLD analysis project Ga0114933, IMG submission 89691) | Deep subsurface microbial communities from Kolumbo volcano to uncover new lineages of life (NeLLi) - 4SBTROV12_W25 metaG | ecosystem: Environmental > Aquatic > Marine > Volcanic | place: Kolumbo... | reverse complement strand
TGTCATTGTGGTTTCCATCGGATACAGACTCAATGTCTTTGGTTTCTTCAAACATCCTGAAATGACTGATGAAACTGGAAACTTTGGATTGGAAGATGAAATTCTGGCGCTGAAATGGATTCGTGACAATATCGAAGATTTCGGTGGCGATCCCACGAATATCACATACTTTGGTGAATCTGCCGGAGGCGCTCATGTTTCCTATCTCACCGCATCGCCAGAAGCTAAAGGGCTTTTCAAAAGAGGTATCATTCAAAGCGGTGGGTACAACCTATTCAATTGGCGAAGCGTTGATGAGGCGCATGAACTTGCGATTCGAACTCAAAATATCTCGGGCACAATTGATCTCAATGATCTCAAAAGTCTGGATGAGAACGCCCTTCTGCAAGCATCGAGAAACCTTTATCATCCATACAGACCAATCATTGATGGAAGAATCATTACCGATAATTTAGCCAAGAAATATATCGAAGGTAGTGTAAACGATGTTGATCTAATGATTGGCAGCAATAAGAACGAGGATCTACTTTATGTCGATGATGATCCGACTCTAGAAAAGTTCTCAGAGGAAATAGCTGAGTATTATCCAGACCGAGTCGATGAAATTATCGCCATGTTGGATATGTCTGATCTACGTCTGGCAATGGATCACTTTGGCTCAAATCAGGAAACAACATGTCCTTCTGTTCTGATTGCTCGATCCATGGCAAAAACAGGGAATCATGTTTATCAATACTTCTTTACTCGAGAAAGAGAGAGAAGTGAGAAAATACTTGCTTATCATGGCGCTGAAATACCCTACGTATTCAATACGCATGATGCCTATCTGCCGACTAATGAAGATGATCTCAAGCTGACAGATCAAATGATGGAATATTGGACTCAATTTGCAAAGAAAGGCACGCCAAATTCTATTGAGAACCCCATTACTTGGTATGACTTTGGTGAAAATGAAAACTACCTTATTTTAGATACCGAAATTGAAAATGGTCAACGACTTCAGAGCGCATTTTGCAATATCATGATTGAAGAATTGGCCCAAAGATCTCAGTCAGAATAAATTCAAACACACATGTTGAGAATATTTACCGAGGGAGATTATGATGAAAATTATGTCTCTGATATTTACTCAATAAATCAAGATAATGTGCCTGAGGTTGGCTCCTTAGATTCAATAGATCAACAGAAAAAGCTCTTGTCCGTTAGCTCATATCATTCGATTCTATTTGAAGATGATGAATTAATTGGGTTTGCTATTTGCTTTAGAGAATCTCGCCCGTACTGGTCGGAAAATTATAAGTACTTTGAAAATAAACTGGACCGGTTCTTATATGTGGATCGAATTGCGATTCGAAACGAATATCGAAGACGAGGTCATGCAAAAAGAATGTATGAAGACATCTTCAATTTTGCCAATCAAGATGAGTTGACTGTGACCGCTGAGGTAAACACAAAACCAGCCAATCAAGGCTCCATAAGATTCCATGAATGCATGGGATTCAAAGAGGTCGGAGAGAGATCATTCGACGATCATGATGTGGCATATTTTGAAGTAAATCCAAGCAAGAAATAAAAACGTATTTAATACCAGGATTCATGTAGAATTCTCCCGAAATTATAAATCCCTGAAACCAATTGAACGATTCAGATAAAGACATACATACTGCAAGGGAAACAAATAATCCCATAGCTAAAATACTTTGGATTATTTTAGGATCATTCTTTGTGGTCGTTGGCGCAATTGGTGCAGTAATTCCTGGCCTTCCCACAACACTTTTCCTAATACTAGCAGCTGCTTGTTACATTAGGTCTTCACAGAAACTCTATGATTGGCTGATTACCAATAAAACTTTTGGCCCTTATTTAAAAGATTACAGAGAAGGAAGAGGCATGCCAAGAAATGCAAAGATACTCGCGGTCAGTATGATTATTATATTTGCAGGTTATGCTGTAATTGTTGCAATTGATGAACTAATCATCAGAATTGTAGTTGCTGTATTTGGACTAATTGGAATCTTTTATGTCACTTTTAAGGTTCCAGTAACAGAAGATTTCAATAAAGATTAATCTATCCCTTTTAGAGACTATTTAATTTCTTCATTCTGAAATTGCATTGTGACTTTATAGAGTATAGGTGCCATCAAAAGCCACGGAACTTGTCCATGCAAAGTAATTGTTCGATCGCCGTATTGAAATAAAACTGGGTTCATCCAAGGACCAGTTGGTGCCAATGGTGCCCATGATAGATCTTTTCCAACAGCAAGCTGATCATAATAGAGAAACATTTCAACGAAGATATTTTGGCTAATGCACCAAATGAGAAGGATCAAAAAAGCACCAATATTCCACTGATTAAATACTCTGCGATCAGAGCCCATAAGTTTGCCTGTCAGTAATATGCCGCCTAGGCTGATTGTTCCAGCATCTGCAAGTGAGTTCATGAGCCAATTGATATTTTTTGGTATGAATTGATTCAAAACCTCTGATCTTCTTAAATCAACTGGATCTCCAGCATAAAGCCCATAGGTAAACCACAATTCCCAACCAAGGGCACAAATCAAAAAACTTGAGAGATATATATTGAGTATTGATCGAGGCAGCTGATCCTTCAGATGCAGGTTGAAAAGTATAATGATTGGAACAATTGCGGTGGTGTAGACCACCACCACAACTCTCAGTTCCTCAAAAGTCATCATTCAGACCCGAAGATTGATTAAAGGTTTATTTGATAAAGACAGTGTGGTCTTTGTCTTTTTCTGTAACCCTTATAACCAGAAGACTTTGACAATCATCTTCGCCCATAGCAGGAGTATCTGCATCTCCTCCATGAACCCAGTCAGTTCTTTCAAACCAGTACTCATTTTTTGTGTACTTCTTCCACTCACCCGTAGACTTGGATTGCGAGACTCCATCAAGCACATAAACCAAAGTTCCGGAAGCTGGATGAAAATGCTTGGGTGTATCACCACCACAGCTTTCTCTTCGTTCCACATGCATGTCCATTTTTCCATCTAAATCAAAGATTTCTGATGAGATAAGCCCTTCAAAGCTTGGCTCAGAATCGTCATGGCCGCCAGCGTATAAACCGTGGCTCAAAAGTAGAATTGATACTGCAGTTAAATATTTCATTTTTTCCTCCTAAGAATTTAAAAAATTGATGTTTTCACTCTAACATTAATTTTCTTGAGCAAGATTAATTATCCGATTGTAATTCCTTTTAAACAAATCAAGCATATCTAAATTTGTAGAAACGGACCCTTTCGCTGAAACCAAATATGCTAGGAATTCCTTTGATAAATAGAACTCATGATCTATGTAATATGTATCAATATTTTGATCAGCATAAATATAGGATGCATTTTCATCAATACTTGGTATGACTGTGATAAAAGGATCAACATTCTCAACAAAGCTCAGCCAAAGATCATCAAGGCTTCTGTTATTTGCGTCATTTCTTTGAGCAAGGTGAGTGTAGTTATTGATCAAAAGACGTCTCAGCTCTATCGATTCAATCAGCTCAAATGAACCTGTTGAAATCAACTGGTCAAAGGTTCCGCTTAGTGGATAAAAGGAAAAATTCATTCTTGTTTTCACAGAGAGATAGCTGGCTGCTATGAGGTCATCACGTAAATTAATTTCGCCATCAGATATATCATCAAGCATTAAGTCAATGCTGATATTTACACTCTCAAGCTCACTGATTACTTTATCAAGCTGATCTACATCCTCGTTGGCTGTTATGATTAGTTCTTCAATGAGTGTATCTTTATATTGCTTCTTTTCGCCTAATTGGCGTATATCATCAAGATAGAAAGATAAGAAAACACCTGAAATAATAACTATAAATTCAATTAGATAGCGTCTATTCATATTAAGAGCATGTATACCTATCGGAAATTAAATTGATCTTAGGTACCATTCAAAATCTTTATTGCTGATTTGTGATGAAAATCTATCTAGCTCACATGACCTGCAATGATGAAATATACGACAAAACTCCTCATCAAAATATTGAGGCAGTATGGTTGCCTGGTTAAATTCATCTAGGGAATCTTGCCATTTAACTGGCAATGTGACCTCTGGATCTATGACTTCACTTTCTTGAATCATCTCGGGTGGAGAGATCTCTTTTGTCAATCCGTGATGTATACCAGCCAATACAGAAGCGACAACCAAATATGGATTCGCATCGGCGCCCGCTGAACGATGCTCAATTCTGACATTGTTATCGTCTGAAAGTGGAATTCTCAATGATAAATTTCTGTGATTTGGGCCCCAATTGGGCGTAATGGGTGCAAAAAAACCTGGAGCAAAACGCCGATAAGAATTTGCGTTGGGGCAAAAAATTGCCATCCCCTCTTTCATCGTCTCGGCAAGACCGCCGACTGCATATTGAAGATTCTCATTAAACCCGGTTGAGTCGCTCTTATCGTGAGCAAAAATAGGATTTCCAGAACCGTCTTTCAAGCTCACGTGAATGTGCATTCCTGAACCAGCTGATTCCAAAAATGGTTTTGCCATGAATGTTGCTCCCATCCCGAACTCTCTCGCAGTTTCTTTGACTGCCCTTCGAAGCAGCATGGATTGATCACAAGCCAATAAGGCATCTGATACATGGTGTAGATTGGTTTCAAATTGTCCGGTTGAGAACTCAGATATCGCGGTACCCACTGGAATGTTTTGCTGATCGCATATTTCTTGGAGACGGTTGAAAAATGGATCGAGCTCTCTTAAGTCTTCTAATGAGTAAACTTGAGGTCCGGCCTGATGCAAAATAGTGCCAGGCGTTGGACTGTGTCTTGGAGTGACCATTAATCCGTCGTGATCTAGATAAAGGTAAAACTCCAGCTCTACTGCAATCGTTGCATGCAGATCATCGTCTGCCAGTTTTTGCACGACTCGACTGAGTACATTTCTTGCTTCGTGAGGATAAGAATTTCCTTCTTTGTCGACCAATGTGATTAGGACTTGTGCCATGTCTTTTTCAAGCCAAGGAACCGGTGCAAGCGATCCATCGACCGGATGACCAAATATATCGGGATCCCCATCATCGCTTCCAAGTACGAGTCCATCAATGACATCACCGCCAGAATCCAATAATGGTGTTGCAGCACAAAAGTTAAGCCCCTTCTCGAACAGAGACTCTGCTTCATGAATATCGACTCTCTTGCCACGAATGATTCCATTGTTGTCTGGCATCATGACTTCAACGCCGACAGTATTGGGATACTTTTTAAGAAATTCTTTGAGTTCGGTCACGTTCAGTCGCTCTTTCCAAAAACGAGACTTCGTCTCCATTCAAGCGCTGCTTTGATGCCTTCTTTTTTCAGAATGTCATAAAACTCTGTTTTCTCATCGTAATCGGTTGTTTCAAGCAGCATGTTCGCCTCTGATGCATCATCTAGTGCAGATCTCATGCCGCTGATTTCCATGGTTTTATTGATGGCTTTTTTGGTGATTGCTACAGACATCATGTCATTGGCTGCAATGGTTTCAGCGAATTCAATGCCTGTGGACTCAAGATCATCAAGATCAACGACTCGATTGATAAGCCCCATCTCGTAAATCCTTTGGGCCGGAATGCGTTTGTCTGCACAGAGCAATATTTCCTTGGCCAGTTTGGGTCCGGTTAACCAGGGTAAATTCAGTACCACAATTCCACTGGCTATGGATACTTCAGGCTCTCCAAACAATGCACAAGTTGAAGCAACGGTGAGGTCGCAACTCAGTGCCAACTCCATGGCTCCACCCAAACAGTATCCTTGAACACAAGCAATGGTTGGTTTGGGTGAATCCCAAAAACGCATGATGGTATCAAAGTCATTTTGAAGAGCAGCACGAATGTCCTCCTCTTTTTCTGACGCCCAAACTTCATCGTCCAAATCAAATCCCGCTGAAAAAGATTTTCCATTGGCTTTAACCACAATCGCACGAATGGAATGATCCTCTTCCGCCTGATCCATTGCAGCATTCATCTCAGCCATCATGGCAGTATCGATTGCATTGAGCTTGTCTGGCCTATTTAAGGTCAGCAGTGCAACAGGTCCATTGACCTCGTATGTGAGTGAACTACTCACAATTATTTACCCGAGGTTGTACCAAATGGATTTGCTTTGCGTGTAACCCAGCACAGAGTCAAAGCATGAATCTTTGGTATTTCCCGATTGCTTGTATCCACCAAACTCAAAGGTCATATCACCCACGTCGTAGCAATTGACATAAACCATGCCAGACTCAATGGCTTTCGCCATGTTGTGCGCTCTGCTGACATTGCTCGTCCAAACGGATGCACAAAGCCCATAGATCGTATCATTGGCCATTTCGATGGCTTCTTCTTCAGTATCAAATGGAATAATGGAAGCCACGGGTCCGAAGATTTCTTCACGACCAATGGTCATGTCATTGTTCACGTCTGCAAACATGGTTGGTTCAACAAAACATCCTGACTCAAGACCAGTAGGAATGTTTCCACCAAATTTGAGTTTCGCGCCTTCATTCTTGCCAGATTCAATAAAGCCCAGTACTCTTTTTTGAGCTTGTGCTGACATCAATGGTCCCATATTGGTCTCAGGATCCAATGGATCGCCAGGCGTGTATGCGCCTTGGCCTTCTGCAATGAATTGATCAACGAAATCTGCATAAATTGCCCTTTCAACATAGATTCTAGAGCCTGCATTACAGACTTCGCCCATGTTTGCATAAATGGAATCATAGGCCGTAGAAACAGCAAGTTCCATATCGGGTAAATCAGCAAAATAAATCATGGGTGATTTGCCACCAGTTTCAAGACTGACTTTTTTCATATTGGACTGACCGGCATATTGCAAGAGTAGTTTCCCAACTTCGGTCGATCCAGTGAATCCGATCTTGGAAACATCCTGATGCAGAGCCAATGATTGTCCAGCCTCTTCCCCATGACCGGTAACCACATTGAATACTCCCGGAGGTCCGCCTGCTTCAACAAAAAGCTCGGCCATTTTTATGCACGAGTGAGGAGAATGCTCATCTGGTTTAAGTACGATAGAATTTCCTGCAGCCAATGCTGGAGCAATTTTCCAAACACCCATAAGAAGTGGATAATTCCATGGAGAAATCAATCCAACCACACCGTACGGCTCTCTTACAGAAAGGTTTAGAGCTTTTTCATGCGTGTTGGCAACTTTTCCATACATCTTATCGATACACTCTGCCATGAATCGAATATTCACAGCAGAGGCTGGAACATCAACATTCAAACAGTCGCTGATCGGCTTACCCATATTCATGGAATCCATGAGGGCAAGCTCAGCTGTATTTTGTTGAAGAAGATCAGCAAACTTCATCATGATTCCCATTCTTTTCCTGGGAGCCATCTTCCTCCAAGTCTTTGCTTTAAAGCTTTCCTTTGCAGCTGCAACGGCCTTGTCGATGTCTTTTTCATTTCCTGCTGCACATGTCCCACATGCCTCGTTGGTTGCAGGATTGATGACTTCTATCTTTCCGCCATCTGTTGCATCAACATATTCACCATTAATGAAACATCTTCCTTCGAAGATACTATCGGCATCGCCCGCCATCTTGGACCAATCATCTTTAGACAATGCTTTTGCGCTTCTCGCATCCATTCCTTTCTCCTAGTTTTTATTTACTTTTGCTGATGCAAAGATATCAATGCATCAACGGCTATACAAATATCGTTTCCTAATATTACGGGATTTAAATCAATTTCACATATCTGATTACTCAACTCCAAGGCAATCAGTGAAAATCTTGATGCAAAATCCGCAAATGCATCTAGATCAACTGGCTTTGACCCGCGATAACCATCGAACAATGTGTTCATTTTCAGTGACCCCAGTGCTTCCTTTGCTGCTCCTTTGGAAAAAGGAGGCATCAAGGTAACCGCGTCATTCATTGCCTCAGCGTAGTACCCACCAAAGCCAATCGTCACCATAGGACCAAGTTGCTCATCTGTGGTCATGCCAATGATCATCTCAACTCCCTCGGATTGAATCATCTTTGCGAGCAAAGCATTACCCGGTAGTTTTTTCTGAAGCTCATTGTATGAGGAGATCAGTTTTTCTTCTGTATCAATGTTTAGATAAACTCCGCTCAACTCAGATTTGTGATAGACGTCTTCAACGGCAGTCTTTAACACCAGAGGAAAACCCATGCCCTTTGCTGCTGACAGTAACTCTTCTTGATTGGTGATGACATTGCTTTGATTGGCATTCAATCCCAGATCCAAAAACATATTGAGCGCCTCTGCTTCACTAACAAATTCAATTGTAGAGAGTTCATTTTGATACTTTTTCAACTTTTCAGAATCGAGACCAATATCAACAACATCTTCATTCTTTATGAAATCTCTGTATTGATGAAGGCATCGTACACCTGCAAGAAATGAATGCATGCCATCCAATACCGGCATTCCCTTATTTGTGGCCTCGATTGCCAAAGGATGAATGCCCGTACCTTGTCTGTTTGAAACAAGGAATACAGGCTTTCCTGTTCGATCGTTTGCCTGCTTCATATACTCATCAATGTATTCTTCATGAATGAGGCCCAGCGGACCTCTGTCCATGACTATTGCAGCCATGGAAGCATTTGGATCATCGAGCATTTCTGTGATGCTATCAGCCATAATTTGATCGGCATCTCCCAATCCTTTGCCCCATGCATCCAATGGATTTACCGGAGGCAAACCGGGGTCGAGAATTTCTTCGAGTTTTTGGGTCGTGCTTTCTTCCAGATCTGCAAACTCAACCCCTTGTTGGTCTGCAATATCAATGATGAGCTGTCTTTCACCACCGGAGTCATGAATGGAGACCATGTTTCCATCTGCCAATTCATATGGTTGGTCAAACATGATGAGTGTCGTTGCAAGTTCATCCATGTCTGCGACCCTTTGTATGCCATATTTTTTGAACAGTGCATTGTAATAATCATCGACACCAGCCAAGCCACCAGAGTGAGAAACTGTGAGCTCTGCAGAGCGTTCTGTTTTTCCAGTCTTTAATACAACAATCGGAATCTTTTTCTTATTTGCCAATTGAAAGGCTTGGATCATTTTTTCTGGTTTGCGAATGGTTTCAAGGAATAAACCAACCACGGTTGTGCTCTCTTGATGAAGAATGTAATCAAGATAGTCTTCTGCGCCCACAGTGAGTTCGGATCCAGATGAAACGGAAAGGTTTAGATTGATCCTTTCCTCACAATCGATGATTCCAGCAACGCCTGAACCCGATTGACTGATGATGCAAACCCCTCCAGATTCGTGGTTGGGTCTTGAGAAATGGCCATTGATCCAAACACTTTTCTCTATGTGAAAAAAACCCATTCCATTTGCACCGCATAAGAGAATATCGGCTTCTTTCAGTTTTTTTTGAATGCGATCTTTTAAATATGGCTTCCGATCATCATCTAAATATAGCATCGACATCATTGACATGGCTTTGACATCGGCTTCAATGGCAGCATCGACCAAGCCCTCTACTCGTTCATCCGATACTGCAAAAATTGCATGTTCAACTTTCTCTGGAAGAGATGCAAAGTCGGGATAGCATGGCACACCAAATGCGTCTTTGTTTTTTGGATGCAGCCCGAATAACTTGCCTTTGTATCCTCCGTGCTGAAGGTTCTTGATGATTCGACTCCCCATGCCGCCAGAGGTCGTTGCGCCGACAACGACAATACTTTCTGGGTCTAACAGTGGATCAAGGCGGTGTGGCATATCCGCTTAATATAGCTCTGCTGGTGTGGCTCTTTTTCTATCCGGATCAAAGAAAGGCTTGGTGACAATGGTTGCTTCTTCCATCACCCTATTCCACTCTAAGTCCTTTTGATAATAAATCTCAGCGATGATCTTGTCTTTTTCTTTTTTCCATGGCTCATGCAAAGAAGCATAAGCAATGTTTGCTTTCGCACTAGGAGAAAACATTGCAGAAGTCACTGTTCCAATTTTCTTGTTGGCTTGATTGTAAAGATAAGAACCACTAGCGGGCTTGTTGCCGTTTATATTCAATTTAACAAAAGTGTATTTCGAACCTTTTTTCTTTTCCTCAACCAGTGCCGCCTTGCCATTAAAAACAGGCTTACTGAGATCCACCAACCACGATAATCCAAGCTCATAAGGCGATCTTGTAGATCCTGGCCTGATTGCCTCTTCTGCAATCATAAAATCTACGCCGGGCTGAAGAAGGCCCGCTTCAATTCTGAGAAGATCCAGAGCCTCTAACCCTGCAGGTTTGATGTTGTATATCTCGCCTTTTGCAAACATCTCTTCATAAAACGAAAGTGCTACAGAATTCGACATCAAGACTTCATAGCCCAAGTCTCCGGTAAATCCTGTTCTGGAAATGGTGATCTCTTCCCCATGGTATGAATAATGTTTGATATCAAATGGTTTTAACATCTCAATTTCTTGAAACCCCATGGCTTTCAAAATGCTTGCTGAAGTTGGCCCTTGAACGCCAAGAGCAGCAACATCGTCTGTTAATTCATCTATTTGAACGTCGAAGCCGATTGCTGACACTTCTAGATTTTCCAGTTGCCTTTCAGCAGAGAGTAACCAATATTCGTTTTCTCTCATATGAAACACAGTGCCGTCGTCAATGACTTGGCCCTGTTCGTCACACCAAACTGCATAACCGACCCTGTGCAGTCCAATTTTTGTCATGTCTCTTGTGAAAAAACGATTCACATATTCAAGTGCATCCTTGCCCTTTATTCTGTGCTTGATCATTGGGGTGTAGTCAAAAACAGCAGTGCTGTTTCTGGCTGCAAAGTATTCAAGGTCTACGCGGAAATAACTGTTTGGAACTGTGTAATCTTTCCAGCGTACCCAATCGTTGAGTATATTTAACTCCGAAGTACGCTCATGAAACGGTGTTTCGTAGACTGATTTCAAATAATGATTTTGTTGCAACATCTCAAGACTCCCTTTTCATAATTTCCATGGCAGCATTTTTTCCTGCGGTTCCCATTATCCCTCCGCCTGGGTGGGACCCTGCTCCGCACATATAAAGGGAGCTGATTGGGGATGAATATTGCGCCATTTTTGGCACAGGTCTCAGCATCAAGAACTGGTCAAATGTGAGTTCGCCGTGGTGCCACTGACCTCCGGTGATTCCATATTCTTCTTCAATATCCACTGGCGTAAGAAACTCTGACTCAACGATCAGACCCTTGAGGCCTGGAGCCAGCCCATCCAATTGATTGATGCACTGATCCAATACTCTTGATTTTGAGTTTTCCAACCCTCTTTTAAATGATAAGGAACATAGTTCACGATCGCTGAAAGTACGTGATGCCCTTTGGGCGCAAGCGTTTTATCGTGTATGGATGGTATCGTTATCTCCATTGGAAGATCGTCCGATATCTGACCATATTTATTAAAATCAAAAGTTCTTTCCAGGTATTCCATTGAAGGTGAATAGACAATCCTTTGTCCTAATTCATCCTCAGACATGCCTTTAAATTTTGGTTTTGACGAAAGCGCAAGATGAAGTTTGGCTGCGTTGCCCCTCATTCTCACATTGTTCACTTTATGAACCACGCCCGCCTCTAACTTTTTCGGTCCAACCAAGCAATTGAATGTACTCCTCGGATCAATGCCAGAGACAATTATGTCCGCATCAAAAGCATCTCCATTCTTTAGCCTCAATCCGGTTATTTCTAGATCATCGGTAAAAGAAATGGACTCGACAGAGGCATTGAGATGAATGTTCACGCCTGCTTTTTTAGCAGCTTCCTCTAGGGACTTCGTAAATGAGCCGGTTCCATCTGAGACCATTGAATGTGAACCATTTTTACCATTCACTCCGCCCGTGAGTTGGTGCAAGTATGTGATCACACTGTTATTGGTTCTCGGACCCATGTGGTTGCCCAAAATTGCATCGAATGCCAATGTGCCTTTGAGGTGATCATGATCTGTAAATTCATTCAAGACATCGTAAATATTAACGGCTATGAATTTTAATAAGTCACTCATTGAGTCCGCGCCCATCATCCGAGCATTGAGCCCAAGTGATGCCAGGCTGAACAAATCGTCTCGATCATCGGAACCTAATCTAGGTGGTTTTTTGCCGTATGCGGATTCAAGGAAGCCCGCCAATTTGGCCATTCGTTTATTGAGCTCTTTGAATTCTTTCTTTTCTTTCATGGTGATGTCATCGCCATCAACTTCGTCGTCATTTATAACTAACGCATTCCCGTTGGGATTGAGTGACACTGTTTTAAGATCTTTAGCGGAATATTCAAGACCGTGTTTTTTCAGATTAAGTTTTTTGAAAACTGACTCATCCACATGACTCAGCAAATGAGCTGTACCAGGGACGCTGTAATCTTCACCCAGTTTTCGTTTTCCGATCATGCCTCCAACCTGAGATCTTGATTCAAAAACATCCACTGAAAACCCAGCTTTCGCTAGGTAGGTTGCACAAACGAGAGCGTTATGGCCTGCGCCAACTACTGCTATTTTTTTATTCTTTTTAGTCATCGTTTTCTGCCTCTGGAACAATATTTTCTCGTTTTAGATCAAAGAGAATTTCTCTTGCGGCATTCGCGCCAGGTGCAGCCATCACGCCGCCGCCTGGGTGTGTGCTTGATCCACACATGTAAAAGCCTTTCACCGGTCCCCTGAATTGTGAATACCCTGGGAAAGGTCGATTGAAGAACATCTGATCCATGGTCAACTCGCCTTGGAAGATATTTCCTTCTGTCAGGCCGACTTCGTTCTCAATGTCTTGTGGCGATCTGATTTCTGCATGAACAATGAGGTCTTTGAAGTTTGGACTGTATTCTCCAATTTGATCGATGACCGTTTTTCCAAATCCTTCTCGATCCTTATCGGTCCATTCACCCGTTGCAAGTTTAGGTGGGGCATACTGAACAAACACAGACATGTAATGTTTGCCCGGAGGCGCCATGGTTGGATCGGTTAATGTCGGAATCAAAGTGTCGCAGTATGGATCGGAAGACCATCTGCCATTCTTCCAATCGTCAAATGCCCTCTCAATTCTATCCAGTGAATCGATGAAGTGCATGTCGGCATGCATCAACGGGTTGTTCTTGCCCATTGCTGGGAATTCAGGCAGGCCATCCAAAGCGATGTTCAGTTTTCCTGAAGAGCCTCTGATCTTAAAGTTTTCAACTTGATTGATGATTTTTTCATCCAAATCGCCGTGCTCAAACAATTTGAGATAAGTTCTTTTGACATCCAAGTTGGAAACAATATTTTTTGCATACAATTCATCCCCATTTTCAAGAACCACGCCAACGGACCTTCCGTTTTTAACCAGTATCTGCTTCACTTCTGCGTTCGTCTTTATTTCACCGTCATGCTCTTGCAAAGCGCCAGCAAGTGCGTTCGAAACGGATCCCATTCCGCCTCTCGCAAATCCCCATGAGCCAATGGAGCCGTCGACTTCTCCCATGTAGTGGTGAAGCAAAACATAAGCCGTTCCAGGGGAGTATGGACCAAGTCCTGTTCCAATGATTCCACTGCCTGATAAGGCTGCTTTTACAACATCATTCTCAAAATACTCTTCGAGATATTCGGCAACGCTCATGGTGTAGAATCTGATGGTTTCATAAATCGTCTCTTCGCCCAATCCGTAGAGTCTTTTGAAAAGCCAAATCAACTCATTTAAATCTTTTGGCTTGAAAGAGGTTGGGTCTGGGGGAGTTCTCATTAAGAGCGGTTTAATGAATCGACACTGTTTTGAGATATCTCTTGAAAATCGGACGTATGCATCGGCATCTTTTTTGGAGTATCGTCCAATTTCTCTTCTTGAAAGATCGTGATCTGAATAACCGCCAAAGATGTCGCCTTTCTTAGTGAAAGTGACGCTGCCTCCGTAGGCAATGACTTGCAGTCCGTGTTTTTGAAGATTCAGGTCTCTGTAAATTTCGGGTCTTAGGAGACTGCACACGTATGAGCAATTTGAATAAAGCCAACCTTCCTCCAGTTCTCTACTGACGGCTGCACCGCCGATGTAGTCGTTTTTTTCTAAAACCAATACTTTCAATCCGGATTTTGCCAAATAGGCTGCATTACACAGTCCATTGTGGCCGGCTCCAATTACGATCGCGTCATATTTACTCAAGTCATATCTCCAAGTGTTCTTTCAAGTGATGATTCAAATGCATCCAAAGTTGGCTGAAGCGCATCCTTAGCATGGGCTTCGCAAATAAACCACGGTTCTCTAGGATCGAATTCGCATAATACCCCATCCTCAAGCATTTCTTCAGCAAGTTTTTCATAAAACGGGTAGTCAGAATATCTAAAATCTCTCGCATTGGTTGGCGGAGATTCTGAGAAAAACAGTCCTGACATCGAGGGGTGACCCGTGAAGGAATGTGGAATGTCTTTCGTTTTTAAAATATCGCTGATTCCTTCTTTTAATTTCGAGCCATAATTGGCAACGGTTTCTAGGGCATCGGTATTTTGTATGATCTCCAATGTTTTATTGGCTGCCGAAATGGCTACAGAGTGTGCTGTAAAGGTTCCGCCGTGAAGCACTCCGCCGTATTTAATATGCCTCATGTATTCTTCTTTTCCGCACAACGCTGCGATGGGATATCCGTTGGCAATTGATTTCGCAAACGTGCATAAATCTGCTTCGATGCCATACAGCTCTTGTACGCCTCCCTTGGCCACACGAAAGCCTGTTTTCACTTCGTCAATGATAAGGACGATGTCGTATTTGTCGCAAAGATCTCTCACGGCTTGCATGTATTCTTGGGTTGCAGAAATTGAACAACAATTCCCTAGAATTGGCTCGATCATCAAGGTGCCGATTTCGTTGTGTTTTTTCTTGAGAAGATCTTCAAGCGCATTGGCATCATTGAACGGGACAAGCGATAACAATTCCCCGGTGAGCTCCGGTACACCCGCGCTTGACGGTTTAATCTCGGGTTCTCCCTCCTCGGGGTTCCATTCATCAATGTCTATATCCCAAAGTGCTGCGTCCCAGACCCCGTGATATCCGCCTTCTATCATGACATAACCGTCTCTCTTGCTGACGGCCCTGCCCACGCGCAGTGCAGCCATGACAGCCTCAGTGCCAGAGTTGGAATAGCGCACCAACTCTGCGGAGGGAACCATCGAAGAAATCTTTTGTGCCACTTCGTACTCGAGTTCAGTGGCAAGCGCAAAAACTCCACCAATTTCCATGCCTTCTCTTGCTGCTTGGTCAACCCTTTCATCGGCATAGCCCAGTATGTATGGACCATATGCCAATCGATAATCGATGTATTCGTTGTCGTCCAAATCCCAGAGTCTGCAACCGGATGCCTTCTTGATATAGATCGTGTCTTCCTCGCCCCAATATCTGAAGTTTGATGTGACACCCAGTGGTAATTTTTTTAATGCTTTTTGAAAGTGTTGGTTGCTTTTTTTTAATGATCTTTTGCTCATTACTATTCTCTTAATATTGATAGTTTATTTGAATGTTTTCAGCAGGCGCTGAATGCCAGAGAATTAGTTTCTGGTATAAATAATATTGAATCGAGAATCGAGTAAATACATCATTTGACTTATATAGTATCCAATTGAAAATAAGTTTCATAGAAAAATTGAAGAAGCATGATGCAAAAAACCTCAGACATATATCAATCAATAGAGACAATATTCATCAAAGCGAATGGCATTGATATTGAAGTTGACACGCAAGGCAATGGCGACAAATTAGTTCTGTGTCTGCACGGTTGGCCAGAGCACAGCATTGCCTGGCGATTTCAAATCCCTTACCTGGCCGATTTGGGTTACAAAGTATGGGCTCCAAATCTTCGTGGCTATGGCAACACCGATGCGCCAAAAGGGATGAAAAATTACCAAATCGAAGTGCTCATGAAAGACATTTTAGAACTCATTGAAGCCTCTGGTGCAAATGAAGTGGTGATATTGGCTCATGACTGGGGTGCTATAATCGCTTGGTATTTTGCAATGAGATATCCCGATAAATTGCACCGGTTAATAATTTGCAACGTTCCTCATCCAGGTCGATTTATTATGTCGTTGAGAAACCTTGAGCAAATAATGCGATCTTGGTACGTGTACTTCTTTCAATTTCCATGGCTGCCAGAATTGCTTTCTAGAAAATTCCATGCCGGTAAGTTCATTCGCTCAGGATCCGCAAGGAAGGGAAATTTTCCCGCTGAGATCGTGGCAATTTATGACGAAAATGTTTCTGAGTGGCACAAAAGAACAGCAATGCTTAACTATTACCGGGGGGTCTTGAGAGGAGGCGGATTTTTTCGACAACATCGGCTTGGCTATCCAAAAATAGAAGTGCCGACAATGATGTTATGGGGAGAAAAAGATCTCGCCTTATCTATGGAGAGCTCAAGAGGAACCGAGGATTATGTAGAAAAACTCACCGTGAGGTATTTCAAAGGAATTTCTCACTTTGTGAATGAAGATGCGCCAAAGGAAGTGAACAAAATGATTAAAGCTTTTCTAAGAAATGAGGAGATTCCTGAGTACCTAGATATTAAAGAATGATTTTCTAATTTTTTAATAACATCTCAGCCTCAATCCAAGTATTATTTGTTTGTTTCATACCAATTTAACTGGAGAAAGTGAATGCACATTAATTTATCCGATGATGTCAAAGCATGGATAGAAACCGCAGAGAGTTTCTTAAAGGAAACCAAGCCTTGGGAAGTTGAGGCAGAAATGAACAACGGCAAAGTCCCAGAGGAAATCGATGCCAAACACAGACAAATGGCAATTGATCTTGGATTATCAAGCATGGACATGCCAAAAAGCATTGGCGGCAAAGAATTGTCGAATCTTCAGCAAGTCGCTGTGTGGGAAGTTTTGGGCCGAAGCACAAATGCACTGACCTGGTGTTTTTCAGAGCCTCAAAAATGGATGCTTGAGGCATGCAATGAAGAACAAATTAAAAAATACATTCTGCCGATCATGGATGGAAGTCGACATGAATGCTATGCGATTACGGAATCTGAATCGGGTTCAGAGCTTGATGTTTCAGCCACTGCAAAAAAAGTCGACGGCGGATATGTTGTGAATGGGGAGAAATGG
>Ga0114933_10002952_pt1 | contig 17034 bp, 16 predicted proteins | sample 4SBtaG_FD_89691 | JGI IMG/M metagenome (GOLD analysis project Ga0114933, IMG submission 89691) | Deep subsurface microbial communities from Kolumbo volcano to uncover new lineages of life (NeLLi) - 4SBTROV12_W25 metaG | ecosystem: Environmental > Aquatic > Marine > Volcanic | place: Kolumbo... | reverse complement strand
CAATTGGTCGTAATCAAATGCCTTATGTTAGTGCAGCTGTTCTAACTGGAGGAAATGTTAGAGTTGGTCTCGAGGATAATATTTATTTAGAAAAAGGCGTTCTTGCAACAAATGCGCAGCTAGTAGAAAGAGCGAAAAATATAATTACAGATATGGGCTCAACTATTCTTAATCCAAAACAAGTTAGAGATAAACTCCAGCTAAAGAATCCCTTATAAATAAAATAAAGTAACTTGGCGGTCTATACGAATATGTTACAATTTGTTTTATTCAGAATGTGTAAAACCTAAAACATTTTCTATAAAACCGGAGAGGTGGCAGAGCGGTTGAATGCACTGGTCTTGAAAACCAGCAAGGGTTTGTAGCCCTTCGAGGGTTCGAATCCCTCCCTCTCCGCCAATTAAAAAAATATCAAGTGATGTTTTCCTTTATCATCTAAGAGAAGGATGTGAACACCAACCATAACCGCTTGTTGTTTCAAAGTGTTCATTATGCGTATCGCCACCATCGCAATGCCATTCACAAATAGTTTCACGTTGATATGGGAACTCTTTTACTTTTTCCCAATAATGCATGGTGTTTTGTGAAAATGCGGTTGCTGAAATTACAAAAAAGACAATGACTATGAGTTTCTTCATTTTATTTTCTTTGTATGCCCATTTAATGTCTTAACAGCAATTACATTTACAACATTTACAACATTTGCATTTATTGTTCATTTCGTGACCTCAAGTCTGATATTCAATATATATTAACATAAAAGCTCAACAGACACTTAAAGGGCTTGTTTTTTGAAATGAATACCATATGATCTAAATTGATAAGTAATTTAAAGAGAGAATATCTATGTCTTTAGTAGTAAGAGTATATAGAGAAAACAAAGGCACTATTATTAGAACGATCATCTACACTATTGGTCATTTCATTATTGCGGCGGCTTGTGTAATGTACTTCACTGGATCATCATTTCAAGCGGCAATCACAGATGCAATCGTTGAACCTCTGATTAATGGTGTCTGGTATATGGTGTTAGACAAATTTTGGGCAAGCAAAGTAGCGAAAAAGGAAGAACCAGTTACAGCTTAAAAAGCTACTACTTAACTAACTCATTGTATGCTGCAGTGAGCATGCCATTTGGGCCGCCAATGCGTCGCCCACTATCCCATCGATTATCATAATCTTCAGTGACATCAGAATTCAAAATCTCATCCAGATTTTTTCCCTTCTCGATCATTGACATTACCCTAGATTTAATCTCATTAAGCATTGTTATTGCCATCTTGACAGTCTCAACATTTGTTTGTTTTCCATGACCGGGAATTATTTTTGTATTTTGATCGCATAGCTCGATCAGTAATTCATACACATTGATGGTTCCAAGAAAACTGCCTCCATTATTTGTATCGATATAAGGATAACTTTCAGACCTGAAAACATCTCCGGTATGAATAACATTTGCATTATTAAATTTTATAAAAGAATCATTATTGGTATGTGAATCAGGTACTTTAAAAACATGGATATTTTCATCATTTATATGAAAATTTACATCTTTACTGAAAGTAACAAAAGGAGGGGCTTGATCATATCCTGCAATTTTCATCTGAGATCTCACGTTTTCATGGCCAACAATGAGCGCACCACGCCTACCGAAATTTTCATTTCCGCCAGTATGATCAGGATGCATATGAGTATTAATTATGAATTTTATTGGCTTGGATGAAAGTGTATCTATTGCATCAATAATTTTCTCTGTAAGAGGTGCATACTGATCATCAATAAGCAAAACCCCATCTTCACCATGAATTACACCAATATTTCCACCTCTTCCTTCAATATACGAAACATTTTTACTTACTGGATGTATGATCATTTTTACATCGGAGAAATTCTGAGCGAGGTTAATTGATGGCAAGCTCAAACAAAGTGTGAAAAAGAAAAGTAAAACGTTATGATTCACTTAATACCCTCCTGGACCAATTATTAACAATTAAATTAACATAAGCTCGCATGAAAGCAAAACAAGAAGACTTAAGGTTATCTTGTTACGAGAGGTCAAATTGGTTATAAATTGATGTATTTAATTACTTCCTGACTGCACATGTATCCTGGGGTTCCAGCTATTGACCCACATGGATATGTTCCGGCACCACAAATAAAAGCATTTTCTTTATCAAGCAGCCTATAAAAATGATTTTCAGGATCGTTGGAAAAAGTTCGATCAGAAAATGTTTGTCCACCTGTGAGAACTGTATGATCAATATTGCCTCCTGGAAAATGAAAGATATCTTTAAGATCTCTAGGGGTGAGCAGTCTTGTCCAGATGCAATCCTCTGGATTATTGATATATTCAAACAATTTTTTTAACGCATCTTCCTTGACTGCTTGAAGGTCAGCTCCACTGTTATTTAAAGAAAAATTCTTCATAAATACAGCAATTCGGTCATAAGGTTCGTTGCAATTCATCATTCTCATTGCACCACCCTCACAATATATTTGCATGTAACCAGGATCGTAATTCTTATTTTGATCAAGAATGCTTAAAGTTGATTTTTCAAAACTTTCTATAGAATTTACGGAAAATAGAAATCTAAAGGCGGCATCAGTATCAGGAAGATTTGTTGCATCTTTCCATTGAATTGGGTTTTTAAAGACAACATTGAGTTTACCGCTGCTACCAATATATTTTTTTTCAGTGTGCAATTTCTGATTGCTTATCATACCTAGTGCCGTTTTTGGGTCTGTTGCAAAAATAATGACATCGTATTTATGTTTTATTTCACCTTTTGGTGATATAAAGATCGCATGATTTTTTTCGAGATCGACTTCCAGTAACTTACTTGATGTTTGAATAACAACACCTTGCTTGCAATTAATTTCACCTAGTTTTTCCGTTAGCTTCCAGATTCCGCCCTTAACAAAACCATAATACCCATCAAATACAGATCCTGAATCCATCACCGGGAGAGTGAATGCAGAATATGGCTCATCTAATGAGACAGGACCACTCTCAGAGATCGTCATCGCCATATACATTTTTGATTTTTCGCTTGTTAGATAGTGATTTAACAACTCTCTTGCAGATCCTGTAATCCATAGTTTTGTTAACTCATCACCCAATATTGCTTTTGCACTCGATAAAGATGGTGGCCTTGCATCCCTGTAACCTTTTTGCAGATATTGGATTACTTTATTCTCGTCTTCACGAAATGCTCTAACATCTCCTCTTTCGCCCCATTTTTTAGCTAACTCTAAATCCAATTCAGCCGCATCACGATATATCATTGTAGCTTGTGCATCACCGGGAAAATGAACCAGTTTTGGATGTGTAGGAACAAAAGTATCAAGAACAGAGGAAAGGCCTGTTTCTTCAAAAATAAAATCTTGCATTAACCCTAATACCGACGCCCCTAATGCATAATGAAAATTCTCTCCATTAATTTGAGCGACTTCAGATATGCAGGCACCTCCAACTCTCTCACTTTGATCTATCAATGTTACATTGACACCAGATTTTTTAAGATAATTGGCTGCAACTAGACCATTAATTCCTGCTCCAACAACAAGGATGTCTGATTTTTTCATTGCCCTTGAAAGTAGCTTAAAAGTCGAGTTTTAACATTGCTTTGAAACTTCTTTCTGCTGATAGCATCGAGTCTGAAGGATCATCTCTTTCTACGAAATAATGCTTGAGCCCAGAAATTTTATTTAAGCCAAATATTTCAGAAAAATCAATAATCCCATCACCCACATCAGCCATCATGGTGTTTGATGACATGTCTTTTATATGCCAGAGTGGAAAACGACCGGGATATTTATTTATGTATGACTTTGGATCTTTTTTTGCCTTGTGCACCCAGTACATATCAAGCTCAAATGACACATTATTCGGATCTGTTCCATTAAGCAGAAGATCCATGGGAACTTCACCATCGAGAACTTTGAATTCAAAATCATGATTATGATATGCAAATTTCAGTCCATTTTGATTGCATTTTTCACCAAATGAATTATACAAATCAACATACTCGCGATACTGATCGATATTTTGTCTCTCTGATTCAGCTAGCCATGCCATAACAATGTGCTCGTGACCGACTTCCAATGCTGTATCGATGGCTTTATTAGGATTATTGTAAATTGCGTCCATCTCGATATGTGTGGATGGTGACTTCAAGCCATTATCAGAGAGAATTGCTTTAATTTCTTTGGTTGTTTTTCCGAAATATCCAGCAAATTCAACTTCCTTATAGCCAATCTCTGCGATTCGCTGAAGAGTCAATGGTACATTTTTTTTCATCAAATCTCTGACGGTATAAAGTTGTATACCAATATTTGCTAAATTATTATCCATAAGATTTTTTGCATTCATTGAATTATAGGGACTGACCATCGAAAAAGTACCACACAAAAGTGAATTCTTTAGGAATTTTCTTCGATCAATATTTTTTGACTTGATCATATTATATTCTCCCTTCTTGAAGCATTTCTACTGCTGAGTCGGCTGCACGAGCAGTCAATGCCATATAGGTTAGCGATGGATTCTGGCATGCACTGGATGTCATGCATGAACCATCAGTTATAAATAAATTTGGAACATCGTGACATTGATTGTGTTTGTTCAAAATAGATGTATTGGGATCATTCCCCATCCTTGCCGTGCCCATCTCGTGAATAGCAAGTCCGGGTGGAGCTGAATTATTATAAGTCGTCACATCAACCATACCAGATGCCACTAACATCTCTTTGGCATCCTCTGCCATCACTTTTAACATTTTTAATTCATTTTCTCTGAGCACACATTCTATATTTAAAATAGGAATACCCCATTTGTCTTTTTGCTTCTGATCAAGCCAAACTTTATTCCTCTTATCTGGCAGCATCTCCCCAAAACCACCCAAACTGAATGTCCAAGGACCTGGTCTTTTTAATTGCTCTTTCAAATCAACGCCCAATCCTTTTATAGCTCTTCCTCTCTTCCATCCGGGTCGCTTTCCGCCCCCTTGAAAACCGAAACCTCTTAGAAATCTATCGTCTTTTTTATCAATATTATGATATCTCGGTATGTATATACCGTTTGGTCTTCTTCCTTTAAAGTATTTATCCTGAAAACCAGGATAGACTCCATTCGCCCCACTCTCAAATATATGATCCATAAGATAATGACCGAGAACTCCACTTGAGTTTGCAATTCCATTGGGAAAACTTTCAGATTTTGAATTTAACATTATTTGAGTTGTGCCCAATGTTGATGCGCAAAGAAAAATTATTCGGGCATTTATTCTAGAAAATTCATTTGTTTTAGAGTTAACTACGTTAACTCCACTAGCCCTTTTATTCTCCTTATCATATTCAACACTGTGAGCAATGGAGTCGGTAAAAATAGTCAAGTTATTGGTGCGACTTGCCGCGGGTAATGTTGCTGACAAAGAACTGAAATATGCACCAAACGAACAGCCTCTCTCACACTCATCTCTGCTTTGACACTGCCCTCTACCCAGCTCGAGGTGCTCTTTGGTAGGTTTTGTAAGATGAGCGCATCGACCAATAATCATTTTTCTTCCAGGAAACTTATCTTCTATGTTTTTCTTTACCTCTAATTCAACACAATTCATTTCCATTGGGGGAAGAAATTTACCATCTGGTAATTGTGGCAAACCCTCTTTTGAGCCACTTATTCCTGCAAAGGTCTCAACATAATCATACCAAGGTGCGATGTCTTTATATCTTATTGGCCAATCTACTCCATTCCCATCGATCTTGTTTGCCACAAAGTCCATTTCACTCCATCTGTAACTTTGTCTATACCAGAGCAAAGATCTGCCACCTAATTGATAACCTCTAATCCATGAAAATGGCTTATCTTTTTCTGTTTTATATGGATTTTCCTTATCGCTAACAAAAAAATGTTTAGTTGATTGGTCTAATGCGTAATTTTGCTGCTGAATAAAATATTCATTATTGAGCGTATCTTCGGGAATTTTGCCATGATAAGGTAAATCCCATGGCGCTTTACCTTCACCTAGATAATCTTTCCCATGAATTGTATTCTTTCCTCTCTCAATGAGGGCAACTTTTAAACCTTTTTCGGTAAGCTCTTTTGCAGCCCATCCTCCCGATATACCTGAACCTATTACAATGGCATCGAAGTCATTAGAATTTGAATTTATGTTTTTCACGTTGACCATACTCGATCATCTTTATTCAATGTTGTGCAGCCACGATATTGACCAGGCATTGGGTCATATCTCAATTCAACCGAACCTCCATACTCGGAAGTATAGTAACCAGATATCACAAACCATTTTAACTCCGAGAAAAAATTAGACTGGGCATTCTTTTCTGGATGATCATCCAAACCAGTCAGTATTTTGGTTTGCTCTTCGGCTGAACAGTCTATAAATGATTTGCGATGACTATCTATGGCAAGCTTATCAATTGAATTCATTCCACTGCGATATTTTTCCTGAGTTTTTATTGAAGCCCATTCGCTCAACATCGTATCGATAAATCTATGAACTCCAATATCTGCAGCACCCGCAGTATCGGTTCTTGGTATGATTAAATCAGCAATCCTCGTGAGCAGGATGTAATTTTTCCTTGCGAAAAAGCTTGCTTTGTAATCGATCTCATCAATCTCAAAAACACTCATTGCACCCTTAAGATGAGAGAGAGGAAGACTTACACCTAATATCAGTGCAGTATTTTTTAGAGCTTCTCTTCTTGATATTTTCATATGCTTACAATCTATCCATCAACCGAAGCAAGTAAATCACGGATTGCTTCTTCTGGATCTTTTCCTTTCGGCCAACATTCTAAACCGATGTGGCCCTCATATTTTAATTTTTTTATTTCCTTAAAAATAAAATTATAGTTTAACTCACCTGTACCTGGTTGATTTCTTCCTGGTACATCTGCAATTTGTATATAACCTACCTGATCAAATCCTGATTTTAACTCGTCTATCAAGTTACCTTCTGTAAGTTGCATGTGATACAAGTCCCAATTAATTTTGATATTTGGCGAATTGATTGTACGGCAAATAGAAACTGCATCCTTTGAGCCATTTAAAAAATGCCCCTCATGATCAACAGGATTGAAAGGTTCAATAATCATTGTTTTTCCTGATTCCTCTAAAATACCTCTCACGCTGGCAAGTGCGTCCATATAGTTTTTTACACTCTTTTTTTGTGAGTATTTATCTGTAGTTTGATGTCCAACTACAGTAAACATGGGTGCACCGAGAGTAATCGCTGTATCAATGGCCCGAATAATGGCTTCTTTAAATTTCTTGTGATTGTCTGTTAAAGCTAAACTCGGACCCTGCCATGCAGTAAACTGAATAATGCTAAGGTTGAGATCATTGCACAATTTTGCGATTTGATTGACATCTCTCTTTTGATCTTGATAGTCCCAAAATTCAACCGCACTAAAACCTGCATTCGCAGCCGCTCTAAACCTATCCATGAAAGTTAAGTTTGTCCACCAAGACTCCATATTGCACGCAAAATATGCTGGGATATTTTCATATCTGGTTGTTCTTTCCTCTTCAGCTTTTATCATCGAAGAAGCAAGAACAGAAAGGAGTGAGGTGCTGATTATTTGCCGTCGACTGTATTTCATTTATCCCCCATAAGAAAATGCGTAATCACCAAACTTGACTCTATCTAACGAAATTGGATCTGGCAAATAATTGCTAATTATTATATTAATAGAATGTAAATATTTAAAAAAAGGATTAAAAATTTTAATGCAAGCAAACAATCAACAAAGACTATTTATGGCCAGTTGCATATCTCTATTGCTAACCGCCATGACTTTTGCAATCAGAGCTAGACTAGAGACCGTTTTCGGGCCAGCAGGAATTGGATTAACTCTTGAGCAGATAGGCTATGCTTTTATGCCGGCTTTTTGGGGTTTTACACTAGCAATGATACTTGGAGGTCCACTCGTAGATTACATCGGATTAAAAAAAGGCATGTGGGCGGCTTTCATATTACATGCCATTGGGATTTTTCTCACTTTGTTTGCTTATGATTTTTCATCATTATTTTTGGCGACTGTTTTAATGGGATTTGGTAATGGCATGGTAGAAGCTGTATGCAATCCAATGGTGGCATCCATGTATCCTGAGCAAAAAACCAAAATGTTAAATCGTTTTCATATGTGGTGGCCAATTGGTATTGTTACGGGTGCTTTTACCGGAGTGTTATTAATGGATATTCTCGGGTTTGATTGGCAATATATGGTGGCATCATTATTTATCCCTCTGGTTTGTTATGGCTTTCTATTTTATGACCAAGATTTTCCCGAGAGTGAATTATCAAAATTAGGGATAAGCCAGAAACATACACTAAAAAATATAGCTACACCTTTATATCTATTCATAGCATTTTGCATGCTTCTTTCCGCAACCACTGAATTAGGGACAACCCAGAGGATTGAATCTTTATTAAGAGATACAGGAGTGAATGCTTTATTAGTACTGGCATTCATAAATGGAATAATGATAATTGGCAGAGCATTAGCCGGCGAGGTATCCAATAAGATTTCTACTTCAGGTATGTTGCTGCTCTCCTCAATTTTTTCATTTATTGGCTTACAGCTTCTCTCGCTTTCATCGGGCATGCTTGTATTTATCTCTGCAGGTATATTTGCTATCGGTATCACTTTCTTTTGGCCAACAACACTGGCTTACATATCTGAGAATATACCTGAGAGTGGAGCTTTTGGATTATCATTGATGGGTGGATTGGGGATGTTCTCAGTTTCTCTTGTTCTGCCCCTTATGGGCCAGCTGCTTGATAGCGCCTCTAGCAAGGAGGTAATAGAAACAATCAGTATATTGCCATTCATCCTGATATTTCTTTATGGCACTTTATTCATTAAGAAAGGCTAGAGTTTTAGATTGGTCCAAACAGAATCTTTTGAATTTGATTCAATCGCTGCCTCAATAAAACTTACTCCGTACAAACCCTCTTTCGAAGTAGGGTATAAAATATCTTTTGATATGGGTTTACCAGAAATTTTTGCAGAAAATTCATCTGCGACTTCACGATAAATATTTGCAAATCCCTCTAAATAACCTTCTGGGTGTCCTGCAGGTATTCTTGTTAAACGGGCCGATTGGTCTCCAACAAAGCTGCTGCCTCTCGTTAATCTTTTCGATGGCTGGTTCAAAAGATTAAGAATCAACTCGTTGGGGTTTTCTTGTTGCCAAATTAATCCACCTTTTTCGCCATATATTTGTATTTTCAAATTATTTTCATTTCCTGGAGCGACCTGACTCGACCAAATCATACCCTTTGCTCCAGACTCATATCTCATTAGTATGTGTGCGTTATCATCTAACTCTCTTCCTTCGACAAAGCATGAGAGATCTGCTGAGATCTTATTTGGCAACTGCTGAGTGACAAAATGTGCTAGATGAAATGCATGCGTTCCTATGTCTCCAATTGATCCTCCAATACCTGATTTTTTTGGATCAACTCGCCAGGATGCTTGTTTTTGTCCTGTTTTCTCTATTGGTTCTGTCAGCCAATCTTGAATGTATTCCACTTTTATTATTCTTATGGATCCTAATTCGCCTTTTTTGATTATTTCTCTGGCCTCACGAATCAAAGGATAGCCAGAATAATTGTAAGTAACCGCAAAAATAAGATCTGAACTTTCCGAGATATCAATTAATTCTTGTGCTTCTTCTGAGTTCATTGTCATCGGTTTATCGCAAATGACGTTAATACCAACTTCCAAGAATGCTTTTGCTATGGGGTGATGCAAGTGATTAGGCGTAACGATTGAAACGAAGTTAATGCCGTCATCACGTTGGCTTTCTGAAATAGCCATCTCTTTGTAATCAGAATAACTTCTGTCTTCTGGTAGGCCCAAATCGAGTGCAGATTTTAGAGAGCGCTCTGGATCAGAACACAATGCTCCGGCACAAAGGTGAAATCTTTCATCCATTCTGGCGGCTATACGATGGACTTCACCTATGAAAGCGCCCTCTCCACCACCAACCATTCCCAGTTTAATTTTCTTCATCTCGATTATTCTCGACTCAATCCTAATATTTCTTTATTACTGTCAATATTTCCTTCACCGCCTGCAAAATCATCGAATGCTTTCTCTGTCATACGAATCATATGATCTTTAATAAATCTAGCACCCTCTTTTGCGCCATCTTCAGGATGTTTAAGACAGCATTCCCATTCTAAAACAGCCCATCCATCGAAATTGTATTGAGCTAATTTAGAAAAGATCTTTTTGAAGTCAACTTGACCATCCCCGAGTGAACGAAATCTTCCGGCACGATCAATCCATGATTGATAACCACCATACACACCTTGTTTTCCAGTGGGATTAAATTCTGCATCTTTAACATGAAACATCTTTATTCTATCGTGATAGATATCAATATGTTCAATATAATTAAGGCACTGCAATACAAAATGACTGGGATCATAGAGCATATGACATCTATTATGATGATTTACTCGATCTAAAAACATTTCAAAAGTTATTCCGTCATGGAGATCCTCACCTGGATGAATCTCAAAGCATAAATTAACTCCTTCTTTATCAAAAGCATCAAGAATAGGAAGCCATCTTTTGGCCAACTCATCAAAAGCCGTATCTATTAAGCCAGGAGCTCGTTGTGGCCATGGATAGATGTATGGCCATGCCAATGACCCAGAGAAAGTTACATGCTCTTTCAGTCCTAGATTACTTGAGGCTTTTGCCGCCATCATGAGTTGATTAATAGCCCAATTTTGCCTTTTGGTGGGATTATTATGTACGCTTTTATCTGAAAACGGATCAAATAAAACATCATAGGCAGGATGAACTGCAACTAATTGACCTTGTAAATGAGTAGATATTTCAGTAACTTGTGTATTATATTTAATTAATTTTCCGTTAATCTCATCACAATATATTTTGCTTTTTGAGGCCAACTCCAGATCAAACAGTCTAGTGTCCCATGATGGTATCTGTAATCCAACAAATCCCAGTTCAGACGCCCATTTTGCGATGCTTTCTAGATCATTAAAAGGAGGTTCATCACTGGCAAATTGAGCTAAAAAAATTGCTGGTCCCTTCATTTTTTCATTCCTTCTTATTTTAGACTAATATCTACGATGACCGCGTTCAATGTATTCATCAAAATCGTTTTCCTCATAAACCTGTCTGTAAAATGAATCTGGATCGCACAATAAAGGAAATACAACCGTTTTATCTTCAACCTTTCTCCATTTAGCTGATGATATAAGCGGTGTTTTATAGTTCTCAGGATCATATAAAGTCATATTTACATGCAATATACCCTCGTCGTCCAGTTCAAAAGTTTCTACAACTCTGGCATTCTCTGAAATTGGATCACCCATAAATCCTCTTACAGAGGGCATGAGATTTGTTGTTTCAACACTTAATACTCCGTTATTCCATTTTCCATGTGAAAATCCCAAAGGATACCAATCTGAATAATCAGGGGGTTTTCTGTCATCTAAATAAATTCTTCTTACTTCTGAGCTAAATATCATTGTTAGCTTGTGCTCGTCTTGGAAGATTTCAGGGGCACTTCCATAACCGTTCACTAATCCAGATGAAACGCAACGCTGACGTGGTAAGTCCAACTCGACGTTAAAGTCTTTATTCCATTCTTTTGCTTTTTCAGTTAAATCCGCAGTCCATCGCCTCATGCCTCTCTCAATCAAACCCCATTTGCCCGTAAGGCTTTTAATTTCATCTGAGTAATTTTTATTCTGTGATTTATTTTCTATTTTGCTTGCAGACCAAGTGCCTGTTGGGTATGGGCAACCTAAAGGAATCTTTTCACATAAAAGCTGCTGATCATCATTCAATTTACCTTTTGGTCCGAAGCTGCCTGTCATCTGATTATTTTCAATATTTCCCCTGAAATATCTTTGAAATGGCATACTAGCTCCAGTCCAGTCATCAGCCACCATTAATATTTGTTTGCCATCAATATTAATTTCAATTGGCCCTCCTTGAATATAAGCTGTATATACTCCATTTTCATTTTGAACTTTAAGTAGGCCGTCCTGGTTCCTTTTGCCGCCCGTTTCTTGATTGATTCTCAAAGCCCAGTTGCCACTCAAGCTGTCTTCTTGAGCCAATAAGTGATTCACGGGTAGAAATAAGAAAGCAATTAGTAGAGTGTTTTTCATATTGATCTATAGAATTTAATTCACCCCAGGAACCTTATTTTCTAGAATTTTTCCGTTACTCATAATTATTTTACGAATAAATAACTTTGGTGAGCCGTCGTATGTTGGATCGCCCGACATTATAATTTTTTCTCCGACTTTCAAGGTTTCCCTCGTCCAGCCTGCCCGTCTCAACATTGAAGGGTTATGACCATGTGTATTCCACGTTACCTCTTTACCATCTTCGCTCGTAACTTTTACAAAAAATCGAACATGAGGATTCTTAAACCATACTTCAGTTACTTCACCTTCAATTGTGATAGAACCATTTATATCGTATTCTGCAAACACGGAATGATGGGCAGAGCTAATTTGGGATAGCATCATTGCGCAAAGTAAAAGATATAGCTTTCTTGACAAATTGCCCCCTTTTAAAATGATAAATTTCAAAGTATCTTGTATTCTTTGTATAACAGAAATTGAAAAAAATTAAAATTATTTATTAAAAACAAAGTCTCGACATCTTTATTCACAGGAAGCAAATTATGACAAATAAAATAAATCGACGTAAATTTCTAATAGGGGGTACTGCTCTAGGTGTGGCCTCTGGAATATCAAACATCTCAAATGCTCAAGCCCCTTCTTTAAAAAAAGGATCTGTTAAGCCAGTGGTTGTCGCCTCTGGTAATGGGCATACCATGAAAAATGGTGGAAAATTTAATTGTGTTGAAACCGCATACAACAAGATTGTTAAAGGGGATGATGTTCTCGATGCCCTAATAGAAGGTGTGAATATTGTCGAACTTGATCCTCAGGATGCCAGTGTTGGCTATGGAGGGCGTCCAAATGCAAATGGAATAGTTCAACTTGACTCTTGTTGCATGCATGGACCGAAAAAACAAGCCGGTGGCGTTGGAGCATTGGAAGGAGTGCGAATGCCCTCTCTTGTAGCAAGAGATGTTATGGAAAAAACAGATCATCACTTGATTGTGGGTAAAGGTGCACAAGATTTTGCAAGAAATATGGGCTATGAAATTGAGGATGATTTGAATTCCGACAGATCAAGAAAAATGTGGCTCGACTGGAAAAGAAGAATCGATCCAGAGCACTATTTGGATCCTGAAAAAAGAGAAGTGGCCGGAAGAAATGCCGCCATGGATATGATTAAGGAAGGAATCATTCCCGAAGACGAATACTACGGAACAATCAATTGCAATGGGATTAATGCAAATGGTGACATATGTGGAGTAACGACGACAAGTGGATTAGCATGGAAGATACCGAGCCGTGTTGGTGATTCACCAATTCTTGGGGCAGGTCTCTATGTAGATGGAAATTATGGAGCTGCCGGTTCAACTGGCAGAGGTGAAGCGAACTTATATGGACTATGCTCATATTTAATCGTAGAGGAAATGCGAAGAGGATCGCATCCGCTGGATGCTGGTATGACGGCTCTAAAAAGAATACAAGAAAATACTATAGAAAAGAGATTGCTGAATGAGCGAGGTTTGCCTAATTTTAGTGTTAATTTTTATGTGATTGATAAGCAAGGAAGGTTTGCAGGGGTATCACTTTATGGAGAATCCGCTAGTGGTGAACCCAGAAAATATGCTGTTTGCGATGAAAATGGCTCAAGACTGGAAGACCTAGAGCCTCTGCTTAGCGGAAGTTCAGTTTGATTTATGGGCTAGCTTATAGATATATAAGTGATAACAGTGATAACACCAACCAGTAGAGCATAGGGAAGCTGTGTAACAACATGATCAATATGATCACTGCCGGCGCCTACCGAAGACAGAACGGTGGTATCTGATACTGGGGACGCATTATCTCCAAAAATACCGCCTCCCGCTATAGCTGCAATTGTTTGAAGAATAAGTGAGTTGACCTCACCATCCGAGAGAGCGTAAGCCAACGGCAACACAATTGGTATCGTCATTGCATAAGCACCCCAAGAAGTACCAGTAGCAAAAGAAATACTTGCTGTAACCATAAATGCAGCGAGAATTAATGTTGTATTGCTTAGGTCTTCAGAGAATAAATCAATAATCAGATTGGCTGCACCAAGTTCTGATGTAACCGCATTGAGCGAGTATGCCAAAGCAATAATCAAAAGTGCCGCCGAAACCCCCTTCATGCCAGAAACAATAATATCGCCAACATCAACCGCTGTTTTCAAGCTCCCTCTCAGTGAAGAGACAATCATTAAATATGTGACTGCGAGCATGAATGCTTCAACGATCTTGACGCTACCTAAAAAAATTATACTTACTATACCGACACCAAAAATTAATAATATTGGTATCAGTAATTCAATGACAAGTGACGGGGGTTTGCTTAGTTTTAAACTAATATCAATATTATCATTCTCAGAAACAAGAGGTGAAGAACCAGGCCTTACCAAAGCACCAGTTTTTTTTACTCTTTCTTCAGCTGTCCTCATTGGTCCAAAATCAGGAATTAGCCCAGTACAGATCAATAATGTAAAGATCAATAAAAAAATTGGGTAGAAGTTGAATGGTATTGCAGCAATGTATATTGATAAAGCTTCCTCAATTGAATTTATTGGGCCTGCTTGTGCCGCAATGAGGCTTGAGACATATGCTCCCCAGGCTGTGAAAGGAAAAAGAATGCATACTGAAGCTGTTGTTGCATCAAGTATAAAGGCTAATTTTTCTCTTGGTATGAGAGACCGATCTGAAATTGGTCTTATAATTGCACGCGTTAAAAGTGGACTAAAGTAATCATCAACTATCATAAAACCCATAAACCATGACGAAATCTCGACCCTTTTTCTGTCTTGTCTTTTCGACATCACTCGTTCTGCCAAAACTGTCAAAACACCTGATTTCTTGAATAGTTCAAATAAAATCCCAATGAGGATTATAATTTGACAGATCCAAATAAAATCAGCATTTCCCAGCGATTTTTGAAATATCTCATTTAGACCGACACCTGGAAGCATCCCAATCAATAGTGTTCCAATAAATGTTCCAACAATCATTGCGACCAGGGCTGATCGCAACAGAAAAGCGAGAACCAAAGTAACCAAAAGTGGAATGAGCGGATAGAATTCCCATTGAGAAAGAAACATTGAAAAGAAAACCCCAAAACATTAGATTAGCTATATATTATCAATATTCCTGAGAAATATGTAAGAATGGTAAAGGAATACAAATTTAGGAAATCTAGGATGAAAAATAAGAAGATACTGACAACAGGAATTACTGCTTTCATATTGTTATTTGTCAGCGTAAACCTAAAAGCTGAGGTAAAAAAATACGTCAGATACACGCATGATGATGTTACCAGCTTCGGGTTATTGGAAGGAGAAACAGTTTACCAACTTGAGAAAGCACCCTATCTTGGTGGGGGAAAGACTGGCAAGGATTACGATTTAAAAGAAATCAAATTATTGGCACCGGTTGAACCATCGAAAGTGCTTGCGGTTGGTTTTAATTATCACAGTCACAGAGGCGATATGGAATTGCCCCCTCATCCACCTATATTTCTGAAATTATCAAGCGCAATAATCGGCTCCGATGAAATGATTATCTATCATGAGGGGATCAATGATCTTCATTATGAGGCTGAGTTAGTGGCTGTTATTGGAAAGAAAGCAAGCAAAGTTTCAAAAGAAGAAGCCAGTGACTATATTTTTGGTGTTACAGCAGGAAACGATGTGAGTGCGAGGAACTGGCAATCAATGGATCTCCAATGGTTCAGGGGTAAAGCATCCGACACATTTGCTCCAGTTGGTCCTGTCTTGGTATCAGGCCTCAACTACAAAGATTTACTTGTTCAGTCACGTTTAAATGGACAAGTAATGCAGTCACAAAGAACCAAAGATCACATTCATGATATTGATGCCATCGTCAGTCACATCAGTCAAACTGTCACTCTTGAACCTGGAGATATTATTTATACTGGTACACCGGGAACAACAAGTTCAATGGTGCCGGGTGATGTTATAGAAATTGAGGTCGAGGGTGTCGGGATCTTAAAAAACATTATTAGCAGATAGTGAAGTTTGACAAACAATAGTAACAATTTTACAGTGAATATACTTTCTAAAATATTGATTTATATTGTATTTTTTTCATGCAATCTATTATTCGCTCAAGAAAGGGATTTATTCAACCCCATTGCGGCAAATGCTGAACTTGATCTCATAAAAAGACAAATAAACAGTACAGAGGTTTCATCGTCTCTCCTCAATATTTCAAGAGATCAAGCTACGAATATATTTAATGCAGCTTCAGTTTGTTTTGATCAATCTTCAGCTCAGAGGGAGAGATTAGAATCTCGATTTGCTCCTCTTGAAGACATAGATGCAGATGTTGCTCCATCAATATTTGACCAAAGAAACGAAATAAGAAACGCATTAGATGAGATCACAGCAAGACAAATCTCATGTAATGGGGCAAGAGACGAAGCTTCCGCATTAATAGAACTAATAACAGATATACAGGATGATTTATCAGAGCAGTATTTATCATATAAAAGTAAAAATTTAATTGAAGAATTCTTGGAGTTTCCTACAAAGATAAAAGACAGCGTCACAAAATATCAGAATGCTCAAAATCTTAATCTTTCAAGCGGATTGACTCTCACCAGTTTTATCTTGTTGGTTTTGCTTGGTGTGCTCTCTGCAAAGGGAATAGATGTTTATTTAAAGAAAAAGTCAAAAATAAAATCGAAAAAAGATTCGACACAATCATCTGACTTAATAACAAAAATTTTAAAAGAGCCCATCGCAAGACATTCCTCTCCTTTGCTAATAGGTCTTTTTGTAACACTGATTCTCTATTTAACTGTATCTGAGCCATCAATAGACAGAATGATAATTAGAATAGGTCTCAGTATTTTT
>Ga0114933_10002951_pt1 | contig 17046 bp, 16 predicted proteins | sample 4SBtaG_FD_89691 | JGI IMG/M metagenome (GOLD analysis project Ga0114933, IMG submission 89691) | Deep subsurface microbial communities from Kolumbo volcano to uncover new lineages of life (NeLLi) - 4SBTROV12_W25 metaG | ecosystem: Environmental > Aquatic > Marine > Volcanic | place: Kolumbo... | reverse complement strand
GTGTCACACCGTTGCGTAATCTGCACCCAGCCGTACACTTCCGTTAAACGGCCACAGAGCATAATTACCCATCACGGCATGCCAGAAATCCATGACTGAGAGCAACAATTTAATATCTTTATTGAGGTTGTATCTGATCGATGGTCTTGGCCCGAGGACATACTGCAATCTGAAATCAGTATTTGGCGCACCTGCTAACGTGTTTACAGCCACAGCTAAAGAACTTCGCGCTGTTCCAGGCATTGGACCACAAGTGGCCGATCGAATTCTCTGCTCGAACACATCCGCTGCTGAGGCAATACGCGAACAATGCGACCAACACAACATTGAGATCATCACACCTGAAAATGAGCACTTTGGTGATTTACTTCAGGAAACATACACTCCTCCATTGCTATTGTTTCGCAGGGGAATTCCACGAATAGCATCTAAATGCGTTGCCGTAATTGGCACGCGGCGATGCTCACCATACGGCAGACGCATTGCCCGTGAAATGAGTGCTAAGCTCGCCCAATGTGGTTATACGATCGTTAGTGGACTCGCGTATGGTATCGACGCCGCAGCGCATGAAGGAGCACTTGAATCTGGTGGCAACACCCTTGCAGTGCTTGGCAGTGGGTTGTTGCAGATTTATCCGCGACAACACCAGGATCTGGCTGATCGCATTTCAGGACAAGGTGCATTGCTTAGCGAATTCGCGCCGAATGTTGGGCCCAACAAAACCCATTTTCCACAGCGCAACCGGATCATATCCGGTTTGTCTTCGGCAACTATCGTCATACAGGCTGCGGAACGTAGTGGCGCGTTAATTACAGCTAATCTTGCTCTTGAACAAGGACGTGAGGTCTTTGCTATTCCGGGGCCGGTCAACGACTATCGCAGTCGCGGTTGTCATCAACTGATTCGTGACGGTGCCTATCTGGCGGAATCAGCAGACGACATTCTGTCCGTAATGGAAAATGCTCCTGTCTCTCAGATAATGCGAGGAGATGCCAAAGAGCAGACGGTGACGCATGAGCTAAGCAACTCTGAATTGCTCGTTTATTCCTTAGTAGAAGAATCCTCAACGAGTGTGGACTACCTGATTCAGTCCTCTGAGTTGGTTGTGTCGGAGGTTCTTCAAACACTCACACAATTGGAGTTAAAGCGACTCATCGTTCGCGACAGCACCCAATATGTAAGCCGCGCGTAAGCTAACACCGGATTGGAATCAAACGTAATGAAATTCTTATACCTAAGGACTCACACATATTATCCCCCCTACGACAAACTAGGACTAGGTAGCACTGTGCAGTCGCACACCATTTCCACCCAAGTCCGGGTATCGGCAGATTCCATTTACTACCTGAGCACCCGATGCAATATCGCTACTTAGAAGTGCAGCGCCATCCATATCAACATAGTCGAGCATCGGAAGTAGCTGCGCAATTCCTGATATCCCCACTGTCGATTCTGTCATACATCCAATCATCACTTTCAGCCCAAGCTCGCGTGCCTGATTGATCATGCGCCTCGCAGGCGTCATTCCGCCGCACTTTACAAGCTTGATATTGATGCCGTCAAAACCATGCTGACACTTAGCAACATCCGTCCGCTCGATGCAGTTTTCATCTGCCATTAACGGAAGAACACTGTGTTGCTTCACGCGAGGCATTTCCTCTACCAACTCGGCTGCCATCGGCTGCTCAATGAACTGCACACCAAGTGCTTTGAGCTCATGCGAGTTTTTGATCGTCTCATCTGCAGACCATGCACAATTAGCATCAACCCGAAATGCGGCATCTGTATGCTGTCTCAGTTCTCTCACAATATCAATGTCTTGATCCGTGCCAAGCTTGATCTTGTAAATCGGCCAATTTGCAAATTCCTGCATCTTCTCGACCATGATGGGTATCTCATCGATACCAATCGTGTAGTTACTGGGAACGTTGGACTCGCAATTGAGTCCCCATAGCTTCCAAACAGGCTGGCCTAGTTTCTTACCCCACAAATCATGTGCTGCCATATCAAGAGCACATTGTGCAAAAGGACAAGTCGTCAGTTTTTCATCCAACTGGTCGAATAGCTGTTCAGGGTTTTCCCAACCGGAAGACTCCACCTCTTCTCGCACGGCTTCTAACGCCTCACACATCTTCTCGATGGTCGCATCGTAATAGGCATTCGTCGTCGCTTCGCCGAAACCGCTGAAGTCCCCATCCCTCAATTCAACGATTAGCGTTGACTGGACCGTGATCGTTTCACGCGAAATGGTAAACGGATGTAGAAGCGGTAGATCAAAAGTATGAAAAATCAATTCCATAAACTAGCCATCCTGCTTTTTCTTGAGCCAATCGAGACGGAATTGATCCACGACATCCACCAGTTTTTCACGACCATCTCTAAACACATCACAAACGGGCAATCCAAGCTCGCCCTCAACACGCCGCTTTTCTTCTTCCGCTTCTTCTGCGTTGACACGTCGACCATTCATAGAAACGGCGATTACCGGACACGGCTGAAACACCCCGCCCATCATCTCGTTTAGCTCTCTGATTTTCGTGAGAGGCGGAATGTTCATATGCTCAAGGCCAGTGATCGTATCGCGTAACACTTCATAGCACAGCACCAAAGCATGTGGAAATGAACCGTGCAGGATTCCAAGCGTTACTGCAGAGTAACTCGGATGAACAATGCTCCCCTGCCCTTCAATGACCAGGACATCGTGATGTTGCTGCTCTAGCACTAACTTCTCCGTAGCACCACTGATAAAGTCAGCAATGACACGATCCATTGGATAACCGATTCCTTCGATCATGATGCCGGTTTGACCGGTTGGCAAAAACTGTGCGTCGACACCACGATCCTTCAGACCGTTAGTGATTTCTACTGATGTCACCATCTTGCCGACGCTGCAATCATGGCCGACGGTATGAATACGAAAGCAATCTTCGCGAAAACCCGGGCGACGGGCAATTTCAGTCATATTATTCTTGCGTACGTCAATCAACTCCACTTCCTGCTGTGAGGCTGCATCCGCAAATTCCGTGTCGTCACTAATGAAGTCATGTAGTCCCGAAACGACGTTCATGCCTTTTTCAATGGCTTCGAGAATGATTGGGCGCCAGGATTCTGGAACCTTACCACCGGGAGGGGCAATACCGATTAACAATGTATTCGCCTGTGGTGTCTGGGAAAGTGAACTGATAAATAACAAGTCCTCTCCAACTCCCAGACAACTCGATACAGGCTTCCCTTCTTGTGTGCTATCGATGACAGCCAGTACCTCATCACCACGATAGCGGATAACACAACAGCCAGTCTTGGCTGTATGTGGATTTGAGTGTCCTTCTGTCAGGATTACAATCTTGCGATCCATAACTAAGCGATGCCCTCTCGTTGTTGCTCATTCAAAATCATCATGTGCAGGCACACTGTACGTCAGCCCTGCATCTACTATCGTACCGCCCCAGCTCGCTTGATAACATCGTCCACCCAGACACGTAGTTTTTCTCGTGCGGGACTCGGTCTCAAAAGCCACTGGTCATTGTGATTGCGGAATCCGGTATCCATAAATGTCATGTTTCTGGTCATGCCGGCAAGCGTCAAATATTGCCGTGTCGCCATCAGTGATCTTGGACTCACGGTGAACTCATGGCAAATAAACTGTGGGCGATTCCCGAGACGCTTAAGCCGCTGCATTGCTGAGAATGGGTCCGACCCGACAAACTGCCACTGAAACACACCGTCATAATGACTGTACGGTATGAAGCCACACCACAGCTGGCTGATTTCATCATCGTGAAGACCGATACGATTACACGCGATCGCACCGCGAGAAAAGCCAACTAATAATGCTTGCTTCGGATTCCCGCCAAATTCTTTACACACCCACGGCACGATCTTCTTGGCATACTCGACCGTTGAATCGGGTGCATGTAAAGGAGCATCACCCCACCAGCTAACAACGTTTTTCCTGCCATTGGCATTCAGATAGGGCAGGCACACCCAAATAAATCCTTTTCCACGAGAGATTCCATAACCCATACTGCAGTCGTCAACTTTACCTGTGCATTCATCTCCAAACTGGCTCCTGTATGGCCCATTTCCGGCATACTCAAAAATAATCGGATACTGCTTTCCGGGTTCCCAGTCAGTCGGCAAATAGATGCTGTGATAAACATCTGTCTTGGCATAATCCGGATGAGTTTGTGCAACTCGCTTACCAGCTGCCGGCTTCTCCTTAACCATCTTCGGAACAGTCAAATCAGCCTTTACCTCCCGGATATCTCTTACTTGCTGGGCATATACCGAAGGAAAAGAAATCGTAAGGATGCACGCTAACCCAATACCAAGAGCCGTTCGATAACACACAAGCTGCTTGTTCATATTCAGCAGACCCTGCTATTTCATTAATGTACCGATGAAATTAGCAAGGACTTCCGGATTATCCTGCTTACGTAGATGCGAAATTGTTGCTTCTTTTACACCTAGTTTCTCAAGATGTGTGGCAACATGTTCCCAGTTTCGGGATCGCTTTTTACCCTCTGACAGGTATAACTCAGTAACGAGTTCCTGTAATCGTTGAATCGCAATTGCATCACGATTTTCATAGTAATTGCGTATGATTCCCTTTTGATGTTTGCTTCGTTCAGGCATTTTCTCTGTTATCCGTTGAAACCGACTTTTGCCGGCTTACCCTCTCCAAATCCCCGTGGTAAATTCATAAAAGCACCGCTATTATATCGGTCAGAGCAGAGATTGAATCCCTGCTCCATTCAAATTTCAAACAAAGCACTTACATCTTGCAATTGAAGAAACGATGCCAAAAGTCACCTTTGTAAATGAAAACGTTGTTGCTGATGTCGAAGCAGGCACATCCATTCGTAATGCTGCCAAGAGCGTAAACATCAACACGAACCTCGGCGTAAACGGCATGGGTGCTGGAATCAATAAATTCCTCAACTGTAAAGGTATGGGAATGTGCGGTACATGTCGCGTGCTTGTCACCGAAGGCATGGAAAATACGAACGAGCCGGGACTACTCGAAAACAAATGCTTCAAGCTGCCGTTCCCAGATCCACTGCCAGCTCTGGCCTATTCAGAATATCCAGACACGATGCGACTCGCATGTAAGTGTGAGATCAACGGTGATATTACGGTTGAGACTGGTCCGGAAGTAAACTTGTTTGGTGACAACTTCTTTAGTTAGTGCTCATCGGTTTACATACGCAGCTCTTTTGTTTCAGTGGCTTGATTCAGCAGCTGATACCTCACGATTCAAAAAGCAACTGAGTCGCTTTATGGATCTATTCGCCGCAGATTCGTCAAACTTCGGTATGATAGACGTCTGTCAACGGTATACATAGCTTTCCAAAATGTGCATTGGGTTCACGCCTGCCATGCCATTAGTTTGAGAATCACTCGTGAAGCAAATTGTCGCCATCCTGCGTCCTTTCATCGCCGAACAGGTACTGGAAGGGCTAAAACGCGCGCCACTTGAGGCACTAAGCGTGCAGGAAGTAAAAGGGTATGGCCGTCAAAAAAGCCACTTAGATCAGTACGGTGACACCGAATACGCAACTGCATTTCTGCCCAAAGTGGAGATTACTTTGTGGGTCGATGAAATCCGAGTGGACGAAATCCTCAATCGCATAAGTGAAATCGCTCGCACCGGACGCATGGGAGACGGTAAGATTTTTGTGCTACCGGCAGCAGAAGCGGAAGAGATTAATATCCAATCCGAGTAACGCACATTCGCTGCATGAGAATGATATGAAATCAAAAATCTCAAGAAATGATCTAAGGCCGGGCGAATCTTTATGCGACCACTGTACTGCGAAGTGCTGTAAGTACTTTGCAATACAAATTGAAACACCTGAATCCTATGAAGATTATCAATTCATCCGCTGGTATCTTTTTCACGATTTAACAAGTGTCTTTGTTGATGAGGAAAAATGGTACGTACTCGTCCACACGGCATGTGAACATCTACGTGAGGATAACCGTTGTGGAATTTATGACCGTAGGCCAGCCATCTGCAGGGATTACACAACAGACAATTGTGAATACGATGATAGCTGGACATATGAAAAGTACTTTGAAACCGCTGAGCAAATAGAAGAGTACGCTGAAGCAGTCCTACCGCCCAAAGACAAGACAAGCATTCGGTCGCCAAGACCTAATCCACTTCCAATCATCGCGTAAGTTGTTGGCATTGAAACATATTTAGATCCTGCATGAATCAACCAGAATCACAAAACAAGAACAAGAAACGGCAGCTCATACAGCCACGAACTCTAAAAGGTTTCCGGGACTATCTTCCCGAATCTATGATCCCTCGTGAACAACTGATTGAAACTGCCAAGTCTGTCTACCGAAGCTACGGCTTTAGCCCGATCGATACACCGACGCTTGAGTATCTTGAGATACTAACTGGCAAAGGCAGCGATGAGACGGATCGACAACTTTACCGATTCCAGGATCACGGCGGCCGTGATGTTGGTATGCGATTTGATTTGACCGTACCGCTAGCAAGATTCGCCGCGCAACATATCAACACGCTTGGCACTCCGTTTAAGCGATATCACATAGCACCCGTTTGGCGTGGCGAAAACACACAGCGTGGACGATACCGCGAATTCATGCAATGTGATTTCGATACCATCGGCACGACATCCGTTGCTTCAGATATCGAAACCGGACTCGTCATGCATGACCTACTACGGGCCATTGGATTCGAGCGATTTACAATACGCGTGAATAACCGCCAGGTGTTAAATGGCCTACTGGAGAAACTGAATTTGTCCGAAGTATCCACGCCGGTGCTTCGCAGTCTCGACAAACTCGGAAAAATCGGGGTGGAGAAAACCGTCCAGGAAATGATGACTGCGGCCGGAACAACCGAACAGCAAGCACGCGAAGTACTTCAACTTTCTGAACTGAACGGATCAAACCAGGAAGTCCTTGAACAACTCAAGCCAATTATCAGCGGTAGTGATACAGGTGAAGAAGGGGTACACCGCCTCGAGCAAATTCTATCCGGACTAATTGCCGGAGGTGCAGACCCGGAAAGAATCAACGTTGATGTTTCGATTGCTCGTGGCCTCGATTATTACACCGGTGCTATTTTCGAGACGTTTCTTGACGACCTACCTGAAATTGGTAGCGTGTGCTCCGGCGGTAGATATGACAACCTGGCAGAACTCTACACCAAGCAGCACTTACCTGGTATCGGTGCATCACTTGGCCTGGATCGCTTGCTTGCGGCCATGGAAGAACTTGAGTTGATTGAAAAGGTGCGCACACCTGCCGATGTCCTTATGACTTTTTTTGATAAGAGCCAGTTGCACAAGTACCTGGAAATTGCCAATGCAGTGCGGTCAGCAGGTTTTGCCACGGAGATGTTTCCGGATTCCAAGAAACTCGGCCAGCAACTCAAGTACGCAGATCAGCGAGGATTTACTCTGGCATTGATCGCAGGTGAAGATGAACTCGCAAATAATGCATGTCAACTGAAGGACTTGCGTACAGGTGAAAGCACAATGCATAGCCTTGAAAACGATTGCGCGGAATTGGTTGACGCAATCGATAATGCACTTGGATAGACGTGACCAGCTACGCAGCCATTCTGCTTTGAGAAACAAAGAAGTTTTGCATGCTATCTACAACTGCTTCAATTTCTTGTGGCTGGAGTTCCGGAAATATCGGTAGACTCAGTACTTCCTGTGTCGCACGTTCTGTTTCCGGCAGCTCGATTTCACCGATGCCCAAATCCAGAAAACACTGTTGCTGGTGTAAAGCAACTGGGTAGTAAATTGCACACCCCATACCGTTTTGTTGTAGATGCTGCGCGAGTGCATCCCGCTGGCCATGTTTGACTCGAACGGTGTATTGATTCCAGACATGCCCGTCACCAACAGCAGACCGTGGATCTTCAATCCACCATCCCAAACCACGGTCAGCAAACAGCTCTGAATACAATGAAGCATTGGCCTGACGCCTGGAAGTCATCTCGTCGAGGTGTCTAATTTTGACGTTTAACCCGGCAGCCTGCATGGAATCCAGTCGACTGTTGATTCCAACCACGTGATGATAATAACGAGGCCGCATGCCGTGATTGGCCAACATTCGCAAGTCATCCCGCAATGACTCGTCGTTGGTAACAATCATCCCGCCATCGCCGAATCCACCAAGGTTCTTGGTGGGGTAAAAGCTTATACAACCAAGATCGCCGAATCCGCCAATTGGTTTACCGCCAATAGAGGCGCCAATTGACTGTGCGGCATCTTCAACAATGTTGATCGAGTGTTTTTTTGTTAGTGCCACAAGGCGAGGCATATCCACTGGCTGTCCGAACAAGTGAACTGGAATGATCGCCTTAGTATGGTTGGTAATCGCAGCTTCCACACAGTCGATATCGATATTGAAAGTGTCTGCTTCAATGTCCACAAAAACGGGCTTGGCACCTAACCGAGTTACCGCACTCGCCGTAGCAAAGAAAGTAAAGCTTGGCACGATTACTTCATCACCTTCACCTACTCCAAGTGCCATCAAGCTCAGTAACAATGCATCACTTCCCGATGCACAGCCGATACCGAATTTCGCGCCGCTGATTTTTGCAACAGTTTCTTCCAGTTGCTTACAATCTTCGCCAAACAGAAAGCTGCCAGAGTCGACTACTTTAGCAATGGCGGCGAGTATTTCATCACGTATTGGTTCATTACCGCGCGGTACGTCCAAAAGTTTTACGGACGTTACTTCTTCACGTGGTGCCTGCGTCATGTGCTGTTCTAGCCTCCATGCTATTTAGCACAGTGTGATTTGATGTCATCACTACTATGTTTTCGTTCTTTACCGACCGCGCAATCCATGCGCAAAACGTCGGTACGTGAGGAAAAAATAGATCGCACAGATGATTCGGTCAAGGTCAATCAACTACGAACCAACCAGAACCAATTTATCGTACGCTGCCAGAGGACACTGCAAGCAGCTAACTCAGCCCATAGAGTCGTACTGCATTGTCATGCAGCAACTTACGTTGCTCGGCAATAGGACGCTCTGAAATGACGGCTTTAAGTGCTTCTACCCATTCACGATAACTCGCAACAAGGAGGCAAACAGGCCAGTCACCACCAAAAATAACGCGATCCGGACCAAATTCATCAAGACAGTGATTAATCACAGGTGCCAGAGTTTCAGGTCCCCAATTATCTTTGGGAGCACGTGCAACGATTCCCGAAATCTTACAAATTACGTTGTCACGCTTGGCCAGTTCAGCAATGTCGTGTTTCCACTGATCAACCGTATGCCAGGGCTCTTCACCCGGATCCTTTAGAAATGCTTTTGGGTCACCATTTCCACAATGGTCAACAATTAGGCGAGTATCTTTGCATTCATCCGCAAGCTTCCATCCATCACTCAGTTCTGTTGGACGCATGCAGAGATCAAAGCTACGTCCAAGTTCGCCGAGCAAGTGGACTGACTTCACGTATTGTGGCTGAAGACACAATCCTTGTTCGGCGCTATCTACGTGAAGTACCTGACGGATACCCTTGATATACTCGCTCTTTGTGATTGTTCTGATATAGTTTTCAAAACCGTCGGAATTCGGACGGCCAGATACCACGGCTGCTGACGTTGGATGTTTACTGCTTTTGGATAACGCAATCAGGTGCTCCACTTCCTTCATTTGGTTCTCGACATTTACGTCGACTTCCATGTATACGGCCTGAGCGAGATTTAGACCTCGTGTAGCTTTCTTGAAATCACTGGTCACGTAACTGCGAGCAAGTACTTCCGGAGCTCCACCTAACCAGGGAGGTTGAAACAGATCGAGATCCCATAAGTGCTGATGCGTATCAACGAGCGGGAGGCTTGCCTGTGGATCTTTGGCTGCATGCAATACAGCTGGAGCTGCTGCAATGGCTGCCGCCTGCCCGGTTGTCTTAAGAAAACGTCGTCGTGTAATTGCCATGGATCGGACCTTATCAATTGAATTCATGCACGTGGTTACAGTCATACGGCGTTCTTTCAAATGTCGAACCATCTCACCTGACTGCCGTAAAGACTTTTGTAACCTACTCAAATTTGTATGCAATCAGTGATGTGATAATTCTCGCTGTGAATGACAATAATCGTTCTGTTAGGATAAGTAACAGACGATAACTATTTCATACATTTACATTTCTCGGTTTCGATAGTAACACCGGATTGGCTTCCTCAATGATTAATCGCCGCAATCTGCTTCAATTGGGTACATCTGCCATGGCAGGGGTTAATCTGCCGTCGATGCTTTTGGCAGACAACCAAAAACAGCGCACAGCCATTCCCAAGGCAGATAACTGCATCATCATTTTTCTAAACGGTGGTCCTAGCCACTTAGATATGTGGGATATGAAACCGGATGGACCTGAAGAGAGCCGTGGCCAATTCAAGCCGATTCAGTCGTCACTTACCGGCGTTCAGGTTAGCGAGCATTTACCCGGGCTTTCAAAAGTAATGGATCGCTGTACCCTCGTGAGATCAATGCACCATAGTGTGAATAATTCTCACGCCGCGGCCGTATATGTTTCCATGACCGGCCACGACCGAGGCGAACAAGGCGGTGGATTCAAGCCGACCGACAATCCGGGACCCGGTGCTGTCGCAGCCAAACTTCGGCCGTCACCAGCCGATACGATACAACACGCATGTCTTCCATACAAAACACTGGAGGGTGCAAAAGGACCACCACAACCCGGATTCTGGGGTGGTTATCTGGGACAGGCATTTGACCCGATGTGGATCACCAACGACCCGAATTCGGCAGATTTTGCCATTCCGGAATTCACCTTGGACAAGAGCGTGACTGGCAACCGGATTTCACAACGCTCGGCACTGTTACAGCGGTTTAACAGTAGACTGTCTAATCAAAAAAAGAACCAGTTGCTGTCGAGTATGACCAGCTTTCAACAGCAGGCCTACGACATACTCACCTCGTCCACCGTACAAACTGCTTTCCGCATACAGGAAGAACCTGAAAAGCTTCGAGATGCTTACGGCCGCAACATATACGGGCAAAGTGTTTTGCTGGCGCGACGGATGCTCGAAGCCGGGACACGTGTCGTTACCGTTTCCTGGGCACCGGATGCCAACGCAACATGGGACACGCACTCCGGTAACTTCGATAAATTGAAAGGCTCATTGCTGCCTCAATTTGACTCTGCCTTCTCAACGTTAATGACCGATCTTGAAGACCGTGGAATGATCGACCGCACGCTCGTCTGTGTACTCGGTGACTTCGGACGTACGCCAAAGATCAATAACAACAACGCCGGTCGCGATCACTGGAATTTCTGTTATTCAATTTTGCTGGCTGGCGCTGGAATCAAAAAAGGCCATGTACACGGATCAAGTGATCATCAGGGTGCATTCCCAAATGATCTCCCGACAGCTCCCGGCGACATCCTCGCAACCATGTATCGAATCCTTGGTATCGATCATGAACTCGAACTTTACGATAGATTCAACCGTCCTCATCAAGTCGTAAAGAATGGTTCTGTTGTTCACGACTTGCTGGCGTAAAGAGCATGCACGAAGCTGCAGATGACAAACTGCAATCCAAAGAAAACCTACGTTCGGTATTGATCGTCGCATCCGCGTTTATCGCCGCAATGATCGTGATGCTGGCGAATTCCATTCCGACATCTTTCGGAAGTATCTTTCCACTGGTTGTAGCATGCGTCGCTGTGCTACCTCTGTTGCGTCGATACAACGACTGGGAATCGCCCTTCTTTAAAACATACAGTGCAGCATTTACCTACTCTATTGCAACCCTTGGAACCGTTGCTATCTATGTCTTCCTGTATCACGCGCATCCAACCATTGGCGGTGTTGATTGGTTCTACTACCTTTGTTACGCCCGTGACCAAATAAATGGCGTACCAACCTCTGAAAACATCTATAGCTATTTTCCCGGCGTATACATGTTTTGGCGACAAGCCATGTTTTGGTTTGGATTTGATGTGGACGCACTGCGCTGCATTGTCATTCTTGTCCTATTGATCAATGCAGTGCTCGTAGAGCTGATCATTTGGCGACAAACCAGGAGCGTTGCTTTGTCCTGGATCGGTGGGCTCGTGCATGGGGTTTTGTTGATTCGATTTCAGGGGCTTTCCGGGGTTACCGAGCCCGTTGCGTTGATTCCATTATTAGTTGCATTGGTCGTCTGGAATGGCGACGCTTTTGTCAGATGGAAAAAGTCCGTTACCGTTGGAATCTGCTTGGGACTTGTTGTGCTATGCAAACAACAAGCAGGGCTACTTACCCTTGGCGCCCTAGTGTGGCTGCCAGCTTGGAAACAACACGACAAACGGCAAGTGATTGCAATTCCAATTATTGCTTTGCTAACTCTGGTCTTGTTAACACTAACAGAAGGTGCCGGTCTTACACCTCTCTTCAAGGGTCTGGATACTGCCGCTAGCTATGCAAATGAAGGTTCGATGTTTCGAAACATCTTGATTCAGGCTGTACACGACCCGATCGCAACTTTGGCATTGGTCTCCACGTGCGGAATCACTTTTTGGCTTTCCAGACAGGAACTTGACGAGGATTCAACGAGTCAAGTAAGAATCATCGGATTCCTGATGATTGGTGCCATCGCATCTCTGGTCCAGTTTAGTTTTCGCAGTTACCACCACTATTTCCAATTAGCACTCCCGGCCGCTTCGATAGGCTTGATCTTGTCCTTGCATATTCTGCATCGACTCAAGTCACCGCTGAGAAATCTGGTCTTCCCATTCGCCATCGCTATTCTTGGTTACCAATCAACAACACATATTGATACCGATGTACTGCAGTGGCCGAACAAAACATACATACAACATTACAAAGATTGGCATGACCAAGCGCCGATCGCTGTGGCACTTAAGGATCATGAGAAACTACAGCAAGTAATTCAAACCAAAGAACCGGTAATCTCTCTTCCGCCACGCTACAGCAGCTTCTTCTATCTGACTGGCTTACGCTCGGCATCAGCTCACGGTTATAGCTTTCGGGAGTTCGACATGAAGAATGGAAACTGGTTCGATGAAATTGTAAATCGAAATATTACTCCGGAATTCGTGATTCTCTGGCACTTCGAATCACCTGAGTCCTCCAACAAAGACTGGAATGCTCAGAACGGACCGGCGGCTCAGAAGATGGATGCTTTATCAAATCGCTACGTGAGATTCAGCAGTCAGAAGGCCTATACAATTTGGCGACGCCGCTAAGATTCGCAACGCGCCACTCCACTATGAGTCGTATGCACTTTCGGTCTCGATTGAGGGCATTACATCCCTCACAATCCGCACTGCCCGAAGCACTTTCACGTGTCACCCTGTGACATCTGCATTCTCGAAAGACGCAAACTTATTCGGCGCATGTCCCGTATTACGATGAAGTTGGCGTGCATATGCGCCACCGCTATTCCGTGTCATTGTTCCACTTTATAACATCCGTCATTACACACAGTTTTGATATGGCTTCTGCCGAAAAAACAATTCTCGTAACCGCATGCGGATCATCAATTGGACTAGAAGTTCTGCGCTCGCTTGACGCTGCGCGAGCAAATAACACAAATGCAGGTAGTGAGAGGATTATTGGCACGGAGGTCTCATGGTGGGGAACTCAAATAGCTGAACAGTACTGCGACGAAGTAATTCGTGTTCCACGCGGTGACGAACCTGAATACGTCGATGCGCTCAACCAGACGATTGCCAATTACGGGGTGGATCTGGCCTTCATCAACACCGATCCAGAAGTTGAATCAATCGCACCGGTGCGTGATACGTTTGCAATTCCCTTATCCTGCCCAACTCAACCATCTCTGGCGAGTTGCATTGACAAGCGAGTCCTTCACGAAGAGCTCAATGGCACACCGTTCTGCGCACGCACTGTCACCATAAGGTCGATAGAAGACCTGGAACACGCGAATCGCAGCTTCGACAAGCCCTTTTGGTTACGTTGCGCGACCGGACCTCGAGGTAGAGGCAGTATTCCCGTAGAAGAAATAGACGAAGCTCGTTTCTGGATTCAATACTGGCGCAATCGTGACAAATCCGACGACGTCTGGCTGGCACATGAATTCCTCCCCGGTCGCAACTTTAACTGGACAAGTATCTGGCACGAAGGATCGCTGATCGCTTGTTGCACAGGACAGCGTCTTAAGTACTTCTTATCGCAAGTCGCAGTGAGCGGGATTACCGGCAACGTCTCAAATGCTGTACTCGTACAGTCAGACTACATAAACGAAACATGTGTGGAAGCTATCGAACGATTGGATGAACGGGCTACAGGAATCTACTCCGTCGATATCAAAGAGTCCTTCGAAGATGATCCCATTATCACAGAGGTCAACGGACGCCAGGCTTTTCGCCCATACCTCTACACAACCGGTGGCGCCAATTTCTCAAGAATATTCGCTGACTTACACCTATATGGAATAAAGCCGGCTGATCCATTTTTTGATCAGGACGCCCAAGGTTGGGAAATCGTACGCGGTATGGATCACGAACCATTGTTCCGAAAACACGATATGACTCACCGTGAGATATAAGCTCAAGGCACTCATGAATACAGCATCTCCAAATCTAATCTCAGTCGTTGTACCGTGTTACAACAGTGGACCATGGCTGAACGAACTGGCCGACCAGATACACGAAGTAATGACGGCAAATAGCTGGAATTACGAATTGATCCTTGTGAACGATGCTTCAGAACCGGAAACGTGGTCGGTGATTAAGGAGCTTGCTGAATCCCGCAGCCAGATCCGCGGCCTGGATCTGATGTTTAATACCGGCCAATACCGGGCAACGCTTTGCGGCCTTGAACAGGCTGTTGGCAATATCATCGTGACAATGGACGACGATTTACAGCATCCACCAAATCAACTACCGGTCATCATCAATACCCTGCTGGAAGACGAAACGACCGATTGTGTTTTTGGCTCTTTTGGTCGCAAACGTCATGGGTTGATACGGAATATCGGGACAGCCTTTATGTCATGGATGTTTCGCGTAGCCTACAAGAAACCAAAACATGTACGTCAGACAACCTTTCGCGCGATGCGGCGAAACCTGATTGATACGATCCTTGAATTCAGTACCGTTAACCCCAACATCAATCCGCTGATTTTTCAGTCAAGTTCTCGTGTCATCAGCGTGACTGTCGAACATGCTGCACGTGCTGCTGGCAAGAGCGGTTATGGACTCGTCGCCCTAATACGAATGATGCTCGACAACATCCTCAGCGTCTCAACTCTACCTTTGAAAGCGATGAGCTTCATCGGATTCCTTTCTGCATTTGGTAGTTTCTGTTTGGGGGTGTTTTATCTTGTTCAGTATCTCAACGATGTGATTAAGACTCCCGGTTTCTCAACTCAGGTGCTTTTGATCTGCTTCTTTGGTGGCATGACACTGATGAGCATTGGTTTACTGGGTGAATATGTCATCAGGATCATGGATGAAGTACGAGGCCGACCACGCTACGTCATTCGATCAGCTACAGACAGTCGTGAAGACAGCTAGTTGGTAACTCTGGACGGAGCAATTTAGCTTGAATCAAAACGACCCAAGTCGACCAATCGAACCCAACTACGGTTGGCGAGGCATCCGAGTACCACTGGTAATCGCTATTGCTTTGGTGTTACTCGTGTATCTTCTTGGAGTCGTGTGCTTTGAAGTCATAGACGACATAGGCGCTATGATGATCTTGTCGGGCGCAGATGGATTCCACGCCAGCGCCGAAGTCCCGTTCATTTCCACTACTTTTAATCACCTGATTTTCAGCCTCTACCAGTGGTACCCGGACATAGCCTGGTATGGGTGGCTCTTAATCACAACAACTACCATCGCCGCCACCGTTCTTATTTGCCTTGTCATACAGCTTCCAATAACCAAGCCAACCAAAGGTGCGATGTTGTTATTTACGCTGGTGGTGCTCGCGCAATGCCTACTGAGTCCAACCTACACCAAGTCAGCGTTGCTCTGCTTATTCAGCTCCTTTGTCGTTCTGCTACAGTCGCAAAGCGCACAAACGTCCAAAGTCGGTGGAAAATCCCTGATCGCCATTCTTTACTGGCTGAGTTACTTCTGGCGTTGGAAGGTTACGTTAATCTTTACGGTGTTTGCCTTTCCTGTACTGCTGATTGCTAGTAGCCGTCAACTTCAGCGTCTGACCATCTTGCTGGCAGTAATTGCCGGACCAATCCTTCTTGATCAACTTTGGTCTTCTTCTCTTGAAACAGATTCTTCTCGTGAATTCCTTGAGTTCTACGAATTGCGCAGCCGTTTTTTCGACCGACCAGGAGGTGCAGCATCAGAATCACTTTCTATCGTTGCATCCCGAATTGGATGGCATCCTGATGACTACCAAGTCATCCGCAATACATTTCTACTTCATGATGAACAACGAGTTTCAACACAAAGCCTACGTCAGTTTCTTGATGAAAATGCAAAGGCAAACACTGGCTCATTTAGCGCATCGATAGAACGCGCTATCTCTGCGTTAGGTGAAAATAAGGCGATCCTCCTTCTTGCAATCACAATAGGAATACTAGTCGTGACTGAAAGATTGCCTGATTTCGTGAAGGCATCGAGCAGAGAAAAAACGAAGTTGGCATGCGTGCTGGTTGCATTAGCCGGAATCATCGGATTCCTGCTTTACTTTCGAATGGTGCCACGAATCGCGATACCGATCGCCATCTACACTGTTTTAATCGTGACCGTATTTCCGCTCGGCCAGCGTCAAAATACAAGTGGTTCGGCGCTCCAGCAGTTATTCGCTGCTGTTGCCTGTCTTCTCATCTTATTTGTAGGCGTTCCGTGGATCACTGAAATCAATGACGCGAATTCAACTCGTCGAGCACATTCAGAGACCATCTACGATGAAATTAACTTGGCTACGGCTGCAACTGTGCTCATACGCTTGACCCCTCAGTCCACTTCCGGATTCGACGGGGCCAGCCCACTTGTTACATTGCCTCAACCAAAAGCAAGATTTGTACCGGCAGGATGGCAAATCAGATCTCCCCGTTATCAGGAGATACTC
>Ga0114933_10002948_pt1 | contig 17054 bp, 12 predicted proteins | sample 4SBtaG_FD_89691 | JGI IMG/M metagenome (GOLD analysis project Ga0114933, IMG submission 89691) | Deep subsurface microbial communities from Kolumbo volcano to uncover new lineages of life (NeLLi) - 4SBTROV12_W25 metaG | ecosystem: Environmental > Aquatic > Marine > Volcanic | place: Kolumbo... | reverse complement strand
CGGTCGTTGCCGCTCTACCTTGCTGAGCTGCTGTGCTGATGCTGTGGCCGGGGGAACGAGCCTCGCTCTTCCCCTGCGTTCTTCAGCTGGGGTTATGCTGCTCCTCCTGCCCATGAGAGCGGTGGCTGCGATGAGTCTTCGCTGATACCTGCTTTCGCGACGCGCCCAGGACATCGCCATGAGTCTCCCTCGCATGCTCGCTCTCTCGCTCGCCCTGTCCTGCTTGGCCGGGGTGAACCTGGCTCAGGAACAGTCGGCCAGCCCCAGCGCACGTTACGCCGTGTCTCAGAGCGCCCGGACCGTGCTGGTCGACATGGACGCCACCGTGCTCCACGGCGGCGGCGACGGCGACTTCACCGCCATTCTCAGCGCCGATGATGTGGCCGCGTTGCAGACCCTGGGCTACGCACCGCGCCTGCTCCCCGCCGACGAGCAAGAGACGGGCCAGAGCGCCGAGGCCGGAGGTTGGAGCAGCTACGGCACCATGCGCGCGGCGTTCGTTGCGTATGCCGCCAACTACTCGTCCATCGCATCCTTTGAGGTGCTGGGCTCGTCGATCCAAGGGCGCGAGGTCTTCGCCCTGCGCATCAGCGGCAACGTACAAGTCGAAGAAGACGAACCCGAGATCGCCTTCTTCGCCAGTCATCACGGGGACGAGTTCGCCAGCGGAGAGATCGCCTACGACTGGGCGCTTGAGTTGCTGGACGACTACGGCACCGACCCCATGGCCACGGGCTTCGTGGACGACAACGAGATCTGGGTCATCCCCCTGCTCAACCCGGACGGGCGTGAGCTGGGCACCCGGGCGAACGCAGCGGGCGTCGACCTCAACCGTGACGGCGGCTTCAACTGGGATGGCCAGGGTGGCAGCAGCTCGCCCTGGAGCCAGATTGAGAGCAAGGCACTGCAAGGGTTCTTGGAGCAGAGCAATCTCTCTTTGGCGGTGACCATGCACTGCTCGGGCAACGTGTTCCTGTATCCCTGGGGCTTCTTGCCCAGCGGTGCGCCGGACAAGGCTGTGATCCAGCAGGTGGGGGCGCTCTACGCGAACGGCGCCAGCTACCAGCTGAAGAACTCCTGGGCCGACTACGAGACCCACGGCGAGCTGCTCGACAGCGTCTACGGCCTGCTCGGCGCGCTCTGCTTCACCGCCGAGATCAGCAACAGCCTCTCGCTCTATGCCAACAGCTACTCCCGCAACAAGGCGGGCATGGACGCCTTCTGCGCCGTGGCTGGCGACGGCCTGCACGGCATGATCACCGACGCGGTCACGGGGCAACCCCTGCGGGCGGCCATGACCATCGCCAACAACCCGGTGCGTTCGTTCAGCGATGGCGCGGTGGGTGACCTGCACCGGCTCGTGCGTCCGGGGACCTACACCGTCACCATCAGCGCCAACGGTTACCAGTCGCAGACGGTCAGCGGCCTGGCGGTCACTGCGGGGAACACCACCGACTTCGCCGTGGCCCTGCAGCCGGGTGGGGGCTCACACGGCTTCGCCATCACCTCGGTCGATCAGCGAGATCCCAACAACGCCCACAACAACGTGACCGCGCCTGGCGACGCGTTGGGAGCGCCCGACGGCAAGGCAGCCTCACTGGGCAGGGCCGGGTTCCTCGTGCTCGACATGGGCTCGGCGTCAGCTCTCGTCGACGGCCCGGGGGACGACTTCGTGATCACCGAAGCTCTGGTGCCCGGCGACGAGGTGCTGGAGAACTACACCGTGTTCGTGGGCGATGCCTACACCCAGAACACGCTCGTCGGCGCGGGCTTCGGCACCACGGCCTTCGATCTGGCCGACGCTGGCGTGGGCTCGGCTCGCTACGTCAAGGTCGTTGCCGCTTCAGAGCAACCGGCCAACGCTCCCCTGGCTGGCCTCGAGCTCGACAGTCTCTCCGTGTTGGGCGGCGGCTTCGTCACCCTGGGCCCGGGGACTGCTGGCGCGTCCGGTACGCCTCTGCTCGCGGGCGACGGTGACCTCAACCCTGGTGGGGCGGGCTTCACCCTGTCGATGAGCTCCGTGGCGCCGAACGCGGCGGGCCTCTTGTTCGTCGGCCTGACCGAGTCCGTGCCCGCCCTGAACGTGGTGGGCGTGGCCTTTCATCTGGGCGTGCCCTGGGTGCTCGAGCTGCCCCTGGTCGTGGACGGCAGCGGCACACTGTCCGTCGGCGGCACCATCGACATGAGCCTGGCCGGGTTGGACATCGCCACCCAGGCGCTCTTCGCCGACGCCACTGGCCCCACCGGCGTGGCTACAGGTACCAACGGGCTGCGGCTGGAGATCCCGTAGCTCCAAGCAGGCCGAGCGCCGGCGTCATCGAGCCATGATCGACGTGTGGTCGCCTTGGCCCGATTTGGTGGCGTGGAGCAGCCGAGCTTGGCCTGCAACTCAGGCTTCGTCGGGCTGCTCCAGGACCAGCCCGGCGAAGGCACTGTCAATGGCTGACCATTCGTGGGCGGCCAGCTCAAGTTCACCCGCCGCGGCGTTCTCCTGCGCCTGCTCGGGGCGCCGGGCGCCGGCCAGGGCCACGGTGACGCCGGGTTGCTGCACGGTCCAGGCCAGCACGGTCTGGGCCAGGGTCGCGTCGTGAGCGGCGGCTATCGAGGCCACCACGTCGTCGAGGATGGCGTTGACCCGGGCGCGGTTCTCGCTGCTGAAGCTGGCCCGTCGACTGCGTCCTTCGTCGTCGCCGAACGTGCGCTCGTCCCGGACCTTTCCCGTGAGCAGACCTTGCTCCAGAGGTGAGTAAACGATCAGGCCCACGTCGTTCGTGCGGGCCCAGGGCAGCACGTCGTCTTCGATGCCTCGCTGCACGAGACTGTAGATCGGTTGGTCGCTGGCCAGGGGCACATCGCCCAGCGCGGCTTGGGCCTGGGTCAGCTGGTCGGCGTCGTAGTTGCTCACGCCGATCTCGCGCAGCTTGCCCTCGCTGCGCAGCTCGGCCAGGGCGCCCATGGTCTCGGCGATGGGCGTGGTGGGGTCGGGCCAGTGCACCTGCACGAGGTCGAGACGCTCCACGCCCAGGCGCTGCAGGCTGCGCTCGACTTCGATGCGCACCGAGTCAGGGCGGCTGTTGCGGTGCACGTGCAGGGGCTTGCCGTCCGGGAGCTTGCCGGTGACGAAGCGTTCGCCGTCGCTGCAGTCCCAGCGCAGGCCCACCTTGGTCAGCACCGTGACCTCGTCGCGGCGGTCGGCGATGGCCTGGCCCACGATGGTCTCGCTGCGCCCGAGCCCGTAGATGGGGGCGGTGTCGATGGCGTCGATGCCTGCATCGAGGGCTGCGCGAATGGCCGCGATGGAGGCCTGGTCGTCTTGCTCGCCCCAGTAGCCGCCGCCCAGGGCCCAGGCGCCGAAGGTGATCACGGGGAGCGAGAGGTCGGTCCTGCCGAGTGTGCGATGTCTCATGGTGCGGAGTGTAGTCGAGAAGGGGGCTGGGTCCGCACTTGAGAACGGGGCCCAGGTGGTCCTCAAGACCGGACCTGGGGCGACAACGGCCAGCCCGGGCCAAGTTTTGCGAGGGCCGCGCACCGCGTCCATGAGAAGATCCCACCGCGATCCGGCGTCTGGTTTTGTGATCGGCCCTGTGGATCGACGGTCAACGAGAGTCTTGATGAACAAGCGCGATGGCGCGGTGCGCGGCGATGTCCTCACCTTTGTGGACGATCCCTTTCAGGCAGAGATGTCTGCGTGTGTGCGCTTCACTCCCGATGCCATCATCGTCATGCGCGATGGGGTGATCACACACGTGGGGCCGGCGGCCGACGTCATCGATCAAGTGCCCGAGGGCGTTGAGGTGACGCGCTACACCGACGCCGTGATCATGGCCGGCTTCATCGACTGCCACGTGCACTATCCCCAGACCCAGATCATCGGGGCCTTCGGGGAGCAGCTCATGGACTGGCTGCACAAGTACACCTTCGTGGCCGAGCAGGGCTTCGCTGACCCGCAGCATTGCCGCGAGGTGGCACAGGTCTTTCTGCGCGAGAGTCTGCGGGCGGGCACCACCACGTCATCGGTCTTCTGCACGGTGCATCCCCAGTCAGTGGACGTGTTCTTCGAGGCCTCCAACGCCCTCGGCATGCGCAACATCGCGGGCAAGGTGCTCATGGATCGCAATGCCCCCGAGGCCCTGACCGACACGCCACAGCGGGGCTACGACGAGAGCAAGGCGCTGATCGCGAGGTGGCACGGCAAGGGTCGGCAGCTGTACGCCGTCACGCCGCGCTTCGCGCCCACCAGCAGCCCGGAGCAGATGGAGCTGGCTGGCGCGCTCTGGAAGGAACACCCGGGGACGTTTCTGCAGTCCCACGTCTCGGAGAACCCGTCCGAGGTGGCCTGGGCTCAAGAGCTGCACCCGGAGCGGGCGGGCTACCTCGACGTCTATGAGCATCATGGGCAGCTGGGTCCCCGGGCGGTGTTCGGCCACGGCATCCATCTCACCGAGCAGGAGCTGCAGCGCTGCCACGAGACCGGTACAGCGCTGGCGCACTGCCCCACGTCGAATCTCTTCCTGGGCAGCGGGCTCTTCGATCTTGCCCGAGCCAACAAGAGCGAGCGACCCGTGCGCGTGGGCCTGGGCACGGACCTGGGCGCGGGCACGAGCTTCTCCATGCTGCAGACCATGAACGAGGGCTACAAGGTCGCCCAGCTGAACGGCAGCGCGTTGAGCGCGTCCCACGCTTTCTATCTGGCGACGCGTGGCACGGCCAAGGCGCTCTATCTTGAGGACCGCATCGGCACCGTGGCCGTGGGCATGGAGGCGGACCTGGTGGTGCTCGACTTCCACTCCACGCCGCTTCTCGAGTACCGCATGGGCTTCTGCGAGAGCCTGGAGGAGCGCCTGTTCGTGCTCATGACCATGGGCGACGACCGGGCCACCCGGGCGACCTACGTGAACGGCGCGCTGGTCTACGATCGGGGGAGTGCGGGGGCGATCGCAGGGGCAGGGCGCTAGAATGGGGTGCTCCAGGCGTTCAGCCGCTACGGCTGCCGCAGCCGGAGATGCAGCCGGAACAGCAACCGCGGCCGTCGAAGGCTGAGGAGATCGAGCGCATGTCCGCAGACCTACCTCTCGGAAAGCCCACCCAGTACCCGACCGATTACGACCCGTCGCTGCTGGTGGCCATTCCCCGTGCGCAGGGGCGCGACGCGCTGGGGCTTGCGGGCGAGCTGCCCTTCGACGGCGTGGACATCTGGAACGCCTACGAGCTCTCCTGGCTGGAGCCGTCGGGCAAGCCGGTGGTGGCCACCGCCGAGCTGCGCGTGCCGGCCCGGTCGCCGAACCTGGTGGAGTCCAAGTCGCTCAAGCTCTACCTGAACTCGTTGAACGCAGCGAGGTGCGCGTCTGCCGCTGAGGTCGAGCAGAGGATTCGCCGCGATGTGCAGGATGTGGTGGGTTGCGAGGTCGAGCTGACCTTGCAGTTGACCGCCGACGACTGTCCGCCAGGCCGTGGTGCGCCCCGTGGCACATGCATTGACAGCACTGCGGTGACCATCGACCACTACAAGGTGACGCCCGAGCTGTTGGCTGGCAGCGCCGACGCGTCCGACCCGGTGGAGCAGACGCTCTACTCCGAGCTGCTCAAGAGCAACTGCCCGGTGACGGCGCAGCCTGACTGGGCCACGTTGATCGTGAGCTACGAAGGTGGCCGCATCGATCACGGCGCCCTGCTGCGCTACGTCGTCTCGTACCGCGATCATGACGAGTTTCACGAGCAGTGCGTCGAGCGAGTGTTCTTGGATGTTCTGCGGCACTGCGAGCCCACTGCGCTGACCGTCGAGGCGCGCTACACACGCCGGGGCGGTCTCGACATCAACCCACTGCGCAGCAACTGCGGGGCTCGGGCGCAGAACGTCCGGCTGTGGAGGCAGTGAGCGGGCTGTAGGTGGCGCCCATCGGCTCAAGGCCAGTCTTGTGTGAGTGGACCCGGATGGCCGCGGTGGGTGACCGGCTGTCGATGTCCCTCTGGTGCTACTGCGCCAGGCCCCAGGGCCCCGCCCGGTCGAAGCCATCGCGGATGCGCACGGCCATCCCTGAGAAGAGCTGAGCGTAGTCGTCGCTGCTGCCGCCACGGCTGGCCAGAGCCATCAGCTGTCGCCCCAGGCGTTGCGTGGTCACGGCGGCCAGCAGCTCACCGGTGACCGTGTCAGAGAACTCGATCTCCAGGGCCAGGGATGGCAGGAGACCACTGGCTGTCGCACCAACGTGCGCGCCCCTCTTGGCCAACTGCACGACGTTGATCCTGTCCGTGAGCCGAGCGGTCATGCGCACCGTGCCCGGGTCTCGCTGACGGCTGAGCGGGTACGACGGCGCCAGCAGGACTTCCATGGCCAGAGCGAAGCCAGCGGCAGCCCGGCCCATGGCCTCCCGGGTGAACGTCTGCCGGACCACAGGGCTCGTGGGCACCAACGTCAGCGGGTCGAGCCACAGGCTGTGTATCCTGCGCTCCTGTACCGCCCGGGTGACCCAGACGATCTCCTGTGAGGTGAGGCTGTAGTAGCCCTCGTGATCTGGGCTGGACTGAGTCTCGCTGGTGACGCAGGCCGGAACCACCAACGCAAGCCAAAGGGTGCAGCAGAGCGCGGTGGCAAAGCGGGGGAGAGTCATGGCGGGGATCATGGCAAATCGACACCGAGCGCTCTCGTCGCCACGCCTCACCCCAACCGCTTCGCGAACACCTCTTCGTTGAAGCCCACGATCACCGTCTTGCCCTTCACGATGGTCGGCGCGCGCAGGTTGCCGGTAGGGCCCAGCATGGCCTCAACGATCTCTTTGCTGGCCTTGCCCGCAGGCTTGAACTCGCTGACCTTCTTGCCCTTGGCGACGATGACCAGCGACGCTGCCTTGGCGATGGCGGCGGCGTCGCTCTTGCCCAGCTTGCGGCTGGCAGGAATGGTCTCTTTGGCCTCGATGTTGTGGTCGTCCATGAACTTGGACGCTCGGGTGCAGGACGTTCAGCCCTTGCGGTGGTAGTGCCAGTCGATGGGACGACCCATGGGTTCTGCTCCGATGTGTGGGCCCGCCGTTCTACACCATGTCCCCCCGCGATGCACAGCCTGCCCTCGTGGCAGGCCGAGCGGGGCCCGTGGTAGGCTGGCCGCCGTGTACGGAGCCCTGCGTCCGTGCGGGTGGCACGCCTTGGTTGTGAGCGACGAACCAGATGATCATGCGACCTCTCCTTGGTACGGGACGCTCTGCGCTGGCGCTGATCGCATGTGCCTTCCTGACCGGCGGGCTGCTCAACGGCTGCGCTGCCAGCTACGAGTTTCTCGACGAGCCCGGCCAGTACCGGGGCGCGCGAGTGGGCGGCGAACAGAGCGGCGAGTGGACCTACTTCTACGGCGACGGTTCACCCCGCACCCAGGGCAGTTACGTCGAGGACGAGCAGAGCGGCGACTGGACCTACTGGTATCCCAGCACCACCCCTGGCTCGAGCCAGGGCACCGGCCAGAAACAGTTCGAGATCGGCTTCGAGGGCGGCCATCTGCAAGGCAACTATCAGCGCTGGTATCGGGGCGGTGGTCCCCAGGCGTCGGGCTTCTTCGAGGACGACGCCGAGGTCGGCCCCTGGACCTTCTTCGCCCCCGGACGTCGGCCCGTGCAGATGGGCGACTTCGTCAACGGCGAGATGCACCTGCGCTGGACCTACCGCTACGGCAGCGGCAAACCCCTCGCCGAAGGCTACCGACTGCGGGACGACAAGGTCGGCCCCTGGCAGTTCTGGGATGAGAACGGCCAGGAGTACAGAGAGCTGTTCCCCCTGCCGCCAGCTTGGCAGTTGGTGCGCGAGCTGTGGCCCGGCGGTGCTGTTCGGCGCGAAGGCTACCTGTTGCACGGCGCTCCCCAGGGGCTCTGGGTCAGCTGGCATCGCAGCGGCAGCCGGCGGTTCGCAGGCACGTTCGACGGTGGCCAGGCCAGCGGGCTCTGGGTCGCCTGGGATCCTGACGGCGCGCTGGTGGCCGCCGGGCAGATGGACCACTCGACCATGTCCGGCGATTGGACGGTCATGGTGCGCGGCGCTCCAGAAACCTGGGCCGCCAACGTCTTCGACCCGCCTCGCTCGCCTCGGGGGCAGTGGTCTGAAGATCGCCTGGCGTCCCAAGGTCCACACCAGGCGGTGTCGGTCTGGCTGGGCGAGATGCTGAGTCCGGGCAAGCCCTTCGTCTGGCCTGCGAACTATGATCGTCCACCCCCGGAGGCCCTGGCCGCTGCGGTGGGGCGTCCCCAGGTGACCGTGCCGCCCCAGCCCTGGCGCGTGCGGGAGACCCGCGCGGTGTCGGCCATGGTCAGCATGTACACGGGTGGGCAGCGGGGCGTGTTGGCGGCGGGTGAGTTCGACCCCTACGGCGACGTGGTGGCGGCCGAGTCGAGGGGGCGCACGTCGGTCTCCTCGCCGTTGGTGGGCAAGCGCCTGCCCTTCGCCAAGATCAACACCATCGACGGGCAGGTTGATCTGTCGAGCTACGCCGGACGCAAGGTGGCCGTGGTCATCATGCGCGGCTTCGATGGCGAGGTGTGTGTGTACTGCGCGGCCCAGACCCGGGCCCTGACGAATGCTCAGGCGAGGTTCGAGGCGGCGGGCGCCGAAGTGCTGGTGGTCTACCCTGGCGACGGCGACGACCTGGAGACCTTCCTCGGCGCGGTGGCGAGCCTGGCCGACGACGGCGACGAACCCAGCTTCACCATGGCCTTTGATCCGTCCTTCGAACTGGTGCGAGCCCTCGACATCCGGGGCACTCAAGCCATGCCCACGACCCTGCTGCTCGACGAACAGGGCGTGGTGCGCTGGGCCTACGTAGGCAAGGACAAGGTCGACCGCCCGGACGTGGAGCGGATGATCAAGGAACTTGAGCAGATGCCCACCACGTGAACGCAAAGGTCCCGGGGGATGACACGACGCTGAGGGCGCTCGACGAGAGCTTTCCCGCCATCCCCGAGGTGAAGATCGTGGCTGAGATCGGCCGCGGGGGCATGGGCACGGTCTACCGCGGGCAGCAGCAGTTCGTGCAGCGCGACGTGGCAGTCAAGGTGCTCAAGAGCGAGCTGGGCAGCGACTACACCCGGCGTTTTCACCGGGAGGCTCGGCTGCTGGCGCGCATGAGCCACCCGGCCATCGTGGCTTGCCTCTCGGCGGGCCACACGGACGACGGCCTCAGCTACATCGTCATGGAGCTGATCGACGGGCCCGACCTCTATCACTGGCTGCAAGATCACGGCCAACTCGAGACCCGAGAGGCGTTGCAGCTCACGCTCTCCCTGGCCAGGGCGCTCGCCTACGCCTACGAGCAGGGCATCATTCATCGGGACATCAAGACCGCCAACGTGCTGCTGGCGCCGCGGCCTGGGGCCGCCGAGCACGACCTGTTTCCCTTCGACGCCAAGCTGGCCGACCTGGGGCTGGCGCGCCCGCAAGACCTGGACGGGCAGTCGTCCATGGCGGTCACGGCGGCGGGTGTGTCCATGGGCACGCCGTCATGCATGGCTCCTGAGCAGTTCGACGCCCCTGACAAGATCGACTTTCGCGCGGACATCTATGGCCTGGGCTGCGTGCTGTTTCATTGTCTCACCGGACGAGCTGCGTTTCCCAAGCAGGGTCTGTCCCAGGTGCTGACCACCAAGATGAACCCCATCGCGCCGAACCCTCGGGCGGTGTTGCCCGAGCTGCCCCACCCTGTGGCACATCTGGTGTCGAAGATGCTGGCCACCCATCGCGACGAGCGGCACCGGGACTACGGCGAACTCATGAGCGAGATCGAAGGGTTGTTGCGAGCGCCCGCAGCCCCTGCTGCCGTGTTCCCTTGGACGCGAGTGCTGGTCGGCGTGGCCGTGGTCGCCGCCGCGCTCTTCGGCGCGTGGCAGCTGCAAGGCGAGGGCGACGTCTCGGACGGCCCGAGCGGCTCGGGCCAGACCGCAGGCCGCTCTGGCGACCATGCCGCGTCGCCCACCAACGCTCCTCTCGACGACGAGGGCTCGGACCTCTCTGCACTGGCTCTGCGCTGGCCCTTGGAACAACGTGGCCAGCAGCCAGCCACGACCCTGGGCTACCCGGCAGGTTCCGCGGTCTCCCTGGCCGTGTTCTCACCTGAGTCGTTGGATGGCCCGCCGACTCACGTCGCCTGGACCCTGTTTCAAGCCCCCGACTCTGCTCGGCCCGCTCTGGAAGGACAACTCGCAGACTTCGGCAGCGCTTCGATGGGTGACCTGCTCCTGCCCAGAGTGGCTGGCCTTGAGAGCTACCCCCTCGTGATCAACGTGCAGCCTCGGCAGGGCGACGGCCCCCAGGGCTTCGAGACGTTTACCCTCAACGTCGACTCCACCCGTGACGTGCGTTCGATCACCCAGCCCAGCGTGCTCATGAACGGCCAAGAGCTGCTGGGTTGGGAACCCCGGGCGGGATCGTCAGCCAGCTTCAGAGAAGCCGAGGACTACCCGGGCGTGCAGGGCAACTCCGCTGGCATTGGCGACGAAGCCACGGCTGCGACGTTCGCCCTGCCTCAGGGCGACTGGCAGGTGACCGGGGCGTTCCGGGCCTTCTGCTCGGGCAAGACCTGGTTTACCGAGGTGGGCCTGTGGCTCGACTGCGCACCGGGCAAGACGCGCATGTTGGTCATCAAGGCGCTCAGTCCGGACCCCGGTCAGCCCGTGGCCTACGAGCTGAGCACCGTGGAGTTCAAGCCCGACGAGACCCTCTTGCTGGGCGAAGAGCCCCACACGGGGACCAAGAGCCATGGCCTGTTTCACCGGCCCTGGCAGCGAGACGACGGCAAGAGCAGCTCACGAGAAGTGGAGTTCACTCTGCGCAAGCAGGGCACCGAACTCTCGATCACGGCGACAGGGCAAGAGAGCGGTCGCCTGGTGACGGTTCTCGAAGCAGAGCCCAGCACCTTGGGCATCTTCGTCGCCGGCGGCGTGGGCGACTTTCGCGACTTCCGCATCGCGCCCCTCGACTAGGTCGAGGGCGCGGCCTTGCCACGACACGGACCACGCATCGATTGATCTGCGGAGGGCGTGGCCTGGGCCTGCCCCGTCAGCCCCGCGGGGGCAAGGTGGGGCGCACTCGGGCGCTCTCGCCGAGGATGTCGGCCAGGCGGCCTGCTCGCCATGTGTTCAGGATCAGGGTGTCGTCGAAGATGAAGACCACCCCGTTCATCCCGGCGTTAGAGCGGTCGTAGTCAAAGTCGGCGCTGTTGCCCTTGGTGACCTGATAGCTGACCTTGACGGCGTAGGCATTGGACTCGTACCAGCCGTAGGCCACGGCCACCGCCGTGTTGTCGTTCTCCCACACGGACAGGGGGGCGCCGAAGAGATCGAGTACGTCCTGCAGACTGCTGGCGTGGATCTCGACCTGGCTGAGTGCCGCCAGGGAGAGGGGCTCGTTTGCAGACTCACGGACCCAGTTGCCGCTCACGCAGCCGCAGCAGGTGAGCGCGAGCAAGGTGGCGGCCAGGCGGGTCGCCGGGGTCAAGAGTCTGACGGGGTGCCTGCCATCCATGGCATCTGGTACTCGGCGCGGTCAGCGGCAAGGGTGGCGCCCACGTGGGTCAGCACGCCGGCTTCGTCGAAGAAGACCCACATGCGATCCGTGCGGTTGTCCTCGTTGGACGCGGTGAAGATCAGCAAGAAGATGCCCGCCGACTTGCTCACCTTGTACTCGTACATGTAGGCCGAGCGGTAGCCGAGCTGGACGATCTCGGTGGGGGCGCCGAAGCGACTGGCTACTTGGCTCTGAGTGGTGAGCCCGGGCTGCAGCGCTTCGATGTCTTCAGTGGCCAGAGGCTCATTGAAGGTCTTGTGCGAGAGCAGACAGCCGGGAAGGCAAAGAACGATGAAGAGGGTAAGGAGGCGCATGGCAGCCATCGGCGGTCTTGGAAACGTCCTGCGTAGAGTTTTCTTCGGCAGAAGGGGGCCCTCTGCTTGTGGGCTGATTCTCAGGCGTGCGCGCTCATCGCGGATGGCCGCTTGTGCCAGCAGAGGGGCTACACTGCTAGAGCTGTGCGAATCTCCCTCTCTGACCTGCCGCCTATCGTCGATCAGCCGATCGACCCTTCCTGGCCCCTCAACGTGGCCGCGCAGGTGTTGGTGTTGCGGCAGCTCCGGGCCCTCAGCGAGTTTCGCGAAGTGGCCCTGTTGGGGGAGAGTGATGCGGGGGTGCACAAGCTTCGGGTAGCCTGCCGGCGACTGGGAGTGGTGCTGGTCGCCATGGCCGAGCTGTGGCCCGAAGAACAGCTCAAGCCCCTGCGCAAGGCCGTGGCGAAGCTGGCCAGATCTGTGGCCGGAGCCCGCGACCTTGACGTGATCATCACCGGTCTCTGCGAGCGCATCGCTGAAGTCCACGACGAAGAGGAGCGCGCCTTGCGCTGGCTCTGGAACCGCTCGGTGAGCGCCCGCAACCAGGAGCAGCGAGCTGTGGTCGCGGCGCTTGGCGGCTTCGTGGCCCATGGCTGGCTCGATCGTCTGGTGGAGTTCTTCTCTAGCACCCCCGTCGCACTCGACAACTGGGCCGGGCCGGGAGAAACGCTGGCAGTCGATTGTCAGACGGTCGCCGAGGCCATGCCCCGACTGGTCGATGCAGAGGTCGAGAGGGTCTGGCAGCTCTCGTCCAGCCTGGCCGACACAGAGGCCTCGGACGCCCAGCACGACTTTCGATTGGCCTGCAAGCGTCTGCGCTACCTCCTCGATGGTCTTGGCACGTGCCTGAACGTGAAGCCGCGCAAGCTGGTCAAGCCCTTGCGGCGATGCCAGCGGCTCCTGGGGGAGCTCCACGACGGCGAGAGTCAGTCCCTGGGTCTGGTCCAGTTGCTCAGCGGGCACGGCAATCGCTTGCGGCGCATCATGCGCGAGGCCAAGAAGACCGACGCCACCACCGACGCCTTGGCCGAGATCGCACACCAGGCGGCGCGAGCTTGCCATGACCTCCCCGCTGAGGGCCTGGCCCTCTACCTGGCTGAACTGGCGGCCCGCCGCGATGTGTTGCGAGATGAGCTGACCGAGCTGTGGCAGCGCCTCGACGAGAGCGGCTACCGGGAGCGGCTGTTGGCGGCGGCTCAGCCGTCGGTGGGCGAGAGTCGCTCCAGCTGAGCGATGGTGCAGTCGGGCCCTTCGGCCAGCATGAGGAGCTGTCCAGGAGAACTGCCCCCGTCTCTTCGCTCACCGAGCAGGGCTCCGTCGATGTGCACGGCGACCCGGCCGCCCGCCAGGCTGACTGAGAGTGTGGCCCAGCCGTCCGTGGCCGGCGGTCGCACCAGCAGGCCCCCATGGGGGAGGTCGTGCAGGCCCGGGCCTGAGGGCCGTGGGCCTGGAACGGCCGGAGCCTTGCCGCCGGTGAGCTCGTCGGGGGCGGCCAAGATCAGAGCCAGCTGGCCCGCCGATCGAAACCTGAGACGCAGCGCCGTGTTGGCCACGGTGGTCGGGCTCAGCAGCACCGCTGGAGCCCGGGGCGAGGCGCTCTCATGAGCTTGAAGGCCGTCTGCCGTGAGGCTCCAGCCCGGGCGCCCGGAGAGCCACTCGTCCAGGGATCGTGCGTCGAGCCAGGTCAGCCAGCGGTGGCTGCCCAGGTCGTGCAGGCGCAGGTGTCGCCAGCGCATGGTGCTGTTGTGGCCGTTGTGAATCTGCAGGGCGAGCTTGCCGGTGAGGTCGAGGGTGTCCAGCACGTCGGCTGTGGGCAGGCCGTTCACCCAGGCCTTGATCGACGGGCCCACGCACTCGATGCGGTAGTGGTTCCACTCGCCGTTGTGAAAGGCGGAGCGGGCCACGTCGTCGTCGGCCAGATTGTCGATCCAGCCCCGGCGAGCCTCGTCGTAGAGCCCCCCGGACCAGGAACGATCTGAGGGGTCGATCTCGATCTGGTAGCCGAAGAGGCGGCCCCCATCAGCGACCTGGCTGCGCACCTGGATACCCGAGTTGCCCTGGTCTTCGTTGCGCAGCTCCACCTCCAGCAGAAAGTCGCCGAAGCTCTGCTCGCTCACCAGAAAACTCTGGCCTCCGCCGCCCACCTCGCCGAGGACCTCGTCCGGACCCGGCGTCCAGAGGGCGTCGCCCAGCTGGCCCCAACCCCGCAGACCTTCGCTGGCCAAGGGCTTCAACAGGCGACCGGGGAGGTCGGCCAGGTCGCGGAGGCGCAGGTTGGCCACGGCGCCGCTCCCGGTGATTTGATGCAGGACCAAGGGGGCAGCCTGGGGGAGCGCCGCCACCCTGCACACGGGCAGCCCGTCGACGGTGATCAACAGGCCGCTGTCGTCTGCGCGAACGTGAACCCTCTGCCAGCGGTTGGAGGTGAGGGCCACATCGCCCAGGCACGACAGCACCTCGATGGCGCGCAAGCCAGGGGCCAAGGGAGGTCCCACGGGCAGGCCGCCGTGCTCCAGCTGGACAGCGCCGTCAGCGCTCAGCAAGACGTCGAAGTCGACTTCGATACGTCGGGTGTGGACAGCCAGTCCCAGCTGCCCATCAGCCAGGCTCGAGAGTTCGGTCACTGCGGCCCCCTCGCCGACGGCTGGGGGCGAGCGGTTCTCCCAGCCCGCCAGGGTCTCGAACGCGGTGACGCCGCGTGGGCTGGGTGTGGCGGCGGTGTCTTGCTGAACAGCAGCGAGAGGCGCGGCGCAGCACAGGGTCGCCACGGCGAGAGCACACCACCGGGCGTGCGAACCTGGCGTTCGCAGGGCGGGCGAGCGTTGCAGCAAGGTGCGAAGCATCGAGATCCCCAAGGGGCAGGTTGGGAGCGCAAGGACGTGCTGGGTTGCCCGAGCACCGTACTGCAAGCGCCTACGGACTGGCAGTGCGAGCTGGCTGCGGCCGTGCCGGCACTTCACGCACTGGCTGCAGGGCCAGCGCAGTTGAGCTGCTACCCTACCCGTCGTTTTCCCCGTGAGCGTGCCCATGGTCTTCACCCGTTCTCGCAGCTGTCGTTGCCCCCGGGTGACCCGCTCGTGAACGGGGGCTCGTCGGGCCTGCGGGCGATCGTTCGCCATGGCCTGATGCTGCTGATCTGTTCCGCCGGTGTGTGGGCCCAGGCTGGTGATGGGGGCGACGATCCCGGGTCGGTGCAGCATGATCTGCCCAGCGATCTCGTCGTACCGACAGCGCCCGTGCTCTCGCCCGAAGAGGCCATGGCAGCCTTCTCGTTGGCCGACGATCTCGCGGTCGAGTTGGTGGCCGCAGAGCCGCTCATCCATGACCCGGTGGCGGCCTGTTTCGATGGGGAGGGTCGACTGTGGGTCTGCGAGATGCGGGGCTTCATGCCGGACGCAGACGGTCTGGGCGAAGACGCACCCGTGGGTTCGGTGGTCGTGCTTCACGACGACGATGGCGACGGCACCATGGATCGGCGGGTGGTCTTCCTGGACGAGTTGGTCCTGCCCCGCGGCGTGCTGCCCGTTCGCGGCGGAGCGTTGGTGATCGCCCCTCCCGAGGTGCTCTTCTGCCGCGACACCGACGGTGACGGCCGGGCGGACGAGCGTACCGTCGTGGAGTCTGGTGTGTCCGGGCTGGTCAGTCCTGAGCATGCGCTCAACGGTCTGCTGGCCACCCTCGACAATCGCATCGCCGTGGCCAATCACCCGCGCAGCTATCGCTGGAGCGAGGGCGCCTGGGTGACAGAGGCCAACACACCCGCCGGGCAGTGGGGCCAGACCATGGACGACTGGGGACGGCTCTACTTCAACACCAACTCTGATGTGCTGCGGGCCCACGCCGTGGCGCCACGGTACGGCGTGCGCAATCGGAACCACGGCACCATCGCCGGGCTGAACGAACGGGTGGTCGAGGACCAGGGGGTGTGGCCCGTGCGCATCACGCCTGGTGTGAATCGAGGCTACCGCCCGGGGGTGCTGAAAGACTGGAAGCTGTCCCGGGTGACCGCGGCCTGCGCGCCCCTGGTCCATCGGGGCGACGGCTTGCCAGACGGCTATGGAGGCGCTGCCTTCGTCTGCGAGCCCGCCGCCAATCTGGTGCAGCACTACGCGCTGTGGGATGACGAGCAAGGCTCTCCGAGAGGTGCGCCCGCCAGTCCGGGGCAGGCTGTGCTGGCCTCCACCGATGAACGTTTTCGCCCGGTGGATCTGCTCGACGGACCGGACGGCGCGGTGTACGTGGTGGACATGTATCGGGGCATCCTGCAGCACAAGATCTTCATGACCACGTTTCTTCGTCGGCAGGTCGACCGGCGGGGCCTGGCCGAGCCCTTGGGCCTGGGACGCATCTGGCGGCTGGTGCGCAAGGGCGAGCGTCCCACCGCTGCCGACCCTCTCTCGCAGCTCACGCCGCTGCAGGCCGTGGCGCGCCTTGAGCACAGCAACGGCTTCCTGCGGGACCAGGCTCAGCAGTGGTTGGTGGAGCGGGGCGCTGACGATGGTGCGATCGACGAGGCCTTGTCCCACATGGCCACCACCAGCTCCTTCGGTCACGCCCGGGCCCACGCCCTGTGGACGCTGACCGGCCGGGGGACTCTCGACCCGGAGACCTTGGCCGCGGCCCTCACATCGCCCCAGCCAGAGGCTCGTCGCGCGGCCGCCCAGGTGGCCGAGCCGTGGTTGCTGCGCCGCCCGAACCGGTTCGTCCCCGCGCTCTCGAAGCTCACCCGGGACGAAGACGTGCGGGTGTCTCGCCAGGCGCTGTTGTCCCTGGGCGTCGATCACCCCCTGGCCGTCTCGGCACTGTTCAGCGCGGCGGTGGCGGACGTGTCCACCGCGGAACGACGGTCGGCCATTCTCTGCAGCGTTCCCGGTCGAGAGCTTGAGTTGTTCGAGGGGCTGTTGGCGTCCAACTCCTTTGCAGAGCAGGCACCGGGGCGGGATCGGCTGCTGTTCTTCTTGGCTCGGGCGGTGGCGCGCGAAGGGCGCAGCCTGCGCCTGGACGACATGCTCGTTGCCTTGGGCGACGGTGGCGAACCCTGGCAGCAACAGGCGGTCTTTGAGGGCCTCTTGGCTGTTCGTGAAGACCCGGCCGAGCGCTTGGCTGTGACATCCGAGCCAGCCGTGCTCACTCTCGTGCAAGGCGGCGACGACGATGGGCTCGCGGACCTGGCCCGGCAGGTGAGCGACCTGCTGATCTGGCCCG
>Ga0114933_10002947_pt1 | contig 17061 bp, 15 predicted proteins | sample 4SBtaG_FD_89691 | JGI IMG/M metagenome (GOLD analysis project Ga0114933, IMG submission 89691) | Deep subsurface microbial communities from Kolumbo volcano to uncover new lineages of life (NeLLi) - 4SBTROV12_W25 metaG | ecosystem: Environmental > Aquatic > Marine > Volcanic | place: Kolumbo... | reverse complement strand
CAAGTATCCATGTACTCAAAGTTTTGGTTAAACAACGAGATTTGCACATACGAAAAATAGCCGCGATATCCAGATTACATGAAGATTTGTTAGTTGTGAGAAGTTATCCAAAAACACACCATATTTTGAATAGTTCAGGTTTTGCACTCACTGAACCTTGGACACAAAATATTGTATCTCACAATATTTATCCACTGATTAGAAATGGAACTTACAGAGACAGAGAAAATATCAGGCTACTTGGTTCTATATCAAATTGGGACACATTTTATGTTACTAATATGAGGAACTTGTTTATCAACTCACGATTTGATCGGGATATTTCTCGATGGGACACTTCAAATGTTACTAACATGAGAAGAATGTTTTCTGGTTCAAGATTTAATCGAGATATTTCTGGATGGAACACTAAACGTGTCACCAACATGAGTGGTATGTTTTCTGGTTCAAGATTTAATCGAGATATTTCTGGATGGAACACTAGACGTGTCACCAATATGAGTGATATGTTCTCTAGTTCAAGATTTAATCAAGATATTTCTGGGTGGAACACTAGACGTGTTACCAACATGAGTTTTATGTTTTATAATTCACAATTTAATAGGGAAATTTCTCGGTGGAACACTGCACGAGTAACCAACATGAGTGGAATGTTCATGAACTCAATTTTTGATTGTGATATTTTTGGGTGGAATACTTCAAGAGTAACTGACATGAGTGGAATGTTCAAGAATTCAAGATTTTGCTCAATTATTGAACAATGGGACACCAGACATGTCACTGATATGTCAGACATGTTTCATGGTTCAAGATTCAACGAAATCATTACCCCATGGAACACTGGAAATGTTACTAACATGAGTAGAATGTTCAAAGGCTCAATATTTAATCAATTTATATCTGAGTGGAACACTGAACAAGTAACTAACATGTCAGAAATGTTTTCAAGTTGTGTTTTTAGTCAGGATATTTCGAAATGGAACACTTCAAGAGTTACTGACATGAACGGCATGTTTAAAAACAACTCAAGATTTAATGGACATATTTCAGGATGGGACACTTCAAGAGTTATTGATATGAGTTTTTTGTTTTCCAGAACAATATTTAATCAAGATATTTCCGGATGGAACACTTCACATGTTACTAATATGACAAACATGTTTCAAGATACACAATTTAACCAGGATATTTCTGAGTGGGATACTGGACAGGTAACTGATATGAGTGAAATGTTCGAAATGTCCGTTTTTAATCAAGATATTTCAGGATGGAACACTTCAAGAGTTACTAACATGAATTCTATGTTCTATATTTCACAATTCAACCAAGATATTTCTGAATGGAACACTGAACTTGTTACCAACATGATGAATATGTTTAAAAATTCTGTTTTTAATCAGGACATTTATGAATGGGACACTTCAAGAGTCACAGATATGAGTCACATGTTCTGTGGCTCAAGATTCGATATGGATATTTCTGGGTGGAACACTGAACTTGTTACCAACATGACAAATATGTTTAAAAGTTCTGTTTTTAATCAGGACATTTCTGCGTGGGACACTTCAAGAGTTACTGACATGACGAATATGTTTCAAGATTCACAATTCAACCGAGATATTTCTGAATGGAACACTGGACAGGTTACCAATATGAGTAAAATGTTTAAAAATTCTGTTTTTAATCAGGACATTTCTGCGTGGGACACTTCAAGAGTAACTGACATGAGCGAAATGTTCAGGAATTCAATATTTGATTTGGATATTTCCGCATGGGACACTTCAAGAGTAACCGATATGAGAGGAATGTTCAGAAAATCAGTATTCGATTTGGATATTTCAGAATGGAACACTTCAAGAGTTACTGACATGAGTTTGATGTTTTTTAGTTCAATGTTTAATCAAGATATTTTTCGATGGGACACTTCAAATGTTACTCGTATGGCAGGAATGTTTGAAAAGTCTGTTTTTAATCAAGATATTTCAGGATGGGACACTTCAAGAGTCATTGATGAGTAATATGTTTTCCAGCCAAAGATTTAGCGGAGATATTTCTGTTTGGGATATATTAAGATTTGAAAATATAATATTTATGTTTTTTTGATTCAGAACACACAGGATGTCAATCCGGATGGGACATATCAAATGTTCTTTTCATGTGAAATTTTGTTTAGGGTCCATTTGTGTTATCAAATTAAATTTTTTGATGGACCATATTTATTTTTTATGATTCATGGTATTTTTGTTTATTGTTATGACAAAATCTCAATCAACAAATGTGAATTTGAACCGAATGGTCCATCAAAGAACACAGACAAAACAAATTAAATTCATTTTTGGAAATTGATTTTCATAATGACAGATTCGATTTGAACATGGTTCATGAGTTTTTCAAGGCCAACAAACAGACAAGTTCAGACAAATTTTTCAGTGGAACTACATGTTTTGATATTTATTGATTAGAAAATCAAAAAAATGTTGGTCATGTACACAAAATGAATTATATCACAGATCCTTTCAATAATAAAAAAATTTCTATTTTTGCAAGAATGGAAAAAATCTGTTAAAAAATTATATCAAAATATTGAATGGTGGTGTCAGACAAAGTGAAAGTGGAGGTAACGGTATTACCATAGTTTCTGTAGATAACCATGAAATAATTGTGGATAAAGGATTTGGTGTCTATGCCAAATTAATTCAACAATTTATCAACAGGGATCATGGCGAAGAAGATGAAGATCATGATCCAAGAAGAATACATGTTCCAAAAACAAAAGAAGATATAGAATTGATGATTTTGTTTTATCAAGGTTGAGCTGAATTGACAATGGATAATGCAGTCTATGTGTTTTTGTTGGCCGAATATTTTGATTCAGAACATTGAATGAATAATTGTTTGGATATTTTACAACGAAAATTAGACAGAAGAACAACAGAATAAATCAGACAAATAATGAAAATCGAAAATAATTTATCCCCAGAACAAATAACACAAGTATCAGAAGAAAATCATTGTGTTGAAAGAGGAACAAATATAGAACAAGTGAAGGATGTGGAAAATCCCACAACTTTTTCAAGTATCCATGTACTCAAAGTTCTGGTTAAACAACGAAATATCAATGTACGAATAATAGCAACAATATCCAAATTATATGAAAATCTGTTATAGTTGTGAGAAGTTACCAAAAAACACACCATGTTTTAACCAATGAAGATTTTATGCTCAATGAAATTTGGGGAGCAACAACCATTGTACCTCGTGATATTTGGCGATTAACCAGACATGGAACTTTCAGGGATAGATAAAATGTCAGGTTACTTGGTCACACTCAAAATTCAATCAAGATATTTCCGGATGGGACATATCAGCCATTGTGTCAAAAAAATGGGATGAGTTAAAATTTGAATTTTTTTTCATGAAGAATGATAGTTTAACTATGATTACTCTTGTTTCTAATAGCGGAGACAAATATATTGTTGATGATGGTTTTTCTGAACATACCAAACTGATTCAACAATTTATTAATGATACTAGAACTGTGGAACTTATCCAATCTTCAGAAGATATAGAATTGATAGTGTCATTTTATTTGGGTAAAAAACAACTTACAACAAGCAACATAGTTCAAGTGTTTCTACTATCAGAATATTTTGACATAACACCTTTGACCCATGAATGTTTTGATTTTCTACAAGCAGTATTAAATGGAAAGTCAACAGAAGAAATCAGAAAAATAATGAGGACAGAAAATGATTTGTCCACCGAAGATATCAAACGGATATCCATGGAGAATTATTTCATTGAAAAAGAAATAAACAAAATAGAAGAAATTGGCATCGTGGAAAATCCAATAACTATTCCAAGCATCAATATTCTGAAAAAACTGGTTAAAATGCGAAAACTAAAAATCAAAACAATAGCAGCAATATCCAGACTACATTCTCAGTTATTGATAGTAAGAAATACTAAAATACACATGTTGCTGAGTGATAAAGATTTCAAAGCTTTCAAAAAAAATGACAAATGGCCCAATATAAAAATTCATGACATTCATAAAATAGTGAGAACAGGACAATTCAAAACAAAAAAATGTATCAAAGAATTGGGAACAATATCTGAATGGGACACCTCAAGCGTCACTGACATGAAAGCAATGTTTCTTTGCCTAATGTTCAATCGAGATATTTCCAAATGGGACACATCAAGCGTCACTAACATGAAAGGAATGTTTTGTGACTCAATGTTCAATCAAGATATTTCCGAATGGGACACATCAAGCGTCACTAACATGAAAGGAATGTTTTGTGACTCAATATTCAATCAAGATATTTCCGAATGGGACATATCAAACGTTACTAATATAAGAAACATGTTTTTGGATTCAAAATTCAACCAAGATATTTCCGGATGGGACACATCAAATGTTACCAACATGGAAAGTATGTTTCAAGAATCAAAATTCAACCGAGATATTTCCAAATGGGACACATCAAAAGTCATTTCTATGAAAGGAATGTTTTATGGCTCAAAATTCAACCAAGATATTTCCAAATGGGACATATCAAATGTTACTAACATGAGTTGGATGTTTTATGATTCTTGTTTTAACCAAGACATTTCTGGATGGAACACATCAAATGTTACCAATATGAGAAGCATGTTTGGGAATTCAAAATTCAATCGTGATATTTCCGAGTGGAACACATCAAGTGTTACCACCATGGAAGAAATGTTTTGTATCTCAAAATTCAATAAAAATATATCTGAATGGGACACTTCAAGCGTTACTAACATGAGGCAAATGTTCTATTATTCAATGTTCAACCATGATATTTCTGGATGGAACACATCAAGTGTTACCACCATGGAAGAAATGTTTTGTAGTTCACAATTCAACCAAAATATTTCTGGATGAGATGCATCAAATGTTACTAACATGAGTAAGATATGTACGTTCAACCACAAAAAATATATTCTTAACACCAGACAATTGGTAGTTTCAAAGGTATAAAATAAAATGAATTTTACATCACACTAATTTTATTTATGCCAAACAATATGGACAGGATTTATATGAGATATTCACGAGATGTGATCCATTACACCTTTGAATATTTAAAACGCCGACTTTCTGATATTTAGGGATAATTAATTTGTTAATTCAAGTTAATTTATAAAATTGATTTACACCAATGAAGATTTAAAACACCGTTTTACAACATATATTCAATTGTTCATTCAATTTTCGTTAAATTCAAATGTATCTTTTGAATTCTGGTACATTGGAACGATTTATTTGTGTAACCATGTGTTTTCTTCCATAACTCGAGTTTCTTCTTCTGGTGTAAAATCATTTATTATATCAAAAGTTTTTCTAATTTCTTGTGGTGTTTTTCCTTTGATCATTGTTGCTATTTTTGCACAAGATAAATCCAAAAGACATTTAATATTTAAATAATCACTTGCTGTTACAAGTTCAAATAACGTGTTTTTATCCAAATGATCAATAAATTCGGCGTTCCATTTATTTGTCAAATTTTCCATTTTAGATGAAAAAATAGGTTTTTTTATTTCAATGTATTCTTTGTTAAAATTATGTTCGACAAATTCTATTATTTTGAGGAGAATATTTTTATTCACATTAATTTTTAGTTCTGTGTCATCTTCTTCTTCTCCTTCTTCCAACATGTTTTTAATAACCCGAGATTTTTGTACAATAGCTTTTTTACGAACTTTTAATCCAATGTTATCTTTGGATATTAGTTTTAAAATTTCCATTTAGTTAAAGTTGACAAAAATTTTTTAAATAGAATTTTTTTTGAGATTGTTTGTTTTACAAATATAAAGATTTAATTTCATGTTTTTTTCATGAATTTTATCAATTTGTTGACTACAACATTTCAGAAAATTTCTTATGGATTTGGGTTTGGTTTAGGAATGGCAATGGCTTTCAACATGATTCCAAAAAAAATTATAATTAGTGATAAAACATCTATAAATGATTTTGTTTGACAAATTTGAATTTAAAATTAAATTTAAATAATGAATAAAATGTACAAAGAAAAAGATTCTTTCAGAAAACTTTTTAATATGATAAGTTGTTCTAAAAAAATTAAGCATGAAGAATTTAATCAAAATGATTGTTATATTTGTAAGCAAAAAAATTCTATCCAATATAATGGTGAAAGTTTGATTTGTGTTAATTGTGGTGTTTTTCACAGTGATAAAATAAGTGATGAACCAGAATGGAGATATTATGGGTTTTCAGACACTAAATCGTCTAATCCAATTAGGGTGGGGTTGCCAACCAATAAACTTCTTCCAGTGTCATCTCTCGGAACAAACATAGCATATAACAGAAATTATAGTTTTAACAAAATCAAACTGTATCACAAATGGAATTCGATGCCATACAAAGAAAGAAGTTTGTGGCAAATATTCTCCAAAATAACAGTCAAATCTAAAATGGCAGGTATCCCATCAATTATTATCAATGAAGCTAAAGAGATGTATGCAGAATTGAGTGAAACCAAAATATCACGAGGTTCTAACAGAAAAGGTTTAGAAGCGGCTTGTATTTACATGTCTTGTAAGAATTACAAAGTTCCAAGAAGTACAAAAGAAATCGCTGATATTTTTGATTTAGATATTTCTGATATGACAAAAGGAGTCAAAAAATGTCAAGAAATAAGAAAATTATCAAAATCTAAAAAATTTAAAAAATTTAAAGTCAAGGCAACGAACCCTTTGGATTACATAGAAAGATTTTGCTCAAATCTAAAACTCAGTGATGATTTGAAAAACATTTGTGTGTATGTTTCTTGTAAAGCAAATAAATTGGATATTGTTGATGAAAATACCCCCCCATCCATTGCTGCTGGAAGCATATTTTTAGTATCGATGGTCTGTAACTTATCAATTACCAAGAAAAAAATTGGAGATGCTTGTAAAATATCAGAAGTTACAATAAGCAAATGTTTCAAAAAATTGTACATGTATCGTTCATATCTGTTCTCTGATGAAATCAAAAATAAATATAATCTTAAATTTTAATATTTATTGATAACTCATTATCTTTTTAAGAACCTATGGTATATTTTGGCATCATGGTTTCTAGAGGGAAAGGATAGTTTAATTTCAATATATCTTGGAAATTTTTATTTCGGTTGGAATATTGAGCTAAGTTTTGAAAAAAAATATTTTCATGAACCAAAATGTTTTATTTGAAAACGATAAAAAAAGATTTTGTACAAAAAAACAAACAGAACAATAATGGTTCAATCAGTAAAACAGTTGAAACAAAGATAACTCAATTACACCAACCGATATTTAAAATGAGATAAATTTCTTATATAGGAACTCCTAAATATCTGTGATGTAAATACACTCTCTGGAGTATTCCTACTACTCCTCAAGCCGTCTACCACTCGACGCCTTTTCAGGGATTGGTAGATTTTATTCATTACTTGTTTTTACTCCTTTATATAAGATTATCCTTATTGGTTTAATTTTGAAAACTTAGATGAATATGGTGAATAGGAAGCAATGGATACAAGCAAACCTTATATTTATCTTTAAGTCATTTTTATCTCATTTTAAATATCGGTTGGTGTAATACCTGAATAGTCAATGAACGGATAGAAAAAAAAAATTTGATTTTTAAGGATTCCAAAGAATTAGACAACTGACTGATCCGAAAATGACTTCCATCACTGAAATTATTGAACTTTTCAAAGAAAAACATCAAGATAAATTGGATGAACAGTTTCTCAAAGTTCAACAATTAACAGAACAGCTCCTAAAAAAAGATGAACTAATAACAAGATTGGAAAAACAAGAAAAAAAACTGAGGACTAAAATAGAAGAACAACTGAAAAAAAAAGGTGAGAGAACAACTGTTGAAAATTTTGTTCCCAAAAAAACAAGCCAGTAACGACCCAGCCGTTTTTTTTGAAAAAGGTCTTCCTAAGTCCTCCAAAAAGAAATCCAGTCATTCGGGATGGTCAACAGGTGATTTTGAAAGATGGTCTTAGTGGATATGACTTGAGTGGTACAAATTTGGGAACATATATAAATCTTCCAATATGATAAAATATCATGAGTTTTCAGACAATCTTTTTCGAGTAATTTTATTCCTGAAAATCCAAAATTTCTTTTTGGTAAATTTTTTTATAAGATTATTCATAAAATATTTGTCCCATAATTTTTATGCTACCAATTTTTTGAAAAATAAGTATTTTAATAATTTTTTATTTTTAAAAAATGATGGAGGCGGAAAATTTTCATTTGATAAATTGGGAGAGGTTGATAATTTATCTTCATATTTGGAACAATCATTGAATTTTGAACAAAAAATATGGAACATTTCAGAACTCATATTATCAATTTTTTTTTCTATTTTTATTTCGAAATTTTTTTTTTTTTCTGATGGATTTTCATCAATCTCAATTCCGAATATGGTATCTTCCATGTTATATAAAATCATTTTAATTTAAGAAACCAAATTTTTAAACTATTTGTTGTTTGTAAAGACTTAAAATTTTAATTGATTTTCATATCATGAAAAGATTTAACGAATGTCCATTGTTAGAACAATCCGTTACAAAAAATTTTACTGATATTAACGTTTGGTTAAACACAGATTGTCATTGTTCGTTTTGTGACATGTACACCAACAAATTTGAAAATTCAAAAGAAACTTGTGAAAAAAACATTGGATTTAACAGCGAATATTTAATGAGAGTTAAAGTTAATGATAAACTCAAAAATAATATTGAAAAACAAATTAAAAATTCCAAAATGAAAAAATTTGTTCTTAACAAAAAAAAATAAAAAATAAAAAATATTTTAGGAACACACAAAATAATCATGTAGCACAAAAATGAATTAATTGAAAATAGATGGAAAATTATATCCTGATCAAATGCCCAACACAATTTAAATTTTATTGCACCTTTACTAAAATCCAACTTATTCATGGATTTTAAAAATTTTTGTTCTTGTTTTTTTTGGTTTATATTTATTGGTTCTATTATCATTTGATTTTTCTTTTTTATATCTTATAACCCATCTCGATAATGTTTGCTTTTTACGCTCAAAAATTTCACAAACCTTATCAGATTTTTCATTGATAACAATTTTTCTGATTCTCGATTATTCATTTTTTAATTTTTCCACCATGAGCAATTGTTATTTTTTGAAAACATATTCCCAACACTGGAACATTATTACAATTCAACAAAACAAGAATTATTGATATCATACAAATTGATTTAACCACTCAAACAATGAGAACTACCACCCAAAATAACTCCAATAATTTTTTTACCACATTTGATTATTTTTTTATTCCATCCAAAGATGTTTCGATCAAAAAAGCATATTTTTTGATTCAAGATAATTGACAATTTTAGGAATCATGACAGTTTTGTTCTTGTAATTACTGTTATTCACGATTAGCAACATATGAACAACAAATAAAATTTCGTCAAAATAGTGGATTTTAACTTGCTGATATTTTCAAAAAAAATTTGATTTTTGCCACATGTATTTGTCACATACAACCTAACCCGAATATGACCAGCGATTCAAAAAAAATAGAAGAATTTGAAAAATTCATCAAAAATGGCCAACCAAAACTAAAGGTTGGAAGTCTTGTGAAAATTAATATTCCAATGTATGGAATCGTAAAAAATATTCGTGAAAAAAAAGTTTCTGTTGTATGTAACGATGTTGTTTGTGAGCTTGGTTGTAGTCTTGGTTGTAACATTGGTCATGACTTTTCCAAATCAAATGTTATTGTTCTAAAGTAATTTGAGATTTTTTGACACTAATATTACTTGTTTAATCATCATAAAATTTCTTCAGCAATTTAATTTAATTTAATCCTCATAAATTATTTTAACACCAATATCACTAATTTAGTTTTTTTCAATTTATTTTTTGATGTTTTTTTTAATGTTGAACCCCTGGAAATTTTTTTATTTTGAATTTGATTAAATTAAAATCTCAATTTTAATTTTCAAATGTTTTGGAATTTTCCAAAATTTTTCAGGATGAACATTAACAAAATTGTGAAATGCACCAAACATAAAACCAATTATTGTGCCAAAAATAATAAAATAAAAACACAATATGATGAATTTACAAAAAATATGAGATATGATTCACAGATTAAATTTATGACATTTATAAAAAAACAAAATAATAACAAAAAAAAATATTTAATTGGTGGATGTGTTTTAGGAACAATAGCAACTATGGGTGGAGTTTATGTTTCCACAAATAATTCTGGTGGAATTGTTGAAAAAATGTTGGCTAAAAAATATGAATTTCAATTTAACAAACAAACATGTTTTGAAGAACGTCTCAAAATATATCATTCAATTCCTGAACTTAACATTCCAGTTTATTTGGATGGAGATTGTGTATTTTTAATTTCTGAACAAAATGATCTAGATAAACATATATCAAAATGGCTAGAATCGTTAACTGATATGATTAAAATTTATAATTCAAATCATGTTATGAAACTAAAACAAACTTTTAAAAATTTATTATTGAAAGAAGCCCTGTCAAAAAAAAATATTTATGAAATTATAAAACATGTTCAATTGATCATGGGATCTTGTTTAGAAAGGGATTTGTTGTTATCTAAAATATTAAATGAAGAATTAGAGAAAAATGATTGGATTGATATTGTTGTTCTAAAAAAATTGTGTGATTCAGAACAATTAAATAGTCCAAATGAACAACCATTCAATGAATTATCAAAAATAATTTTAGCAGCAATATCTTTTTATCCTGGAAATACATTAGAATTTGTCAATTGTTTAAAAAATCCAAAAATTAATTTGTTTGAACTGAATGATTTTCAAAAAATTTCGAGTGTTCATAAAAAACAACATGAAAACCAAATTTTCCAGATAAATAATCTCCGCTTGTATTTCCAAAGTCAAGATGAAAAATACCAAAATATAATTTTACATCAGGCTTTGACAAACATTATTAGAACAATACCAAACTCATCAAATAAAATTTTTAAAGCTTATGAAAAAATAATTGATGAAAATTTAATAGAACCATTAAAAAATGATGCTAGAATTTCAATTGATGTTTTACAACAAGTAAAACAAGTATTTTTAGCATTACCACCTAAAATTCAATCACGTGTTTTATTGGTAGGATTCAATAATAAAAATTCAATTTGTAAAACAGGAGAAACTGAAAAATTAAAAACAGCTGAACTAGTCAAGAAATTATTATCTGCTGGTGGAGTTGTAGCAATTAAATTGGCACAAATATTATCCGAAAGCGAAAATGTACCAAAAGATTATAAAAAATTATTGGGATGTTTGAGAGATTCTAATGAACCTATGTCCATAATGGAATTTTGGAATCAATTACCAATAGCAATACAAAATAAAACAAGTAAATTAGGAAAATGTCTTGGAACTGGTTCAATAAAACAAGTTCAAATAGCAAAAGGATATTTTGAAAAAGAAAAAGAAATTAAAATTGCTATTGGAACTTTAAGAAAAAATATTCAAAATGAAGCTCTTTCATCATTTGAAGCATTGAAACATTATGACGGTTTATCCCAAATATCGGATAGACTAGAATCGTTGGTGTATGGTGAATTTGATTTATTTAAAGAAGGTAAAAACATCAAAAATATGTCAAATACCCCGATAGGAAAAAATAAATATATATCACCTGTCAAAATCATACACAACAGCCCCTCTTGTTTAGTGGAAACATTGGCTGTTGGTCCAACAATCGCCACTTTATCTAAAAAATATGAACCAGAAAAACTTTTACAAGATCAATTACCAGATATTATCAAGATGATTGGATTATTGGAACATTTTCATGAATCTATTTTCAACACATTTATTGAGGGACATATTCATTCAGATATTCATTTGGGAAATATTATTTATAATGAAACACCTGATAAATCTAAATTAATTATATTTGATGTTGGTCAATTTCAAAAAATAACAAAATCCGAAATATTGGCTGTGTCATGGATAATTGCCAGTTTAACAAATTTAAAAAATTTTAAAAGATTTAGCAAAATAGCTATTGATCATGTAATTTTAAATTCTCATATAAATTATGATTGTTTGGGTGAGAAAGATTTAATTTTGATTAAAAATGTTGGTGAAAAAAAATGGTTAAAAACACAACTAGAAAAAATACTAATATTTGCTATTAAACATGATAGATGTGGCAAATTTCCAAAAAAAACAGTGTCTTATTTATCATTTCTCAAAAAATCAGAAGAAATGGGTGTGATGATTCCACAATCTGCTTTTGCTGCTGGAAAAATGATGGATTGTGTGATTTCACAACAAAAGATTTTTTCATTAGAACCTGTATTTGAGAAACGTATGGAAGAATATCTGACAAAAAATATGAGATGGTCAGAATTAATAAAAATAATTTGTCAAACATATATCTATTAAAATATTTATAGTCTTCCAATATCATCTATTATATTCCTTCCTGTAACAATATCTGGGATGGTTCCATATCCTAATATTTCACTTGCTGTTAAAACTCCAGATATCACGACTGCTGAAAATCCCACCATCACTATATCTTGACCTGTTAAATAAAGGTTTTCTATGTTAGTTTTTGGTCTAATTTTAGAATAATCAAATCTTTTGGTTGTTCCATCTAACCCATAAACTTCTCCATTATAAGAACCCAAATAGTATTTTACAGATTCACTTGTGGATGTACTTTTACAATGTATATTATTTTTAACCTTTGGATAATGCTTGAAAATTGCTTCTAAAAGAACATTTTCGACTATTTCTTTATTTTTTGTATATTTCGGATCTTTTCTTTTTCTTGGAATTCCATTCGTATTAAACATATTGGTATTGCTCCAAGAAATAGCACTTATAACACTTTTATTTGGAAAACGTTTTTTCCAAATAGGATCTTTCATACTATTTGAAGCTATAAAAATAGGTGGTTTGGAATTCTCATTAAATGGATCATTCTCATATTTATCAACTGAATCATCAAAAGATGTTTCTGGCCACATATAAATATTATTAGTTTTTAATCCTAATTCTTCACCATTTTTTTTCATTCCTATAAAAATAAAATTGTAACTTATATTTGAAGATATGTTATTTAGAACATTATCAAAATATTTGCTTTCTTCTAAATTTTGATCTATTAATTTTTTATAAGTATTCCTAATTCCTATATCAGAAACTATTGTTTTGGCATAAATATTATATTTATTTTTGACTCTAACCCCACAGGCTTTACCATTCGAAATTATTATATTATTTACTGGTGCATTCACAAGAACTCTACTTCCTCTTTCAAATAATTGTTTTGAAATTTCATTAGCAAAAATAGAACATCCTCCAACGGGATAATATGCTCCTTCAGCAAAATGATTGACTATTGAAGCATGGATATAGAAACTTTGTTTTTTGGGTGGTGGTCCTCCATCAATAGACATACCTCCAATTATTGCTTTTAATCTTGGATTTGTAAAATATCTGTCCAACATTTTCTTGACGCTGATTTGAGAATATTCATAAAAAGTTTTATTATGGAAATAATTAATTATATTTGCTAAACATCTTGGTTTTATTATTTTGATCATAAAATGAAGGTCTATTTTGGATACAGTTTTACACAATTCCATATATTTTGTTATAGCTCCTTTTTCTTTTGGAAACCATTTGCTCAAATCATTTATTAAATTTTCATAGCCTGCTCTAATTGGATATTTATCATCATCTATTATCAAATTATCATAAACATAATTTTGTTCTTTTCCTAACTGTTGCCATTTTATTTTATTTTTAGTAATTAAATTTAATATTTTTTCTCTTTTCTTGATATTTCCTATATAATGAATTCCTGTGTCAAATTCATAACCAAAATCTTCATATGTATGTGTAGAACCACCCGCTATGGTATGTTGTTCCAAAACAAGAACTTTTTTTCCTGTTCTACTCAAAAGTCCTGCTGTGGTTAGACCACCCATCCCAGATCCTATTATAATAACATCCAGATCTGTGGGAATTTTTTTCATGGAAAATCTCATTTTATTCCATTTAAATTTATTGGGATTGATAAAAATGGGTTTTACATATTTATAATTTTTTGGTAAATATTTTTTATTTTTGGACCATTTGAAATATCCCATCAAAAATAAAATTGATAAAACAAACACACAAAATAAAATCAGCATTTAACAATATTAATTTTATTTCTATAAGTAAATAAACATTCTTGATCATCATAAAATAATGGTTTCTAACTCAGTTAGAATAAGCAAGCCCAGCCATTCCTGACATGATTCTAAGAACATTGTAATTTATTCCATAAATTCTGATCTGTCTTGCCACGGAAGAACAAGTTCCATCCATGGATGATGCCAATTCTAATTGTAAAACAGCATTGTCTATTCTACTAAAATTGCATGTTCCACTTGGTTGATGTTCTTCTGGATCTAAAGCAAAACTGTACATGTACACTAATGAATTATCATAAGTTGTAGCGTTAGTTCCAGAATTATCTTGTGCTGTAACATTTAATCCAGTGTGTCCAGAATGGTGTTCGTATCTTTGAACAGTACTAAAGTAATTTCCTCTTCTTTTTTTGAAACGGTCATGACCATTCAATTGTAGACAAGCATACTCGACTTGCTCTTCAAGTCCTTCTGCTGTTGCATTTCCCATACATCTTCTGTAATCAAATATATGATTTGCTTCAGTTTTTAAAAGACCATTTCCAGTACTGGAAGCGTCATAGTATTCGTTTTGAACTACCCATAATAATTCTTTAACAGGATGATTTAGTGTTAAATCAATATTTTCTAAATTTATGGATGAAGCGATACTATTTTTACCATTAAATTGAACTTGTTCTATTAAATATTCATGTGATACTTGAGCAAATCTTCTTCTTTCATCAGTATCCAAATAGATATAATCACAATAAAGATCACATCTATCCATTTTAATTGTAGAATCAGTGTCACCTAATTCAGCATGAACTTTTGATAAAGAATTAAATTCTACTGATATTTTCACTTCATGATATTGAAGAGCTATTAAAGGAAGAGCTAAACCTGGGTTTCTGTTAAACCAAAATTGAAGTGGAACATGTACTATGGCTTTGTTGACATCACCATTGGATTGATAGTAATGTTGACCTTTTAACATTTTCCTCAACATTAAAGTTTTGTCATAGCCATTGGTTAATTCAGCCCAAATGTTCATCCATTCACCATAATGTTTGTCCACCAATTGACCACCTATTTCAACTTCTACATTGTTGATAAAAGCAAATGCATTGGCATGAATAAAGTTTCCGACTTTTCTATTCACTGTGTCACAAGTTACGGTAATTTCTAAATACATTCTGTGAACTAAATCACCATTTCTTGAGATAGTACAAGTAACTTTTTTGTCAAAATCAGCAGCTCCATCAAAAACTTGTGGAATAGATTCTCTTGAAAAGTTGGTGTGTCTTCTATAAACAACCTTGAAAAATGTTATTTGTGGATTTCCAGTTAAATAAATGTCTTGAGCACCATAAGCAACTAATTGCATTAAACCTCCTCCCATTTTATATAATTAGCAAATATTTTTTTTTTGGAAAATCAAATAATTTTTTGATAAACCATCAAAAATAATTCATAAAAGTTATTGAACGTGTTGTTAAATCATATTAACGCATTATTTAGTCATATTTGTTGCTTATTATTTGTTATATTTTTTGTTGTATTGTTGTTTTATCACTATTTTTATTTCCACAAAATACTCCAATCGAAGCAAACAACGGCCTTATTGTTATTTTTAGCCGTGCAATTCGAGAAAAATTTCTTCATCAACTGAACACGAAATAAATTTAAGAGAATTTTTAAGATCTTTAGTTCCAAATAGTTTTGGAGATATTGTGGTCCAATTAGTATTTTTATTCAAAAATCCTAAAGAACAATATAAATAAGCTGTTAGAGCTGAGCACCAAAATCTATCTGTTCTTTTTTGATTACCAATTTTAATATTGAATCCTACTTTTACCCAATCAGAAAAAAACAAATCGTATGGTTTATTGTGGACCACTAAATGGGCTTTTGATAATTTGTCATTAAATGATCGATCTCTTTTACAATGAAGTCGCCTAAAATATATATTATTATTTTTGTTAGATAATACTTTTTCTAAAGGAACCAGTTCTACTCCACATTTAATTTGATGATCTTCAGAATCTGGAAAATCTTCTAAATTAGATTCCATAACATAATAACCTTTTAGTTTGTCATTCCATGGTGGATTTTTAACTATCATGGAAACATGTGTATATTTACTATTTGTGAAGTATTTAATAGTGTTGTCCACAAAATTGAACAAATAATCACTAATTGTGTTATATGAATTAATACGTTCAAATAGCAAAATATCTCCTGTTTCAAAATTGTATTTATCTATTAAATTTTTAAAATTCATATATTTTTAACAATATTAAAATTGTTCATAGTAAAAATTAAATTATCAAAAATGTACAACAAAACAAAATATATAAGTTTAATATATGAGTTTTAAAGAAATATTGAGATATCATCTAGATTTAAAACTAAATGAAAAGAGTAAATCACTTGGATTTGGGGAATTTTGTCTATTAATTCAAAAAGATTTTGTTAAACAAACAGTCAAAAATCTTTTGACAAACATGAAAATTAGAATTAGATGTGAAATTTTTTTAACAATTTATTTGATGACCTATTATCAAAAACATTTGTTTGATGAATCATCTTTTGACAAAAAAATAAAAAATTTGGCAAAAGATATTATTGATATATTAAACAATAATTGTGAAAAAAAAATCCTTTCAAAAAAAGTTGTGGAATTTAACAAAGAGTTTAATAGATGGAAAAAAACAGATATTAAAAAACAAGTTGAATATTTCGTCAAATCACATTTTCAATTAGAAATAATCAAAAACAGTTGTAAAGAACATATATATATTAAATCCATTGAAAAAATACAAAATAAATTAAAAAAATATATATTT
>Ga0114933_10002946_pt1 | contig 17062 bp, 15 predicted proteins | sample 4SBtaG_FD_89691 | JGI IMG/M metagenome (GOLD analysis project Ga0114933, IMG submission 89691) | Deep subsurface microbial communities from Kolumbo volcano to uncover new lineages of life (NeLLi) - 4SBTROV12_W25 metaG | ecosystem: Environmental > Aquatic > Marine > Volcanic | place: Kolumbo... | reverse complement strand
CTTTTCACCTTCTTTTACTTTATAACTATTAAGATTGTCTTGTTCAAACTTTCTTAATTCTTCTAGCTTTGCAGAACGTTTACTAAGCTTAAATTCATAAGTAGCACTATCAAGCACTCTAACATAATATTCATAAAGCATGTAAATAGTGCCTAGAACAGTAATAATAAATATTACCCCTCCAATTAAAACCGGTTTAACTGGTATATCTTTTTTTTCGTATCCTGAATTATCCATAATTAATGGTTCCTATGATTTATTGAATGAACAAGTTCTGAATCGTTTAAAGGCACAAGGTTTGATCTTGAGGTAATATATTTAAATCCACCAATGAAAATTAATGCAAAACTAAGCATGGTAATTATATCGTAAATACCAAAGAAGAAGTCTTGTTTATGAACAGTAGGCATTATAATAAAATTAATATCAATATAGTGCATGAATAAAACCCATATTGTCATTATTTGCAGAAGCCTAATATTTCTTTTTGAACCTCTAAAAATTAAAATAAAAAATGGTATGAAAAATTTTCCAACGATTAATAGAACACTTATTACTTTCCATGATCCAACCCATCTATGAAGGTACCAAATAGTTTCTTCGGGTATGTTGCTATACCAAATAAAATAAAATTGCGCTCCAGCGATATAGCAATAGAATACGGTGAAAGCAAATAAGTACTTTCCTAAATCATGATAATGTTCAATACTAACTATGTTTCGAAGATATCCCTGATCTTGTAATCTTATTATTGTAAATGTAAGAAAAGCTAAAAATGCTAGGAAAGCGCCTGCAAATGTATAAACTCCATACATAGTAGAATACCAATGAGGATCGAGGCTCATTTGCCAATCGAGTCCTGCAAATGTTAAACTAATAAAGAAAAATACACCCATAGGACTCATGCAAAAGTATCTTAAGTTCTCTAAAATTTTTACATCACCAGTCCTATCATGCTTTATAGAATTATAATAAATAAATGATGCTATGATATTCCATAAAGCAAAATATAAAAATGCTCTAAAAATAAATGATTCTTCGTTTAGGTAAGCTAGCTTGTGTTGAATTAAATGATCAGCCTCAAAATCATGAGTTTTCCAATAATAATGGTTTGGTAACCATTTAAATAATTTTTCCATTCCAAAAATAATTGGAAGAAAAGGTAAGGTGAATAATGGTACTAACATAATTGTATTCTCCATTATTCTTCTAATAGATACACTCCATGTCGCTGAAAAAGCATAATGCACCATAATAAAAAACATTCCTCCAAGAATAATACTGAGCCAATAAAAATAGGAAGTCAAATATGAAAAATAAAATACCTTATCAGATGCCCCAAAAAACCATGTTAGAACTAATGTGATATATCCAACAGCAATCAAAATCAAATTATTTGATTTTTTTGATACATAAGAATAGGTCTTCGGATCAAGATTCATTATGAATTATCACTCAATTTATTTTGTTCATCTTCCGGTAAATCTTCAAAAGTAGCATTTTGACTTCTTTGTAAAGCTCTAACATAATGAATAATTGACCAGACATCTTCAGTATCAATTTGATAGCCATAGGCAGGCATACTTCTTAAGCCATAAACAATAGTATTATACATTTCTCCATCAGCCTGCTCTCTAATTCGCTGATCATGTAAGTTAGCAGGAATTACAGGATAATCATACTGAGTAACAATACCTTTTCCATTACCAACTCCAGAGTGACATACACTACAGTAAATAGTATATCTTTCTTGCCCCCTGTTTAAGACAGCTTCAGTTAATTCGATAGGATTAGAAATAAGGTACGAACCATCGTCATTTTTACCACTGATAAACGAATGATTTTCAGCAATCATTCCTCGAGCAATGGTTCCTTCAACAGGCTTTCTCATGGTGGATCCGTCAGCAAAAAAATTGCTTTCTTCTAAAGATCGATATTTTTGTTGATTGTCCATGTTTGGATTTAAATGGATAGGTGTACTTTCAAATTTTGAACCTCTAAAACATCCGGTCAGAAATAATAAGCAGATTATAATAATATTAATTCTCATCGCTTAATACCTCAATTTCAGTACCACCAATATTTCTTAAAAAATTAATCACATTATTTTCATCATATTTTGGATCATCAACTTCTATACTTACATAAAATGCATCGCTACTTACATCTGAAAATTTTTCAGAATAAAAAACAGGATGATGGAACCTAGGAATACGATTAAAGAACATCATTCCAAAAACGGCACCAAATGCACTAAATAATACCATTAATTCGAAAGTAATAATTGCGTATGCAGGGTAAGCAAAATATGGTTTACCACTGATATTCATTGGATACTCAATAGAATGAATCCAGGTTTGTAAACCAAATCCAAATAGTGCTCCAGTCAATCCCATTGCACCAATCAAATAACCAAGCTTAGAACGCTCAAGACCCATTGCATCATCCATACCATGAATAGGAAAAGGAGAATGGCAATCAAACTTAGTAAAACCTTCGTCTTTAACTTTTTCTGCAGCATGAACTAGAGACTCAGGACTGTCAAACCTTGCTATTACACCAAACTTACTCATGATCGTGTCCATGATGAGGGTTTGATTCTGGTAAAACTAATTTTGCTTCTGCAATGGAAACCATTGGTAAAAATCTCAAGAATAGTAAAAATCCGGTAAAAAATAGTCCAAAAGTTCCAATGTAAATTGAAACATCAAATATTGTGGGGTTATACATTGCCCAAGCACCAGGCATAAAATCTCTATGAAGAGTAATTACAACGATTACAAATCTTTCAAACCACATTCCGATATTAACAAGAATTGATGTAATAAATAGAAAAGGTATATGCCTTCTGTATTTTTCAAACCAAAAAAATTGAGGGACAACAACATTACAAAAAATCATCGCCCAGTATCCCCACCAATATGGACCTAATGCTCTATTAACAAATGCAAAAGACTCATATGGATTTCCACTATACCAAGCTACAAAAAATTCCATTGAATAAGCATAGCCTACCATACAACCAGTCAACAACATAATTTGAGCCATCTTATCTAAATGCTCTACTGTAATAATATGTCCTAAATTATAAACTTTTCTTGCGATAATTGATAGAGTCATTACCATGCCAAACCCTGAATAAATAGCACCAGCAACAAAATATGGAGGGAAGATAGTAGTATGCCATCCAGGAATTACGCTTGTTGCAAAGTCTGAACTAACAACACTATGTACAGATAAAACTAATGGGGTGGAAATTCCAGCTAGTACTAGATATGCTAACTCATAGTGTTGCCATTGTCTATTACCACCTCTCCAACCCAGTGCAAAGAAACCATATACTTTCTTTTTTAAACCTTTCGCTCTATCTCTTAAGGTGGCTAGATCAGGAATTAAACCAGTATACCAGAAAAGTAAGGAAACAGTAAAATATGTAAAGACTGCGAAGAAGTCCCAAATTAATGGACTTCGCATGTTTGGCCACATTCCCATTTGATTAGGTAGTGGGAGGAACCAATATGCTACCCATATTCTACCTACGTGAATTCCAGGAAAAACTAAAGCACAAATTACAGCAAAAAGAGTCATTGTTTCTGCAAATCTATTAATAGCGTTTCTCCAATTTTGTCTAAATAAATGTAAAATTGCTGAAATTAATGTGCCTGCATGACCAATACCAACCCACCAAACGAAGTTAATAATAGCCCAACCCCAGAATACAGGATTGTTAATACCCCATACACCAGTACCTTCCCATATTAAAAAACCAACGCTACCTACAAAAATAGCAAGAAGAGAAAGAGCAAAACCAAATAATAACCACCACTGAATTGGTGTCTTCTTTTGTTCTGGAACACCAGCAATATCATTTGTAATCGATGTAAAATCTTGATTACCTGGAAGCAGTTTTTCTGCTCTTATATCAGCTTTTGATTTAACTGGCATTTAGTGACTATCTCCATAAGAATTAGAAACAAGCATTGGGTTTTGGTTTCTAATTTTTGCTAAATAAGTTGTTCTTGGAGCAGTTCCTAAATGAGCAAGTAGTGCATAGTCTCTATTTCTTCTTTTGGCTTTACTCACTTCACTGTTAGGGTCATTAATATCTCCAAATTTAATTGCGTCTGCCGGACATGAAGATGCGCATGCAACTTTGACATCACCATCTTGTATTTCACGATTTTCATTTTCAGCTTTTATTCTCGCTGAACTAACTCTTTGATAACAATAAGTGCATTTCTCCATAACACCTCTAAATCTTATAGAAACATCTGGATTCATTGCCATTTGAACAACTTCGGGTAAATCTCTTGTGTAATTATAAAAATTAAATTTTCTAACCTTGTAAGGACAATTATTTGCACAATATCTAGTTCCAAGACATCTATTATAAGTCATTTGATTTACTCCATCTGAAGAGTGAGTTGTTGCTGCAACAGGGCAGACAGTTTCACATGGAGCAAGTTCACAATGGACACAAGCAACTGATTGTGTTGATACTTCGGGATTATCAGGATCACCTGAAAAGTAATTATCAATTCTTATCCAATGCATTTCTCTGCCTTTCATGACTTGTTCTTTACCAACGACAGGTATATTATTTTCACTTTGACATGCTATTGAACAAGCATTACATGAAGTACAGCTTGTCAAATCAATAGACATTCCCCATTGAGGGCCTTTTGAATAATCCCAATCAGGATTATACATTGAATGATCAGCCCAACTTTTTTTCTTATCTGGTTTATGTTCTTCAACCTTTTTTTGAACCCAATCAGGATTGTCTTGGTAGTAATCTAAAGTTGATTGTTTAACCAATTCAGGAATTCTTGACTGAGCTTCTTTTGAAGCTAGATCATCAAAACCAGGAGCAGCATATTTATCATCTTCCATACCATGATGATCTTGAGTAGATGCTAATGGATATGTTTCATTTAATACTTTAATAGCTCCATTAAGCATAAAACATGAATTAGATGATGTTCTTAATGGATAAACATTAAATCCAACTCCATTACCAATTCTTCCATTGAATTTTCTACCATATCCCAATTCAAGAGAAATAGATTTCTGGTTTTGTCCAGGAGTTATGAATGCAGGAATCTTAATTGAATTACCTCCAACAGTAATTTCTAGCATTTGGCCATTTTTAATATTTAGTTTTTTTGCAACTTTCATACTTATTAATGCAGCATTGTCCCATGTTAAACTGGTTACTGGTTTTGGAATTTCTTGTAACCAACCATTATTAGCATATCTTCCATCATAAACTGATGATGAAGGATTAAAAATAATTTCAAATTTTCCATCATCAAGCTTAACGTTTTCATTTAAAACCTTTACAGATGCTTTGGAACTTGACTTTACATTTACTTTCTTTAATAAAGATTCTTCGAATACTCCATCATGTAAGACTTTGTCCCAAACTCTATCAAAATTACCTTTTTTAATAATTTTTGATTTCCAAACATTCTTTACTGTTTCATAAGCACTTTGCTCTTTGGAATAGACAACTGGTGAAAGTACTTGAATTGCACTTTTTGAGTTAAATAAAGGCATTATTTGAGGTTGAACAACGCTCACAAACCCATCATAAGTCATTGCATCTCCCCAACACTCAAAATAATGATTCATAGCAATATTCCATGAACATAGCTTTGAAGTCTCATCAACTATATTTGTTAAATGAACTGTATTTTTTACTTTGCCTAATGATTTTGCAAAATCAAAATCGGATGGTGAATCATAAACTGGATTAGCTCCAAGAATAATTAAGTTTTCTACTTTTCCTTTTTTCATATCATCACAAAGTGACTTGAAATCATTTATAGATGAAACCTGAGACAATGATAAAGGATAATAATCAACTGGTGCATTTAACTGATAATTAATTAGTGCAACTAATTGATGAAACTCTTTAGATAATGAGGATCCACCTAAAATAATTGACTCTCCTTTATTAGACATTAAATCTTTTGCAGCAGCTTTAATCCATAAATTGTTTGGACCTTTTACCTTGTTTGCATTAATAGATAGTCCAAGCATTTTTAATTCATAAGCTAGTTCAGCTAATAAATTTTCCATCTCATATTGAGGAACATTAAGTCTATGATCTGCACTGGATCCTGTAGATGATATGGAGCTTTCAGCAACATACAATCTATTCATTGTGCTATTCTCGTCAACTATATCTCTATTTTGAGCAAACTTTCTAGTATGATAAATATTGTTATCATCAACCCCAAGAAAATCTGATCCCAATGAAACAATTATTTGAGCATTCTCTAATCTATACAGTGGCTGTAATCTTTTTGAAAAAGCTTTTTCAATTCCATCATAAAGATTTTCATTATTGATTGATTCATACACAACCCAATTTGCATTAGGTAAATTCTTTTTGAAATCTTCTTTAATAGATTTAATTGTTGGAGAGGATGATTCTTGCATTAACACTGCTAGTCCTTTTCCATCAGTTTTGTTTAAGCTTTTTGCAAATTTTAAATATTCAGACCAATCAACTTTATTGCCTTTATATTTCACACCTCTTGCTCTGTCAGGATCATACATCTCTAGAGTGCTAGCCTGAGCAAAGGAATTTGATTTACCCATTGTAGCTGGATGCTTTTCATTTCCCTCAACCTTCACAGGTCTTTCATCATGATTTTCAATTACTACCCCTAAAGCATTATTTTTAAAAGGTAATGTACTTGCATAATATTTTGGAATACCAGGAATTGTTCCAATTTCTGCCTCAACATATGGAATGATTTTTTGAACCGGTTTCTTACATCCTTCTAAGCCAGCAAGTGCTACTGAAGCAGCAATTAATGACAAAAAATTTCTTCTTGAAAGCCCATTATCAATATTATGTTCAGACTGTTTTAAAAAACGATTATAATCTTCTTCCGAAGAAATATCTTTAAGACTTTTCCAATATCCAAATTCTTGGTTATTTTTTTTATCTAATGCAGGAGCATTAGTCTTTACAAACTCTTGATTCTTTTTTTCTATCTGTGACATTTTTGACAATCTCCAACAGGCCTTTCTTCCCCATGTTCAGCAACCCATGATGAAACAAATTGATCATAATCTGCAGGTGGAGTCCAATACATATTGGTGACTTCACTAACAGGTCTTACTTCCGGCGCATCAGATCTATGACAATCTAAACACCAATCCATACTAAGTGGCTCAACTTGATAGACAACTTCCATTTCTGCAATATTTCCATGGCATGATATACATGCTACTCCAGAATTTACATGAACACTATGATTAAAATATGCATACTCAGGAAGCATATGTACTTTAATCCATTCAATTGGTTTACCAGTTTCCCAACTTTCTCTTACTAGTTCTAACTTTTCGCTATCTGTTTTAACATAGGTATGACACCCCATACAAGTTTCTGTTGGTGGAATCACAGCTGAATAGCCCTGCTCAACTCCAACATGACAATAACGACAATCTATTCCCATATCACCGGCATGTAGTTTGTGGCTATAAGGAACTGGTTGCGTTGGTGCATAACCAACATCAGTATAGTAAGGAGATCCGTAATACCAAATAAAAGAAGACAATGAAAAAACTAGCAGAAAAACTGCAATCAGGAAAATTCCTGGAAAATTGTTTGTCCATCTTGGGAATATTTGCATTTTTATTCTTATAAAAAATCTTCAATAATTTTTATAAAATTATGTGTAAACATTACGTCTATATTGGTATTCAGTCAAGACATAAAACTTAAGTATTAACTTTTTTTAATTAAATATTATAAATTCACGTTTAATGAGTGAATCATATAAAATTATTTCTTCATCAATTCTGTTCTGGTTTTCTCAAAAAAAATGGTTTGTTTATAGCATACTAGTTTCAATTTTTCTTTTGAACTTGGCCACACCTGCAGGGTTAACTGTCCCAGCTTATCACAGCTTGATAATATTACTATTAGTATTCATGTTAGTAACATTTGAGCCCATTCCATTTCCAGCAATTGCCTTACTTACTTTAGTTTTACAGGTTGTGCTTGGGGTTGCTCCTCCTAATGTTGTTGCATCTTCTTTTATGAATGATGCGGTATTATTTGTTATGGGATCTTTAATGTTTGCTATAGCAATAGTTCATCAAGGGCTTGATATACGATTAGCAAAATTGATTATTAAAGTTTTTGGAAAAAGTAAAAGAATGTTCTTAGCTGGGCTAATGACTATATCTGCGGTATTATCATCTTTTTTAGGAGAACATACTGTAATTGCTATTATGCTTCCAATTGGTTTATCTGTCATTAAAAATATTGATACCCAACAAGAAGATGGGAAAAATGCTGTACTATTAACACTATTTTCTATTGCTTATGGAACAATTATAGGATCAATTGGTACTCCATCTGGCGGAGCAAGAAATGTGATTATGATTAATTATCTCCAAGAGTTTAGTAATGTAAGTATTGATTACTGGAAATGGATGAAACATGCATATCCAATCCTTATGATTCAGTTGATAGTTGCATACTTTGTACTGCAGTTTACATTTCCTTCGACATTAAATAATATTAAAATGAGAGGATTCAAAAAAAACATTGGCAAAACAGATGTCAAAAAAAATATAAACCATCTTTTCTCTTGCTTAATAATCATTGGAATAGTTTTTAGCTGGTTTGCATTTAATGATATTTATGGGTTGGGAATAATTGCTCTTGCGGGAGCATTAACATTTATGATCTTTGGGATGATTTCTTGGGAAGAAATTAATAAAAATACAAACTGGGGAGTCATTCTGCTCTTCGCAGCAACAATATCTCTAGGTTTTCAAATTAATGAAACAGGCGCTTCATCATGGCTCGTATTAAGATTTAATGAATTTTTAGATACTCTTCCTTCAAATTCACTGAACGTCAGCTGGTCTATTATGGCAATTTTATCAGGATTAACAGCCAACTTTTTTACAAGCTCAGCAACTGTATCACTGATTGGACCAATGGCGATTGAGCTACATCCAACAGATATTTCCTTTGCTCTGTCTTCCGCAATAGCTTCAGGTTTTTCTTTTTTAACAGTGATATCATCACCTACAGCAATGATTATATACTCTACTGGACTGGTTTCAACAAAAATGTTTTTTAGGGTTGGGATATTGATGTTTAGTATTTCGATTATTATTTTATATCTGATGTCACAATTTTACTGGGTAACGCTATGAAAATTTTAATTGCAATTGGTGGAAGAGAATTCTCAAAACCTACTTTGGACTTAGGAATGAAAATTGCTAATTCCTTTAAGTCTTCAACAACAATTGCATATGTTGGAAAAAAAATTAGTCAATTTTCAGAAAAAGATGTAAGCGTTGTACATCAAAATTTAGATGACAGAGAGCTCTACAGACCTGGTATTAGGACTCTTGAATGGGCATATGACTTTTTAATATCAAAAAAATACATTGAAGAAAAAGATGCAAATAAATTTGACGATTATCTTTTAGTAGATGAGGAAAATTCAAGAATGAAAGTTCTTTTAAAAGGACAGCAGTCTGATAAGATTGATCTGATTATGCGCACAGGTGAAATCATTGAACAGCTAAAAGATGAAGTGGAGACTAATAAGCATGATATTACAATAATTGGTGGAGGAGGGAATAAAGGACTTCACCAAAAATTAGTTCAATTCATTGATAGTTCAGTATTTGTTGTTAAAAACTATTCTGTAAACAAAAAGTATAAAATACTTCTTCCTGTTAATGATTCTAAGGGTTCAGATATGGCAATTGAAACTGCTATAAATTTTGCAAAATCTTACAAACTAAATGTTGAAATAGTTTCGGTACCTGAAGAACAAAAATCAAACGAAGAAGTAGAGAAAATTCTTCTCAAAACAAAAGAGAAGTTTTTAAAAAATAATATTAAAGCTTCAACAAAATTAATTGATGGTTCACCGGTAAATTCAATAGTCGATTGTGCAAAGGATGATAGCATAGTTATACTTGGTGTTTCACCAAAAAATCCGATTATGAAATATTTTTTTGGCAGTAAACCTTTAAGTATTGCTCAAAAATGTAATTGTCCAGTTCTTATTACTAAGTAAGTACTTCAACCACTTTATCATAGTCAGGTTCATGACCAGTTTGATCAACTAGTTGAGTATGTATAATTCTATGATTAGAGTCTGTAACAACCACTGATCTAGCTAACAAACCTTGAAATTTTCCATTTGTGTGAAGAACTCCATAATCATTAGCAAAATCTTCATTCCTCATATCTGACAAAAACACTACATCATTAATATTGTGATTTATACAAAACTGTTTATGACTAAATCCTAAGTCTCTTGAAATGCATAAAACAACTGTATCTTTAAATGAGCTAGCCAGAGCGTTAAATCGTACTGCAGCTGCTGAACATACTGGAGTATTCATGCTTGGAAAAATATTTAATACTAATTTTTTTCCTTTAAAATTTTCCAAATCAACATTTTTTAAATCACCATCTGCTAAAAGAAAGTTTGGTAATTGAGTACCAACTTGAGGTAATTCACCGTTTAATGTGACTTCAAAGTCACCTAATTTTACTTTTGTCATATTTTTCCCTATTAATGTTTATTATATATCTACTAAATTGGAATTAAATTTATGAATTAAAAATTTATTAAAAGGAGTTTTTTATGAATGACACAAAAAAGTTTAATCTTCCCCCATTACCTTATGGAGAAAATGACTTATCACCTATTATTTCTTCTGATACAATTCAGTTGCATTACGGCAAGCATCACCAAGCATACTTTAATATGCTTAACACATTAGCAGAAGGTACAAAATATAGTGAAATGAGCTTGGAAAATGTTGTTGTTGAAAGTTTCAAAGATAAAGAACAAAAAATATTTAATAATGCTGGTCAAGCATGGAACCATATTCTTTACTGGAATCAGATGAAACCCGGTGGTGAAAGTTCACCAAGCGGTAGATTACATACAATGATAGAAGATTCATTTGGAGACTTTGATTCATTTAAAGAACAATTTGTTCAACAATCTGTCGGTGTATTTGGAAGCGGTTGGTGCTGGTTAGTCCAAAATGATTCTTCACTAGAAATTTTAGGAACACCAAATGGAGAAAATCCATTAGCTCATGGAAAACATACACTTATGGGAATTGATGTATGGGAACATGCATATTATTTAGACTATAAAAATGTTCGCCCTGACTATGTAAAGGCAATTCTTGACAATTCTATCAATTGGAGTTTTGTTTCTGATCAATTAAAATAAAAAAAGGCGAGTAAATTCTCGCCTTTTTTTATAAAAATTTAATTACTTATTATCCTGTTGGAGGACATGGTGCTGTTGCTGTATTTGCTACAGCGTTAAGAACCAAACTTAGCTCAGAATTGTCTACGCTAAATGTAAATGGAGTTGCATCAGCATAAAATGCTTGCACACTTCCACTATGAGTTGCCCAAATTGCTTGATTACAAGCAGGATTTGGATTATTTGGATCTAACCATGATACTGAAAGTAAAGCATAAGTATCAAAATCTAAATCTTCAAATACTAATGAAATAGTTCCATTATCAACCTGCGCACTTTGCAGAACAACAGATTTGTATGGTGCACCTGATGGAGGCCATGTTTTGTCCAGAGAACAAAATACTGTTCCCTCTGAAGGCCATGAATCAGGATTTGTTAAATTAATTGAAATATTTAACGTTCCAGAGGTGGCTGGATCACTTGAATCGTCATCACAAGATACAAGGAAAAACATAGATGCAATTAACGAAAGTAATGATAGTTTTTTTATAATGTTCATTTTAATCCCCTTTTATTGTTCAGAAGTATAACAATGAAAAAAATTTAGGTCAAGTAAATTTAATGAGATTCAGTCTCAATTAAACTAAAATGTTCTTTCAAGCATAATATTTAAAGTTCTTCCAGGCATTGGAAAATCTTGAATTAATTCGTATTGCTTATCAAACAAGTTAGATATTTTTAGAGTTATCTTATCTCTATTATTTAACTCATAACTACCCACGTAGTTAAATAGAACTAGAGAATCAAGTTGTTCAATTGGAAATTTAATTTCACTCCCTTCATACTCTCTTTCATCGCTTAAAAAATCTTGATAATCCTGCTCTGACTGATACCTCATAGATATAATATGACTTATATTTTCAGACTTATACTTGATGCTAGATACAAACTTATGATTTGGTCTATATAGAATAGGATCTATATTATTTATATCATTTACTCTAAGATATGTATAACCTAAATCTAAATTTAAATTTGAGTTAATTTGATACGATATATTAGTTTCCAAGCCACAGGAGCTAATATCAGATCTGTTAAGGGCAATTACAGGCAACCCATATACAAAATCAATCATATCCTCATATTTATAGTAAAATGTACTTACGGAATAAGTAAGATTAGACTTATTAGAACGATCAAAGGATATATCTAGCCCATAAAGTTGTTCAGGTTCAAGATTTGGATTTCCTTGAGTATTTAAACCATAATCAGATTCATATTGTAGAAATAGTTCTGATAAAGAAGGAGATCTAAAGCCCTTACTTAAAGCAAAATTCCATGTTGAAAAACTGTCTCTTTTAAAAGTTAAATTAATTTTTGGAGAAACATCACTAAATGACTTGTAGCTGAATTCATTTCCCCTATCAACATTTCTATAATCAATTCTCAATCCAAGTCCTAAAAGTAATCTTTCGTTTAATTGAATTCTATTTTGAGCAAAAAAACCACCAGTAACTTGTTTTAAATCATCATAGATATTTCTATAAATTGAAATATCAGATTGTTCCAAAATAATATCAGAACCAAAAATTAAATATGATTTATTATTGATTAATTTTTGATATTCTGCCCTTAGATTCAAACTTGTATCATTATAAAATGTTTGTTCTTGAATTTCTTCTGTAGGAATATCATCTCTATCAAAATAATTTGTGTAGAAATGATTTAAACTGAATGAATAAACAATATTATTGTTAGCATCCAAAGTTTGTTTTTTGAATAATTGTAAATAAACTGAATCTCTATTAGATATTCTGTAAGAAGTTAAGCTAGGTCTGTCTTCAATATAGAAACCAGGTTGACCGTTTACAGATTTGTTGGCTATTAATGATACAGATAAATCCTGTTTTTTATTAAATATTTTGGTATAAAAATTATTTTGTTCATATTGGGCATTAAATCTGTGACCATTCCCTTTTTTGTGCTGAAGTAATGCTGTGTAAGAAATATTATCAGTAATATTGCTCATGGTAAGATTTAGATCTCTTGAATCATAACTTCCAACAGTTGCTTTAGCATTATAAAATTCATCAGAATAGTTTTTTGTAACTAAATTTATAATTCCACCCATCGAATTCTGACCATAAAGCGATGAAACTGGACCTTTGACTACTTCAACTCGATCTAAGAAATCAAGTGGCATTGCATTCCAATCAATTGAGCCAGAGTAAGGCATACTTATTTGGAATCCATCAAGAAGAACTAAAACTCTATTATTATATCCTCCTGGCTTATAATCTGATGATCCTCGAATTGAGAAATTAGCATTTCTACCATTATCATGTGCAGTTTGAACGTCTACCCCCCCAATATTTCTAAAAAGCTCAGACATAGTTTGATAATTGTAGTCAGAAATTTTTTCATTAGTAATGTTTTGAGTAAAATAAGGAAGATGTTTTGATGGAAATCTTCCAATAACATTAAGAGCGCTTGATAGAACTGGCTCAGGAACCATTTCAAAGATATATCTATCCTGATTTATTAAATTAATTGAAGTTAAAATATCCCTGTATCCAATTGCAGATATTAAAATTTCATATTTTTTACCTTTAAGATTAGTGACAGAAAAATTACCTTCCTTATCTGATGCGGATCCAAAATCAGTTCCTAAGAAAACTATGTTAGCATCCATAATTGGTTCTTTAGTTTGATTGTTTAAAATCGTTCCAAAAAACTTAAGATCTTGTGAAAAAGAAATACTAAATAATAAAATTAATAAATAAAAATTTTTCATTCTGCGTGCCAATAATATTAATGAAGAACAATATTTACAATTCTTTTCGTAAACTTTAATATGAATAGGAAAAAAAATGTATCAATAGTACTAAACGGACAAATGCCAGATGATCATGTTTTGGTTAATCAAATAATTGATTCAGGCTTTATTATTGCTGTAGACGGATCAGCTAACAAGCTCATTGATTTAGGAATAATCCCAGATGTGATTATTGGAGACTTTGACTCATTACAAGCTAAAAGAATTAAAAATGTAAAATTGATAGAAACTCCAGACCAAAATAAAACTGACTTTCGTAAAACTTTGGATTGGTGCATTGAAAAAAATATTTTAAGTATTTCTATTTTTGGAATTTCTGGAAAAAGTGACGATCACTTTCTTGCAAATTATTATACATTATGTGATTTTAGTGAAAAAATTTCCTGGAAAGCTTTTACAGATTTTTCAGTAATTAGCCCTTGCACTGGTAATAGAGAATTTGAATCATTTAAAGGACAAAAAGTGAGTCTTTTCTGCATGAAAGGAAGTTCGACTATAACATCAAAAAATTTGGAATACCCTTTAAAATCATATCAATTAAAACCTTCTGACAAAGCAGTAAGAAATATTGCTATTGCAGATCAATTTGAAATTGAATCAACAAATACTATTCTTGTCTTTCAAGGTAGGTAATAAATTACAGTCCTGCTACTGTAGCAAGACTATTTGCTTTCGCCTTTTCAATAAATGCTTCTTGAGCATCTGTAACATTCTCTATTTTACCTGACCAGGTTTTTAGTGCTGACAGTTGGAGGGCTCTGCCGTAAGAAAAGGTTAAATTCCAATCTGTTTCATATTTGTTCATTTCGTTTAAATGCAATGTTGCATGTTCATCTGATTGGCCTCCTGACAAAAAAGCTATTCCAGGCACTTCTGATGGCACATGTACAGATAAGCAATTAACAGTTTTTTCAGCAACCTCTTCAATGCTTGCCTGATAAGAACAACTATAACCAGATAAAATCATATTTGGCTTTAGAACAATTCCTTGAAGGCTTACATTGTTCTCGTCAAGCTGATCAAAAACCATATTTAGTGTTCGTGAAGTAATATCAAAAGACTCATCAATAGTATGAGATCCATCCATGAGCACTTCTGGTTCAACGATTGGTACAAGGTTAGCTTGTTGACATTTCTTAGCATACTTAGCAAGATTTTTTGCATTTGCTAATATACAATCATCGGTGGGTATACTATCTCCAGGTGTTATTACAGCTCTCCATTTAGCAAATCGTGCTCCTTGAGCATAGTATTTTCCAAGTCTTTCTGACAAACCATCTAAACCTTTAGTTAGCTTCTCATAAGGACTAAAATCTTCCAAACCCTGATCTACTTTAATACCAGGTAATATATTTTTGGATGATAAATATTCTGGAAATTTCATTCCTGATGATAATTCTGATTGATGAAAAGTTTCGTCAAATAAAATTACACCGCTAATGTATTTTTCGATATCTTCAGTTGTAAAAAGCATATTTCTATAAAAATTTCTGCTTTCAGTAGTTGAATCAGTATTGATACTTTCAAAGCGCTTAGTACAAGTTGGCGTACTTTCATCTGCAGCTAAAATACCTTTACCTTTTTCAACCATTCTATGTGCAACAGCGTGCAATTCTGACATTTTATTCTCCTACAATATATTCGTTTGTTATTATTTGTGTTTCCTTGGAATCCCCAAAAATAATTTTTGAGGTTACTCTTGCTTTATTTCCATCAAATTTAACGCCAGGTATCCATCCTGAGCAAACTCCACTTGCAATGAAAATAGAATCACTAGATTTACAAAGATCATTAGCTGACCATAAATTACTTATATCGCTACCTAACATTTTTAAGGCTCGTTCCTTAAATGAGTCATCCATAAAATGTAGTCTTCCTTCAAAAAAACCTCCCATAGCTTTTACAGCTGTAGCAGTAATTACTCCTTCTGGTGCTGCACCAATTCCATATAATAAATCAACTGACCCTTCAGCCGCTTTTAATCCCCCTGAAACATCACCGTCTCCAATCAAAATTGGTTGAACACCTAAATCTTTCATCTTGGATATTAAATCAACATGTCTATTTCTATCCATTACTATAATTTTCAATTCAGAAGTATTTTTTTGCAATACTTTTGCTGCCATGGATAAATTGTCTTCAACTGAATTATCAAGAGCAATATGACCTATTAATTTTGATGAGCCACACAACTTATCCATATAAGTATCAGGGGCATGTAATAAAGCTCCTCTTGGTGCAGCAGCTAAAACCGACAATGCATCAGGTAAATCTTTTGCACAATGATTAGTACACTCTAATGGATCAACAGCAATATCAATTTTCAAATCGCTTTGAGGATTACCCATCTCTTCACCAATATAAAGCATCGGCGCATCATCTCTTTCACCTTCACCAATGACTACTCTTGTATGAACTTCTGCATCTTGAAGAACTTTTCTCATAGCTTCAGTTGCAACTTTATCAGCAGCTTTTCCGTCACCATTTCCTCTTAGTTTTGCAGCAGCTATGGCAGCAGACTCTGTTGCCTTCAAATAAAGCTGGAAATTTTCAGTTACCTTATTCATTTAATGAGTCAATTAGTTTAAACATTTCTTCTAAACTTTCTTTCGAAGAATAACCGTTAAAACGACTTTTTATGATTCCATCTTTATCGAGGACATACATGTAACAATCCCCTTTTGATGATATTCCCAAAGATTTATAGTAAGATCTTAAAGGTCCATAATAAGTTGCAGTATAATCGTGGAGTGGCTTGGGAACTCCGCCACGCATTCCTCCATCAATCCAATTTCTTGCCATGGTCCATTGGGCTCCTAACATTGGAATCTCGTAATAATGCACATCTTTATTAATCCCATATCTTGGAAAGAATTCATCTGCCCAAGAATTAATACATGATTGAGCTTTTTGCTTGAAAGCAACTGCCAAGACAGATGGTTTACCAATTAAAACATCTGGAAACTTGACATCATTACCTGAAAGAGATATT
>Ga0114933_10002942_pt1 | contig 17082 bp, 22 predicted proteins | sample 4SBtaG_FD_89691 | JGI IMG/M metagenome (GOLD analysis project Ga0114933, IMG submission 89691) | Deep subsurface microbial communities from Kolumbo volcano to uncover new lineages of life (NeLLi) - 4SBTROV12_W25 metaG | ecosystem: Environmental > Aquatic > Marine > Volcanic | place: Kolumbo... | reverse complement strand
TAATTCGTTCCTTGATTTGTTATGTCAAAATGATCTAATTTATATAAACCAGTTGGATCTTCATCTCCCCAGCTATAACTATCTAACGTAGGAGCTCCAATTCCGGGGACAATTACTCCATCATATAGATGATAACCAAATGGCGGTTTTTCATTTACATTACCGACAAGTATTCCACTCCTATTTATTTGCCCAACTACAAAAGAAGATAAATGAGCTACTGCAGCTGCATTGGTTCCGCCACCACCCACGAGAGTAGTAGTCGGTGCAGTTCTGTACGGAACTTTATTCTCTATTATTTCAATACCTGTTATTTGTGTTGGCGTAAGATAAGCTGTTGCCGCAGCATTTTGACCACCGCCCCCAGCGATTGAAACTGTAGGCGCAGCAGTATAACCATTTCCAGAGTGCGTCAGTTCAATTCCATGAACAACTGAAGTCGTGCTCAACACGGCTGTTCCAGCAGCATTGCTGCCGCCAGACACAGAAGTGAAAGAAACAGTGGGAACAGAAGTAAATCCAGTCCCTTCATTTAAAACGTTTACTCCAGTCAAAGAAAAGCCGGCGAAAAGAGCTTTACCTTTTGCATCTTGCCCCTCTTGTCCAGAGGTGACTTGAAATAATACAACTGGGTCTTCAGTATATCCCGCTCCTCCAGAAACCATATCTAAAGTGACTATCCTATCTAAAGCTTGACCATCTAAAGAAAGAAATGGCGGATAGCTATCAGGAAATTTCTTGGAGAAAAACGCTACATCATCCCAATTAATCCCATCGTCAGAACCCTGAATAACGCCGTCTCCGACTTTATGAAAATTGTCTGCATTTGTAGCGAAATCTATTTTAGTAATTCTCTTTGATTCGTCAAATTTGTATCCCACATATCCCCCGGGATTAAAAGACATATAATTATCAATCCCTTTATCTCCATCATAAGCTTTGTTAACCGTACCTTCAATTAAAGTGCTTGAAAACCTCTTTTCTGATGCGTCGTCTATACTTGTAGATTCACTTGAATATGATTGATAATTTGGATGACTAATTGTTACATTTACGGTCGGAGTTTTATCAATATCCTCATCATTTAATTTTACGACTAATTTTGCATCTGAGGTAAATCTTGCAGGGTTTACAGCGCCCGTTTCTATCGGAGTATTAGAACCCTTACTTGCTAACAATCCAATTTTATTAATTCCACTTAATTGTTGTTGCGTATAACTCTTCGATACTAAATTGCTAGCTGCTTGTGTAGCTTTATTTTGAGAAATTGCTCTTATAGTTGTATCAGAATTAACTTCTATAAATCCTGTATAAAGTATAGATGGATCTAAAGCTCCAGTGTTATAGTAAATATTTTCATCAGGCTCTAAACCATAAGCTAGACTGTAATTATCGCCAGCGGTAACTAATGCCGTATTAGATAAAAGATTCGTTATATTTGTTTGATTATTTTGATTACTGCCCCAAGCAAAGACGGTTCCTTTATCTGACAAGGCTAAACCATGACTGAATCCAGCGCTAATATCAACAATGAACGCTGCAGTTCCATCAATTTCATTTAAAGACATTCCCTGCGTGGGAGGAACTTGATTGTGACCATTATCTCCCCAGCCATAAACTTTTCCATCTATGCCTAAAACTAAAGTGTGATTACCGCCACAAGAAATTTTTACTAAATCGGGCGTACCTTGCCCTAAGGTCGAAGGTACAGTAGATTGATTTATATCATTAGCGCCCCAACAAATAGCTTTACCTACGGGCATGGATTTATTTTCTACAGACCACTTATTTCCAGATCTAACTAGGGTTTTCCCTGTTTTCGTACCATAGCCAACTAGCGCTGCGCTATGATTTTCTCCAGCGGAAATTTCGATTACATCATTTAAGTTCAGAGGTTGATTTAGTTGACCATCGGTGTTTTCCCCCCAGCCAACTACTGTTCGATCTGACCTTAGAGCTAGACTATGTTCTCCCCCAGCCGCTACCCTAATAGCCTTTAATGCGCTAGGCACAGTCGTTTGTCCTTGCGAGTTATCGCCCCAAGCAATGACGTCATTTCCCGTAGTCAGAGCTAGATTATGAGTGTCTCCTGCGTCTATATAAGTAATTGTGCCACTAGTCGTTAATCTATTGTCTGATAAAGTAATTTGATTTTGAGAATTATCTCCCCAAGCAACTACGGTTCCACTAGTCGTGAGAGCAAGTGTGTGGTTTTGGCCAGCGCTTATAGATGTAAAATCATTTTTAGTAGAAGGTTTATTATTTTGAACTAAAACGTCCGTTCCCCAGAAAGAAACTTTTCTATCTACGTTATCTCCACTATGAGTAGTAAGAAGCACCTTACTCGGCCAAGGTATTTTGGTAGATTCTGGAGAAAAATAAACAGCTTTACCAATCGAATCTCTAATTCCGTCATAAGGGCCGCCATAATCTAAATTAGAATCATGATTAAATATTGCAGTGGTGATTTGGCTATCTAAAGAACCATCTTTAACAGCAATAGCTTTTCCTGTAACATTAGAATTTCCCCCAAAGCTTAAAACAAATGCGTTAGTGTATTGAGAAGAGGCTGTATTAGCCCCTCCAGACGGAGTTGTTCCATCTAGGGTGTAATATCCCGTAGCGCCATCTTCTATGTTTAAAGATATTAATTGATTTTCAGGTACGCTTCCCGATGGAGAGCCAAAAATTGGATCAGCTACTGATTGTAAAACATAATCAGCAGAAAATATATCAGAATCTGCATAATCATTTCTATAACCATAAGACTTAAATGTTAAAGAGGGATTAGTGGTTCCAGTTAATGACAAACTTAACGAAGAAGAAGCTAAAGTAGAGGCTCCCACTCCGGTGGGAGAAGTTCCATCTGTAGTGTATTTATATGTTACTCCTGCCTCTTGATTAGTTAGATCTACAGTAAATTGTGAAGCCGTAGGGCCCGAACCGGGATTAAAGACGGGGGTAGATACTTTAAGAAATTTCTTTAAATCTTTATCTATTTTACCGGCTCTTTTATGATCATTAGAAACAGATTTACCCGAGGTAGCATCTTTTTTATCCGCAGTATTATTGATCGGACCTACTACCCTAGCTTTCCCGCTTCTACCGGTATTAACATTTTTTGACATGTTATATCTTAATGACTGATTCTATTTACGTAACCGTATAAGGTAATTTTATCTGCTATTTCTGCATAAGCATTAACGTCTAAGCCGAATTGAACAGGTAAACCGGGACAGACTAAAAATAGCCCCTTCTTAGATTCAATAGCCATCGTTGTTTTAGTTGGGTTGGTTGACCCAAACTCAACTGTTAAATTGACAGGCTGAGAATCTGTATGGTCACTATAAGCCCATAACCATAATTCATCAAAATCTGTAGCGCTAGATGTAGCTGTGTGCACAAGATTTGGCGATGAAGACGACGTGCTTGAAACCGTTATACCTTTACCGTATGTGGAACCAGTTAATTTTTGTTTACTATAAGTTGCCATTTAATTTCCTTTAACTAAATATTTGGACGTATAAAATATCAGATGACCCTTGAGGACCTGTCGCGCCCGTTACTCCTTGAGACCCAGTTGGACCGGGAACTGTAGATGCCGCTCCCGTAGGTCCAGTATCCCCAGTATAACCTCTAATGCCTTGCGAACCCGTTGGACCAATTGGTCCTTGTTTTCCGACTGCGCCATCAAGGTTTACTTTATGATCATTCCAAGAATCATATGGAGTAGTTCTTGCGTGATCTTGCACTTCTACAGACATAAGACCTGTAGTTTTATTGTATACCAAAACTGGTCCAGAGAACCAATTTAGAGAATCGTGAGCTACTTTAACTTTTTGGCCTATTGTATAAGCTAAGCCGGTCCCCACCGTGAATTGTTGATTAACGGTATTTCCTCCCGTGCCGGGTACTGGAATTGGAAAGGCGGTTGTAGAACTAGCGTCAATCTCTGTGGCATACAAGTCTCCCGCCGCGCCTGTTACGCCGACGCTTCCTGTTGGGCCAGTCGGGCCCTGCTTGCCCACAGCGCCATCTAAATTTACATCCCAACTATTAAAAGTATTTCCAGCTAAAGTGGAACCGTCTACTCCGTTAACCCTTCTAGTAAGACACTCGATTGTTAAATTGCTAGATGCTATAGAAGTTATTTCTCCAGTAAATAAATTATCCGTATCCGCACTAACAATAGTTTTCTGCCCAAGGGTATATGCCAAATTGCTTTCCACCAAAGCTATAACTACAGAGCTATTAACTTGAGGTATAGTCGTCGAAGATGCGGATGTCCCCTTATATAAATCTCCGGGAGCGCCAGTAGGTCCAGCTACTGTAGATGCTGCACCTGTTGAGCCTGTAGCTCCAGCGGGGCCAGTTGCTCCTACAGTACCGGTAGGTCCTGCTACGCCAGTAATTCCTGTCGGACCAGTATCTCCCGGTAAACCAATCGCTCCATCTAAAGAAATAGACCAATTAGATCCTGTGGCTCCAGTTACACCTACAATTTCACTAGCCGAAGAGCTAGCTCTAACAGTTAAATTTCCAGAATTATAAGAAATTACATTGCCCTTAATATAATCTACAAGATTAAGAGTGGTGGTATTTGTATTTGCAATAATAACTTTCTGTTCTCTAGAGTATGCATATCCACTACCAATATTTATTGTGGGCATTTGCTGATTAGGAACGGGCACGCTGATTGAACCAGTAAATCCAACGGTATATACATCACCAGTAGGTCCTAATGGGCCAGTAGGTCCTATTACTGTTGATGCGGGTCCGGTCACACCAGTAGCGCCAGCGGGGCCTTGCGGTCCAGTTGGGCCTGCTGCTCCAGTAGGTCCTGTGCCTTGCGGGCCTATTGGCCCAGTAACGCCGGCGGGTCCCTGCGGTCCTGTCGCACCAACTCCGGGGCCAGTTGGCCCGGCTGCCCCTGTTGGTCCTGTCGGCCCAACATATCCTTGTTTTACATAATGTGACATAATTTTATCCTAATCCATCTAATTTTGTATAAGTTGTTACTGCATTAACAATGCTGTTGCTATGGACTGCTCCGGCAGTTTTAGCTACTATTTTTTCTTCATTACCCAACACGATGCGTTGGTGCATGCTATATGTTTCCTCTGGCGGGAGATATAAATTTTTCAATAACAAGTTGTGACCACCAGCGTTGTCGCCACTAGTAACAGCATGTAAGTCTATAAATTCACCTGAAGTATCATGAGAATTACAGAAAGTAATCCCCATAACAATATGCTTAACGCCTTCAGATTGTAAAAGCGTTGTATAATCTCCTGTGCTTATATAAGTTCCACTAATCATTTTATTTTACCTATCTATTCTGTTGCAAAAACCATGCTTAATTCTAAAAATTTTCCTATATTTGTTGAACTTCTTGGTCCAGTGGCCCCAGTAGCTCCCGCTTCTCCTGTTGCTCCAGTTGGGCCCGTGTCTCCCCAAGCGGGTCCAGTGGGCCCCATAGGGCCTATAGCGCCTGTTTCTCCTCTTATGCCTCCAGCGTCAGCAACAGTTATAACTCCGATAAATGATGATTGAGTAGAACAAACGTATTGTAAAGTATTTGGTGAAGAATAAGGAACAGAAAAGCTAACTCTTTCACTTCCATTATTATAAACTCCACTAGAAGAAGACAAATCATTTCCGCTATTGTCTTTTAAAAACATCGGATGAGTAATCGATGTAGTTGAATCGATAAACTCAAATACATAAGTCATGCCTCTGACAAGCGTAACATTCGGATTAGTTCCGCTAACTCCTTCAAAAGTGTATCCAGTCGTTCCATCTATGCCGACTTTAAATGTAACTCCTCCAACATTACCTTGCGGACCAGTAGGTCCCGCCGCTCCTTGCCTACCTTGCGCTTTAGCTAAGTTAACTGTCCAGAAGCTATAAGTTCCTGTTCCCGTCGAATAAACGGAAGTGGCGAACATAATTCCTGTAAATCTATCATAACTATCTACAATAGCTGAAAAGTATTTAGAGCTATCATAAGCTATAATAACTTCTTGACCGGCGCTGTAAGCTAAGTATTGCTCTACGGTTAGTTGAATTTGAGTAGGATTAAGAGGAATAGCTACCGATGTATAAGAGGTACTTCTATACCTATCTCCCGGATCACCTCCGATACCCGTTACACCGGTAGGTCCTGTGGACCCCGTGTCACCAGTGACACCTCTAGGGCCTTGTTCGCCTTGTGGGCCAGTTACTCCGGGAGTTTCTGGTCCAGTTGGACCCATCTCTCCTGTTGCGCCAGTGACACCTTGCGGTCCAGTGGGTCCTCCAAATTGACTTAAGCCTGCAGGACCAGTGGGACCCTGAGTACCTTGCGGTCCAGTAGGTCCACCATATTGAGTTGCGCCTTGAGGTCCTGTTACGCCAGTAGGTCCGGTAGGCCCGGCTGATCCAGTGCTACCAGCAGGACCAGTAGTGCCCTGAATGCCTTGAGGTCCGGTTTCGCCAGTGACGCCTTGGGTACCAGTGGTGCCAGTAGGACCCATCGGTGAAGTCGACAAAATAAAATTTGCCAATTCCGATTGATCTAATTGCTTTAGTCTAATTAGATTTTTGCCAGCCATCCTTAATCCTTGTAATCATGGAATATTACACTAATTATCCCAGCATCCTCGGGGTAAAAGTAAAATACTGAGCTTCTTCTGCGTTTTGCATGTCCAAATAGCACTTTAAAGCCCAATTCGCTAACATTAAAGTTGTGTAATTGTCCTTACGTGCTCTTGTAGCGTTCGTAGAGCGCTTTAAGTGTTGGGGCAGGTCGAATGTCTGAGTACCTTTTGCTGTGCTCTTAACTTCAACTAAAGCGCATTGTCTTTTAGTTTGATATATTAAATTGTCCTGTTCTTCTATCAGTTCTAGTAATGAAGGATAGCCTGTAAAAGTACTTTTAATTTTTTGATTAACGCTTTGATCAAATGCGGGTCCATTGGCCGCCGTCTTTGAAGCGAACCATATCTTCTTGTGATCTATGCAGGCTTGTAAATGTTCATTTGCCTTTCTTATAAAAGATGAACTAAAATTTTGTTTAAATACTACTTTACCTTCTTGTTTATTATGTCCTAGTTTTAATTTCTTTATTTCTGAATCGTAATCTAAACCCTCTTTATCGCTATTAAACTCGATAAACTTTAAATTAATCTTATCATTTTGGAACCACTTTGTTTCATTGCAACTGTCAATAAATTGAAAACCTGCATTATCAATACATATCATATCAAAATCAAAAGCGTCTTGTAGATAATACAAATATTTAATATGTTCTTTAAGGTCGCCACCGGCCACAGCGTAACTATGCACTAAAGATCCATGACCCCTTTCTTCATCTATTTCTAATACGGACATAGCAAAAAAGTCAGAACTAGGGCTATTAGAAAATGAAGGGTCAATGCCAAGTATATACTTCTTATCCTTTGCGCCTTTAATTAGCGTATGCGGAGCTTCTCCGTCAGGTATAGTGCATTCATGCATTTTCTTCGCGCTAAAATATGAATCAGAACCATCTGTGAATTGAGCACAATACTCTCTCAAAAATGAACTATGACTTTGACCGCCATTCTGCGCTTCCTCAATAATGGTTGTATCAATCATGTGTTCAGGAAGTGCTTCATAACCCATCTGAGAAATAAAGTAACTAGCCTCTGACTGATCTGAAGAGTAAATATTATCAACCCATTCCTTATATTGTTTATATAAATTCTCAAAAGTATAAGAAGCAGAAGAAAGAGCTATCATTTTAGATTCATTTTTAAACACCATTCTCTCCTCTTCTTTCATCCTACCCGTTTCTATAAGCTTATCTTCTAATTCTCTAACTTCAATACGTTCTTTCATATTTTGTGGAGCAACCAAGAACGGCATTAGAACAGTTTTAATTGTCTCTTCGGGCAGCAGTAGATACTCGTCTAGTAGTAGAATGTTTGCGCGGAAACCACGAATTTTCTCACCACTTAACGGAATAGCCGTAATTGTTCCGCCATTAATTTTCCATTCATATTGATCATTACGTTTTGATTTAGCGCCGAAAGCTTGCATTAGAAGCTCGGCCCCTTTAGTCTCCACCATCTTCTCTATGTTATTAAAAATAAAACGCGCAGTACGAAACGTCGGGCCAGCAATCAGTATTTTTGAACCGGGGTTAAATATACAATATAAGAATGAAAACACACTAGCAATAAATGTTTTACCACAACCACGACCCCATACGCACATGCTGAAGTTACGCTCCATCATTCCTCGGAGAGTAATTTCTTGAAAAGGCGCTAATTTAATACCAGATATTAATTCAGTAGTTAAACCTAAATTGTGATGAAGAAATTGCGCGAGAGTTATCTTGGCTTCTTTAGTATCCAATTCACCCTTTAAGTTATTTAGGAAATCTTGATTTAAATCCTTAACTTCGTCTAGTTTATATTTATCTGGAGCGTACCACATTATAATAACTTCATATCATATGCTAATTGTAAATCTATTTCTTTATGCATTCCTCCGCATACAAAAATGCGCTGTATTAGACGAGAGGCTTCCGGTCTACCTTTAACAAATAAAAATTGTATACTGGGATATGCCTGTATAAGCTGTCTCACATTATGGAATACAAATTCCGGGGTTGCCTTTATTTTTTTAGATACATGAGGTAAATAATTGAAAGACATACAATTACTTAAAGTATCTTCTACTAATATTATTAAATAAGCATCCTTTTCTATAGATCTTTCTATCTCTTTTTTAAATCTTTCAAATCCTCCACTCATAGTACCAATAAAATCGCTTATAGATTTTCTTTCGATATATGTATTACTTGAAACTTTGGCATCGCTAAAAGCATAATCTCCAAAATTTAGGGTTTTTACCTCTATTGGTATTTTAAATTTAAGCGGTTTTTGCTCTCTCGTATCAACATATATAGCTTCATTTTCTACATCTTTCGTACGTTTTATTAATCCTTCTGTGGGTATAGATTTAAATCTGTTTATAAGGCCCTTGTCGCTACAATATTTATAATATCCATCCAATATATTATCTAGAAATAGGGTGGGGGGCGACATAATTGTTCTTAACTCTACTTCGGTAGGCGCATACTTTAAATCTCTGGTCTCTATCCTATTCGTTAAGAAGTCATCGCAATATTTTTTAGTTATATGTTCAGGCTGTTCTTTTATCCACTTCTTCAAATTAGTTTTAGTATTAAAGTCTGCCTCAAAGTAAAATTGTTTAGATTTAAATTTTATTATTTTTTTATCATATAGATCATAACGAGGGAAATACTTTTGGTAGTATTCGACCATCCTCAATTTGTGAGCTCTCAAATGTTTATGTAAAGAACTGTCTGATTCGAATTCTTTACCGCATACTTTACACGTTATCATAATTCATCTTGGGTTAAGCCTAATATTCTAGCTTTTACTTCGTCTAGAGTCCCTAGCCTTTCTGCCTCTTCCTGAACTGCCTGTTTCCTTAATTCAGCCAATTTAATCATTTTATTTCTAGATTCTTCCTCTTTCCACATTTCTACTAAATTCAAAATACTAGCATTTTCTTGAATTTGTTTTTTTAGTTTATCGCTACGTTTTTCTTTAAGATCGCTTAAAAGCTTTTGTTGTCTCGTGACAGATTGATTATATTCTGTTTGCGCTGTATTAATTGATTCTACTAGGGCCATAGAAATTCTTCGGCCATCTGTATCATCAGCTACGTCGTCGAGCATACCCCTTAATCTTTCGACCCTATCTTGAATATTAGAAGCAATTACTACTTCTGTTGATAAAAGTATAAATTGATCAACTTCTTCTTGGGATAAGTCTGGTTTGTCATGCACATATCTAATAAATGTAGACTCTAATAAATCTCTATCTCTTTGAGAACTATATCTCCCAATTTGATGAATAAATCTATAAGTGGAAATATATCCTAAAGCAGCAGTCGTTTCTTTTTTTTGTAAATTGGTAATCTTATCTTTATCTATTTGCTCAGCTATATACTTGTTAATTCTACTCAACATTAAATTGAAAGTCGTCGGAACCTTATATTCCTGAGAAACTTCTTCTGGCTCTGCATCATTATCAATATTGTTCTTAATATATTCTGTAACTACTCTCGTTTCTTGATTTAGTGGACCTAAGTCGTCATTATCAAAGATGACTTTAGCAATTTGTAGGGAAGCCATGTCTGGATAGTGATTCTGAATGAACTCTATTTGATCAGAATTGAGCTCTAAGGCGTCTTTGTGCTGATATTCGTGTGCACCCCTTGCCTTGATGTTAACAGTGCTTAGAAAGGCTTTTACGGCCCTTCCTTCTTTGCTTCGGCCATCCACATTTTGATCGGGAAATGCAATTTTAATTAATTCTAGAAGAGCGGGAGGACTATTTGCGTTTTTATTCCATGCTTCTAAAATATTATTCTTTTGTTCTTCTGTTAATTCAATCATTGCGGTATATCTATTTCTCCATCATGTATTATTTTTTTAGCTAAATTGATAATTTTCTTTTTAATCTGCTTTATTTGCTTATATCCCGGACTCCTATTTTTTTCTGATGTAGAATATCCCATTAATTTTGCTACTTCGTCTTCATTTTTATTCTCAATATATAAATAACTATATACTCTCCACTCTACAGGCTTTAAAAGCTTTTCCATATTCTCATGTAAAGATTTAGCAACATGCTCAATATCTATAGTTTGGTCGAACCTATTGTATATTTCCTTGGAATGGTGATCGAGAGGTAAAGGCAGTTTGGTATCATAAGCTCTCTTTTTTCCTTTTTCCCATTGCGCGTATAAAGGGCAGTCATTACATTGTTTTTCGTATATATTGCAGAGGTCTTCGCCTTCAGCGGCTGCGCATTTAAGGCAGGGTCGAGAATAGTTCCCGTAGTTGTTCCTGATAATATTTTTTATTTGATTGGAAATAATACGATTAATCCATGGAATTAAAGGCTTGGAAGAATCGTATAAATTCCACTTTTTGTAAATGTGTATCCTGATGATCTGAGAAACATCATCAAAATCAATCCAAGTAATCGCAGTGAGATTCCACTTGCCTTTTCTTTTTCTGATTTCATTATCGATGAGGTCTATATGATCTTCGAATAATGGTTTCTTTTTTCTACCCATTTAATCACTTCTTTTTAAAGAACTTGCTTCTTTCATGAAGCTGTTTATAAGCTCCTCACTAGATTGACCATCTACAGTACGTGGAGGCTCTGAAAAGCCATTCTGAGAAGTACCCGCAAGGTTCTCCATTTTAATAGCTTGAACTTCTTGAACATTAATATCTACTTGTAATTTATTAATATTAGGCACTTCTGTGATTTCGTCTTGATCATTGTCTAGCGCCGCTGAGCTAGGTTGTTGAGGGACTTGGTTTACATTAGCAGCAGAAACGCCTCCTGCGAAAGGCGTACCACAATTAAAACAAAAATTAGGCTTGTTAAGAGCGGTATACTCGGTGGGCTTACCACAATTTTGACAATATATCTTCATACACTTAATTATAGACGTAAATACCAACAAAATAAAATAATTTTCTTTACATGGAGTAGTGTTTAATGAACGTGTAATATATAGTAACAGATCGTTCTTAGACCGAAACTATATCAGGTTATGATCGATCCTTAAAGGTGAATATGCGGTAAAGCACGAACAACTGTTATAATGAGATGCCGAGTAGAGTAAGAAAAAAGAGAGATAACTTTAAATTTAAAAATTGCCAAGGACATGAATTTGAAGTCCTATTAAGGAAACCAAATAGTGCTCATTATGGTGAAGCAGATGGTATTTGCTACGACCCCAACCAAAAAGATCCAAAAATCTATATAAGCCCCTATTTAACTGAAAAAAGCTCATTAAATACGGCTATTCATGAATTTGCCCATGCCTTCTTTTGGGATAAAACAGAAAAAGAGGTATATTCATTCGCCAACACCCTTACAAAATTTTTATTCACTTATAGAAAGTGGAGGAGACTCAGAAATGCAAGAAAACCAAAAGCAAAAGCTAAAAGAAGATCTAAATGAAATAGGAAAATTGTCTTTAAATATTATATCTAAATGCAAACATGACCGTCCATCAGATCATCTTAACTTAGATATGTTCGATCAAGCGGTGAAAATTAACAAATTAGCTCAAAATCTATATAAATTATTAAATTAATTATCTTTTTTACTTTTCCAACACTTATTATTCTCTTTGAAATGATTGACCCTCCATTTTAACCATTCCTCAAAAGTTAAATGATTAATTTTAGCGCCGATTTTACTTTTTTTTGCTCTTTTTCGCACTTTCCTTTGATTTTAGCTTTGTAGATATAAACTTAACTAATTCTGATCTCATAATATCTTCTTCTGTAAATTCAAATCTATGTATGCCCATTGCAATACTCTCATCATCTGAAAATGTTTTGTATAGGTTTTGAAAGCCACCTTGAGAGCTCTCGCTTCGCAGGTCTGTTTGCATGGGGTCAGCGAGTATGAAGCATCTGCTTCCTTCACCAAGGCGTGTTAAAACGGTTATAATCTCCTTCTGAGTGCTGTTTTGAGCTTCATCAAGGATAACACACTTGCCGGTCCAATTCATGCCTCTAGCGAAGTTTACGGGGAACATTGATATCCTATCTTGGTCCGCTAGTTTGCTGGAGTTTGTTCCTATTAATAATTCATCTAATTTATCTAAAAATGGTAAATTATAGAATCTTAATTTTTCATTTGCATCTCCGGGTAAATATCCTAAACTCTTATCAGAACTTTCTACCGCCGAACGCAAGTACATGATACTATTTGTCGCTTTCATGTTCATTAATTGAAGCGCGCAGTAGGTTGATAGAAGAGTTTTAGCCGTTCCGGCTGGTCCTTGCACAAAAACTATCTTTGTATTGTAATTTAATGCGACTTTAAAAAATTCTTTTTGATTTTCTGTCCAAGGAAGTTGATTTAATTTAATTTGTTTTTTAATGGGGTTTTCAACCACGAATTTATTTTCCATTTCGTTACTAATCTCCTCAGCGAGCTTTCTCCCGCCCCTGATCTTAACTTTTTTGGCAGTAGCCATGTTAATATAGATTACACCCTGTTAGACGTGTTACGTATGTATTTTATATGCATTATTATATTTATATTTATATATTTAGTTATTTCGGGGTGAGAGAAATTAGGTACCCCCCGCAAGAACCGTGCCATATCAAAAAATAAAAATTTCAAAAATAGGGGGGGGTGTTTTGTTCCCCCTGACTCTAAAACTTGAAGAATTTTTTAATGCTTGTCAAGATTTTCTCAAAACGGGTTGGCTCGGCAAAATATTTTTGCTTTAAGTCCTCAACTTTGCCCTCTGCCTTGAGTTTTTGGTATTCCAGCATCTCACGGTGCGTTTTTAGAGCTTGTGCGCGGTTCTGTCCTCTATATGTCGTTCTCATGGTGTTAATATAGCACTTTTTAATGTCGTTGTCAAGGGTTAAACGAAGAAAATTTGATGAATCAACACAAATCCGAGCGCAAGTGATGCGCCAACACAGGCGGAGATGAAAAGCTCCATGTAAAAGATTTGTTTTTTGATGCGATTGTTGTCCGCAGGTAGGTTTAGCTCGCGCTGTTGTTGGTTGTAGCTCGTCCAGTTCATTTTGTTTGTCTTGTTCTCGTTCATCTTGGTAATACTATACCACAAAATCAGAAAATGTCAACCCTAAAAGTGAAAAAAGTTATTCACAGGCGGGCCCGGCCCCGCGGTGGTGACTTGTCAAGTCTTTTTTTGCTAGGAAAAGCGTTTTCGTTTTATCTTAACTTGTAAAACTTATGCTCTCCAATAATAGCCACGGGTTTGCTGGTGCGTGTCCAATAGTTGTGTGTGCTTAATGTGCAATAGTGATCAGCGTTCTTTGTAAAACTTAAGTCAACACGATTAATGTTTAGTGCAAGCATCTTCGCATAACGTGAAAGCTCACTGTTCGTCTTTAGGATAGCGCGAACATTAGCTCTATTCTGATCATCCCATTTCACACGGCTACGCTTTGTCCAATAATCGAATTGGCTAGGCTCAAGGCAAACCTTTGTTGCCGTGTTGGGGTAGCTCTTTAATTCTATGCGACGTTTGATAACACAGGCCACTGCATACATACCGGCCTTGCCCTCTCCCCTAGCTTCACCAAGGATGGTCTGTGCAACGATGTCTTGCTCATACGTTAGCTCCTGTGCTTGTAGAGAGAAAGCAGCGCACAGTATAAGTATAATAATAATCTTCATATCAATGAATGTTTTATCTAAACGTATGGCTATGCTACGATTGTTGTTACGTTTAATGTTCATACAAGCTCCTTGGTAGCTGTTGGCTTCTCACCATTACGAATGAGGTTGACATCGAATGCGAATGCGCTCAATAGCTTGCCCTTGTCTGCGCCTCTGTTGGATGCGATGATGGCCCACGTAAGGATAGCATCAATATGCTATGATTCTTGTTTTGTCATAAGATGCGCCTCCTATACGTTAGGGATGTAGATGACCTCTGGTGGCTTGGGTAGCTCAATGGGCTTGCCATCATATGCATCACGTGATGTGACACGATTGTATGTCTCGCTATCCTCAAGGAAGTCTTGCACTTCATCAAGATCTGCATATAGCACGTTGTCAAATGACGTTGTTTCGCCATATCCTGTACCATCGTAATCCTCTAGCCATACGCCCTCGCAAGGTACGATATGGGTGAGCCTGTTCGGTAGGCCCGTGGTTGCGTTGATGTAGATGGCTCCGAGTTTTAGGTTTTTAGCTTTTTCGTTCTTCATAATAGTAATAATATAGCACAAAGGCTGGTGATTGTCAAGCGGTTTTTTTAATAAATTGACTCTTTCTCATTAAAGTGTTGCTCTAACAGGTCGTAAGCGTGTTCTCCTGTTCCTCTGTTGTTGGCGTGTTCTAATCGCCTAAACAGCAAGCAAGCCATAGGGTAGGTTAACTCCAGCTTTGCAGCAGCAAGGTTTTGCTCTGATGTGGTAGGTACAACGTTTTGTTCTTTGCCGTTCTTAATCATCATGGGTATAATATAGCACAAAAGGTTCTAATTGTCAAGAGCTTTTTCTTCTTTTTTTGCTTTTCTTACCTTACGCATTAGCTCTTGTTGTATGCCCCAAATCTTTGCTTTTTCTAGGGTAATTTTTCTTTTATATTCGTCCTTCATTCTTGTTATAAGATAGCACAAAAAACGCCATTTGTCAACCCCTAAAATGAGAAAGTTATTCACAGCGGGGCCGGCCCCGCCATGTCAAGGCTTAATCTTTCCAAACCATGCCGTCATATTCGTGATAATCAAAGCGACCATTGCGAAAATGCAAAGGCCCGAATTCAGCTTCTAGGGCTTGCCATATCTCAGCGCGCTGACGCTCCTCTTCCTCGCGCATACCACGCTCATGCTCCATCTGCGCCTCATCATCAGCAGTAATGCACTCGTCGCAAGAGATTCGAATCATGTCCATCAGATCGTCATTCATAATAATAATATAGCTCAAAAAAGGTTAATTGTCAAGGGTAAAGTTATTCACCATAATACCCATAATCCTCATCAGTACCATACCCAGCAGAGGCAAGCGTATCAGCATCAGCCTCTACGTCAGTCATAGTGTCCTCTACATCCTCCTCCCAAGAGGTAGACTTCCACACAAGGTCATCCCTTGAGCTATACAGTTTGAGGTTGCCATAACCGCCGACATACAGGCTATGCGCTTCCTCCATAGCTGTATCCATACCCTCACGAGTGTGGGGATAAGTGCCGATGAGGCTAACGCCGTTCCAGAGGGTGTAGGTTGCTTTCTTTTCGTTCTTCATTATGTTAATACTATACCACAGAAACAGGCATCTGTCAACCCCTAAAGCGTAAAAAGTTATTCACAGAGTTATTCACAGCGGGCCCGGGCCCGCCGGCCCCCCTTTGTCAAGCCCTTTTAGTCTTCGGCTTGCGCTGCGAGGTTGTACGCGTGGATTGTCCCAAGGTAAAGCTCTATGCTCCACGCTTGAAAGTTTGTGCTTTGGTCAACGTCTGCAAACTCTGGGTCATCCCTGAAACTTGCAAAAAGACTTTCGACATCTTCTTTATATGTCTCCATCCACTCAGGGTAGGTTAGGTCATCTCGATACTTTAATAATCTATTTTTCATAATTATCTATCAGGGTTCTTGTCTTCGTGGTACTGCTCTACGATGTCGTCGATGTGCCAGATGTGACCGCCTTCGCATTCGTAAAGGTCTTCGCTTATAGGCTTGAAGCCTTCTTCTTCTATGTAGCGTTCTACGTGGTTGTTTATATATTCATCCATAATTGTAATTCTCCGTTTACCAGCGGTCTGCTGGGGTTACTTCGATAGTCTTCTCTCCAAAGGGATTAGTGGTGACTTCCTTCCATTCGATGATGACACCGAGGCTGTTCTTCTTAGCCCAACGCTCAACCCGCGTGCCGTCTTCATAATCATTATAGGTATAGTGAGGCTTGAGCTTGCGGGAGAGGGAGGGCTTCTTCATTTCGTTATTCATTTCGATTTCTCTTTCGTTTGACTGTTTAAATACTCTCATATCGGAGGCCGTTTGACCAGCTAATTCGTAAAAAAGTTATTCACAATTAAAGCCTGTTGTGTGGTAGCACACTGTTAGCGTCAGGGCCAAGGCTTTGCTCTGTCTTGGCGAACTGTGTACGCTCTTGAATCTCACCCACGAAGGTGACATCTAGGAAAGCGTTTTTACCATCGGACATTTTAACGTCCAATGTGCGACCATCAGCCATAATGCCCTCGACAATACCTGTCTGGCCGAACATCTGGCTTTTCGCGAATGTAACGCGCACTTCATTGTTGAGGAGAAGTTGCGCTTCTTGTTCTAATGTTGTCTCTTTCATAATCTTTTAACTGCGTCTAGTATAGCATACGAGGTGGGACATCCGTAGTCCTACCGATTAATTTCTTTAATCTCTGTCTCTGATGTCAAATCCATCATCATCATTGTAATAACCTTCTACATTCCACATCTTGTCATAATTGACCTTTGGGTATGGCCTTGGGCCTTGTGGTGTGTTGAAGTGTGTGTCCTTG
>Ga0114933_10002941_pt1 | contig 17086 bp, 13 predicted proteins | sample 4SBtaG_FD_89691 | JGI IMG/M metagenome (GOLD analysis project Ga0114933, IMG submission 89691) | Deep subsurface microbial communities from Kolumbo volcano to uncover new lineages of life (NeLLi) - 4SBTROV12_W25 metaG | ecosystem: Environmental > Aquatic > Marine > Volcanic | place: Kolumbo... | reverse complement strand
GCCGTCGCTCGCCACCACCACGAAGCGCGATCCGTCGCCCAGCGCGAGCACCTCGCGGAGCATCACGCCTTCACCGGCCCGACCGGGCACGTGCTCGGCGACGTCGACCTGGCCCGGCAGCGCCGCCAGCTCGGCGCGGCTGACCTCGCGCTGGCCACCGACGTGCTGAAGCGCCACCCCAGTGTGCGCCGTGGGCACGTAGACCAGGGGGTCGAGCTGGTCGAGCAGCCCCTCCGCCGAGCCGAGCACGATGAGGTCGGCACGGGACGGGCCACGGTACAAGCTGGGCACCGCCTCGAGCACGCCGCCGCTCAGCTCGATCCGGTAGCAGCCGATGTCGGTGTGGAAGAGCCCCTTGAAGCGCTCGGCGCCGCAGGAACGGATCCACGCCTTCAAGGCACCCATGTCGAACACCTGGTCCCAGGTGCGCGAGGCGGCGGCGTAGCCGGCGGTGCTCGGCGGTGCTGGCAGCGTGAAGCGCGTGGCCGGTGCGGCCTGCCGGCGCAGCGAGAAGAGCTCCTGCGACACCTGACCGCGCTCGCACTCCGCCACGGCGGTCAGCGGCGGGTAGTGCCGATCGGCCAGGGCACGAAAGGCCTGCAGCGCCTCGTCGGTGGCGAGATCGACACGGTTCGCGACGAGGATCTCGGCGGCGTCGATCTGTTCGAGGAGCAGCGGCGCCTGGCTGGCGAGCCGGCTCGGGTCGACCACGACCACCACGGGCCTCAGCTCGAGCGGCAGGCCGCTGCGCGCGAGGGTGTCGACGAGGTCGGCGGGACGGGCCAGGCCCGTGGGCTCGATGAAGATGCGATCGACCTCGAGCTCGTCGACGATGGCCCGGAGCGCCGGCACCAGGCCTTCGGGAGCGGTGCAGCACACGCAGCCCCCGGCGATCTCCGTGACGCCCACGCCGCCGTCGAGGAGCGTGGCGTCGATGCTGGCTTCTCCGAAGTCGTTCACCACGACCGCACAGCGCTCCGTGCCCGCGCGCAGGGCGAGCTGCTCGCGGAGCAGGGTGGTCTTGCCCGCACCGAGGAAGCCGGCGACGACGTGCACCGGCACCATCAGATCTGCTCCGCCGCCGAGTTGCAGCTGAAGTTGCAGACCTGCTCGGTGTTCCAGTCGGGGCTCAGGGTAGAGCTCTCGCCGTCGGCGGTGATCTCCAGGGTGTCGGGGAAGCTGCTGTCGACCATGGAGAGGCGGAAGCCCGCGGTCAGGCACTCGTAGGCGAAGTCCTGGCCCGATCCGCCCACCCCGACCCCGTCGGGGCACGCCAGGCTGAAGTTGTTGAAGTCCTCGCCGGTGAGCGCGACCTCGAAGTCGAGCCGACCGTCGGAGAACACCACCTCCAGGGTGGAGGTGCAGCTGCCGTTGCAGGTGGCGTAGCCATCGGTGTCGCTGTCGGTGCCGCCACCGCCGCCGAAGCCGCAGCCGGTGAGCAGCACCACCACACATCCCAAGGCCTGTCGCATCGGGTCCTCCATCGTCGAGCCCCACTTGGATATAGCCCAGCGCCCACCAGGGAGGAGCCTTGCGTCGCGCCGGAGTCCTGCTTCACGTCTCCAGCCTCCCCTCGGAGGGGCCGATCGGCGACCTCGGGCCCGCGGCCTACGGCTTCCTGGACTTCCTGGCCGCGTCGGGGTGCAAGCTCTGGCAGATCCTGCCGCTGAACCCCACGGACCACGGCCACTCGCCCTACGGCTCGCCTTCGGGCTTCGCGGGCAACCCGGATCTGCTCAGCGTGCAGGCTCTCGCCGACGCCGGACTCGTGCAGCCCGGGCCGGTGCCGGTCCGCCACGGCCACGTGGACTGGGACGCCGTGAAGCTCTGGAAGCGCCCCCTGCTCCGCACGGCGGCGCGTGCCCTGGTGGCGCGTGAACCCGAAGCCCTCGACCACTGGCGCGCCGAGCAGCCGTGGGCCGACGACTGGGGACTGTACGCGGCCCTGGACGAGCAGCACGGAAGCTGGTGGACCTGGCCGGACGAGGCCCTGCGCCACCGCGACCCCGAGGCGCTGGAGCGTGCGCGCGGGCGGCACGAGGCCGCCATCCAGGAGCACCTGGCGCTCCAGCTCTTGTTCGACCGGCAGTGGGCGGCGCTCAAGTGGGCCGCCGGCGAGCGCGGCATCCAGATCCTGGGCGACATGCCCCTGTTCGTGAGCGGTGGGGGCTGCGACACCTGGGCGCACCGCGCGCTGTTCGATCTCGACGGCGAGGGGCGCCCGCGCAACGTGGCGGGGGCCCCACCCGACGCCTTCAGCGCCGAGGGGCAGCTCTGGGGCAACCCCGTGTACGCCTGGGACGCCCACCGGGCCGACGGCTTCACCTGGTGGCGTGCGCGGGTCGCGCGGGTGCTCCAGCACACCGACCGCGTGCGCATCGACCACTTTCGAGGCCTGCAGGCCACGTGGACCATCCCGGCCCACGCGGGCTCGGCCCTCGAGGGCGCGTGGCGCGAGGTGCCCGGCGGCGACCTGCTCGAGGTCCTGCCGCGCGAGCGGCTCTTCGCGGAAGACCTGGGCACCATCACCCCCGAGGTCCTGGCCCTGCGCGCGCGCTCCGGTCTTCCCGGCATGAAGGTCTTGCAGTTCGCCTTCGGTGAAGGCGCCACGCACGCCTACCTGCCCCACACCTACGACGGCCCGGGCTGGGTGGTCTACACGGGCACCCACGACAACGACACGTGCCGCGGCTGGTACGCCGGCGCCCCCGAGCACGCGCGCGACCGGTATCGTCGCTACACCGCACGCGACGGGAGCGACGTGGCCTGGGATCTCATCCGCTTGGCGTGGGCCAGCGTGGCGAACGACGCCGTCGCGCAGATGCAGGACGTGCTCGACCTGGGCTCCACGGCGCGCATGAACACCCCCGGCACCACGGGCTCGAACTGGTCGTGGCGCGTGAGCGACGTGCCCTGGTGGGTGTCGGGACGGCTCGCGGAGCTCTCGGAAGCCTACGGTCGATGAGCCGGAAGCGCCTCGTCACTCTGGGCCAGGTCGCCGCGTCGCTCGCGGTCCTGACCTTGCTCGTGCGCGACGCCGACACCGACCGGGTGGTCGCAGCGCTGACCGGCGCCTCGCTGCCCTGGCTGCTCGCAGCGGTGGTGTTCAAGTGCCTGAGCCTCACCATCCACGAGCTGCGCCTCTGGATCGCGCTCTTGCCCTGGCGACGCGCGCCCTTCTGGCCCGTGATGGCCATCGGCTACACCTCGGGGCTCGTCAACGCCATCCTGCCCGCGCGCGGGGGCGACCTGGTGGCGGTGGGCCTGCTGAAGGCCGAGCTCGACATCCCGACGCCACAGGCCTTGGCGGCGGTGGGCATCACCGCGTTCATGGAGGCCCTGGCCTTCTTCGTCTTCCTGCTCGGCGTGCTCGCGCTCGGGGCGACGCAGTGGGAGGTGCTGCTGGGGGCCGCCAAGGCGGCCACGGCGATGTCCTGGGTGACGGGCGTGACCGTCGGCGCCGTGTTCGGGGCGACCATGCTGGTGCTCGTCGGCCGACGCCTCCGTCCGAAGGAGGAGGCCGAGCCGCGCGGTCCCGGTCCCATCGCCCTCATCCGTCAGACCATCGTGGACACCGGCGACGGCCTGAGCGCACGAGGACCCCTGGCGGCCCAGGTGGTCACCTCGGCCATCCAGGTGGGCGTGCTGATGTCGTCGTTCCTGGCGATCTTCCCGGCGCTCGGCCTGGACCCACCGCTCCCCGTGCTCGCCGCGAGCGGCGTGATCGTGTTCGCGTCGCTGGCGGCCATCGTGCTGCCGCCGTCGATGGGCGCCGGCCAGGCGGCCACCGCCGTGTTCGTGCTCGGCGCCTTCGGCATCGACGAAGCCGACGCCATCGCCTTCGCCGCCCTGAGCTGGGTGGCCAACAGCTCCCCCCCGGCTCTGTTGGGCTTCGTGCCCTTGTGGCGCCGGCTGGGGAGGCTGCCCGAGATCCTGGCCGCTACGCGTTCGCAGCCCGGATCGCGTTGAGCGCCGAGCCCGCCTCGTACCAGGCGAACTGCTCGCGGCTGCAGGTGTTGCGGGTCTCGATGGCGTCCTCGGTGCCGTCGCTGTGGTGGAGCACCACCGTGGGGCTGCCGCCGTTGGCGATCCGCGCGATGCCGACCACGTCGACCACGTCGTCGCCCCTCACCTTGTCGTAGTCGGCGGGGTCGGCGAAGGTCAGCGGCAGCACGCCCTGCTTCTTCAGGTTGGTCTCGTGGATGCGGGCGAAGCTGCGCACGATGACCGCCCGGCAGCCCATGTGCCGCGGCTCCATGGCGGCGTGCTCGCGGCTCGAGCCCTCGCCGTAGTTCTCGTCGCCGAAGATGACCCAGGCCTGGCCGGCCGCCTTGTACTGCTTGGCGAGATCCGGGTGCGTGGCGTTCTCCCCGGTGAGGAAGTTCGTGCCCGTGCCGAACTCGCCGGTCCAGGCGTTCTCGGCGCCCGCCATCAGGTTGCCGCTGATGTTGGTGAGGTGGCCGCGGTACTTCAACCAGGGACCGGCCGCCGAGATGTGGTCGGTGGTGCACTTGCCCACGGCCTTCACGAGGATGCGCAGGCCGGAGAGGTCCTGCCCGTCCCAGGCGGCGAAGGGGGTGAGCCGCTCGATCCGAGCGGAGCCTTCGGTGATCTCGACCGTGATCGAGCCCCGTTCCGCCGCCGACGCGGGCGCCACGAAGCCACCCAGCTCGGAGGCGAAGCCCTCGGGCGGCAGCTCCTCGCCGGTGGGGGGCTCGAGCATGAAGCGGTTGCCGTCGGCATCGGTGAGGGAGTCCGTGAGCGGGTTGAAGCCGATGTCGCCGGCCAGGGCCAGCGCGGTGACCAGCTCCGGGCTGCCGATGAAGGACAGCGTGTCGGGGTTGGCGTCGTTGCGGCCGCGGAAGTTGCGGTTGAAGGACGTGATGATGGTGTTCACGTCGCCCTTCTCGATGTCGTCGCGCCGCCACTGCCCGATGCACGGGCCACACGCGTTCGAGAGCACCACGCCGCCGGCCGCGCGCAGCACGGCGGCCTGACCGTCGCGCTCGATGGTGGCCATGATCTGGTCGCTGCCGGGGGACACCATGAAGCCGGACTTCGACGTGACGCCGCGGTCCACGGCCTGGCGGGCCACGTCGGCCGAGCGCTCCACGTCTTCGTAGCTGGAGTTCGTGCAGGACCCGATGAGCGCGTACTTGAGCTCGCGGGGCCAGCCTTCGGCGTCGCACTCCGCGCCCAGGGCGGAGATGGGGCGGGCGCGGTCGGGGGTGTGGGGGCCCACGACGTGGGGCTCGAGGGTGGAGAGGTCGATGCGGAGCACCCGGTCGTAGTGCTGCTCGGGGTTCGCGACGACCTCGGGGTCGGCACAGAGCTCGGAGGCGTGGGCATCCGCCAGATCGGCCACCGCCGCGCGGCCGGTGGCCCGCAGGTAGGTGCCCATGCGGGAATCGTAGGGGAACAGGCTCGTGGTGGCGCCATGCTCGGCGCCCATGTTGCAGATCGTGGCCTTGCCGGTGCAGCTGATCGAGGCCGCCCCCGCGCCGAAGTACTCCACGATGTGGTTGGTGCCGCCCTTGACCGTGAGCAGCTCGCAGACCTTCAGGATGACGTCCTTCGGGCTGGCCCAGCCGTTGAGCTCGCCGACCAGCTCCACGCCGATGAAGCCCGGGTTCAGGACCTCCCAGGGCATGCCGACCATGGCGTCGACCGCGTCGGCGCCGCCGACACCGACCGCGATCATGCCGAGGCCGCCGGCGTTCACCGTGTGCGAGTCGGTGCCGATCATCAGCCCGCCGGGGAAGGCGTAGTTCTCGAGCACGACCTGGTGGATGATGCCGGCGCCGGGCTTCCAGAAGCCCATGCCGTAGCGCTGACCGGCGCTCTTCAGGAAGGCGTAGACCTCGGCGTTCTCGCTGTTGGCGGTGGCCAGGTCGGCGTCGGCGCCCTCGTAGGCGCGGATGAGGTGGTCGCAGTGGATGGTCGAGGGCAGCGCGACCTCGTCGCGGCCTGCCAGCATGAACTGGAGCACGGCCATCTGCGCCGTGGCGTCCTGCATGGCCACGCGGTCGGGTCGCAGATCCAGGAAGCTCTTGCGCCGCTCGAAGTCCTGGTCGGGGTCGACGAGGTGGGCGGCGAGGATCTTCTCGCCGAGCGTGAGGGGGCGGCCCAGGCGGGCGCGAGCGTGCTCGTGGGCGGCGGCCTGCCGCTCGTAGAGGGCCTGGATGGGGGCGACGTCGATCATGCGGGCTCCTGTTCTTGCCGCCCTCCTATACAGGTCGCTCCGCCGTGGCCAGAGGCCCCCCTACATGCCTGACAGACGCAGAGCAGGGTCGTAGAGCCACGGGGGCAGCGCCCGCGTGAGGGCCATCATGCAGGCCATCGGCCAGGGGGTGGCGTAGTGGCGGGTGCCGCGCTCGATGGCGTCGACCATGCCGGGCACCACCTCGTCGACGTGGCGCAAGAAGGGCATCGGCTTGTCGTTCTCCTCGGTCATCGCGGTCTTGATGAAGCCGGGGTGGATGGCCGTGCAGGCGATGCCCTTGGGCCCCAGCTCGACGCGCAAGCCCTCCCAGTAGTTGGAGACCGCCGCCTTCGAGGCCGAGTAGGCCTGCATCTTGGGCAGCCCGCGGTAGCCGGCCACGCTGGAGACGACGACGAGCCGACCGGCGCCGCGCTCGAGCATGCCGCCCAGCACCGCGTCGACGCTGTTCACCGCGCCCTCGTAGTTGATGCGCATCATCCACGAGGCCATGGCCGCGTCGTGCTTCCGCGCGCTGTAGCGACCGATCACGCCCGCGTTGGCCACCAGCACCTCGCACGGCCCGAGCTCGCCCTCGAGCTCGTGCACCGCCGCGGTGAGGCCCTGCAGGTCGGTGACGTCGGCCTGGCGCCAGGCGACCTCGCCGCCCTGGGCGCGCAGATCCTCGGCCACGCGCTCGAGCTCCGGCGCGCGCCGTGCGACCAGGCCGACGGCGTAGCCCCGGCGGGTGAACTCGTGGGCCAGGCGCTCGCCGATGCCGGCGCTCGCTCCCGTGATGAGGACGTGCTTTGCCATGGGGCTGCGGTAACGCCTCCCCGCGATAGCAGGCGCCGATGGAGATCTTCTGCGGCATCACCCCGGGGCTGGAGCCCGCCTTGGAGCAGGAGGTGCGGGAGCTCGCCGCGCGGCCCGTGGAGCGGGTGACCGGCGGCGTGGTGCTGCACGGCGACCTGGTCGACGCCGCCGGGCTGTGCCTCTGGTCCCGCTGCGCCGGGCAGGTGCTCGTGCGGGTGGGCACGGTGCCCGCCGCGTCGTTGCAGCAGCTCGAGCAGGAGGTGCGGAAGCTGCCTTGGAAGGAGGTGCTCCAGCCCGGACCCGTGAAGGTGAAGGCCAGCCTGCACGGCGCCCGCTTCAAGCGCACCGACGCCGCCGCCCACAAGGTGGAGCAGGCCCTGCGCGCCGTGCTCGGAGGCGGCGGACGCCGCGGGCGCCCCCAGGAGGTGCTGCTGCGCGTGGAAGGCCGCACGGCCACGCTGTCGCTGGACGCCGGCGGGCGGCTGCACAAGCGCGGCTACCGGCAGCAGACCTGGCGCGCGCCGCTCCGGGAGAACCTGGCCGCGGCGGTGCTCTGGCTGGCCGACTGGTCCCCCGACGAGCCGCTGCTCGACCCGATGTGCGGTGCGGGGACCTTCGGCATCGAGGCGGCGCTCTGGGAGCAGGCGCCCGGAGCAGGGAGCACGCCGGCCTGCGTGGACTGGCCCGCGTTCCCACGGGGCGTGTGGCGGCAGCTGAGCGACGAGGCCCAGGCGGTGCGCGCCGAGCCCGGCCAGATCTGGTCCAGCGACCGAGCGCGCGGGGCTCTCGAGGCGGCCGAGGGCAACGCCCGCCGAGCGGGGGTGCTCGACGCGCTGCACCTGCGGCACCTCGACCTGCGCGAGCTCGAGCCGCCCGCGGATCCGGGGCTCGTGGTGGTCAACCCGCCCTACGGCAAGCGGGTGTCCGACCTGAAGAAGCTGCACACCCTCTACGGCTCGCTCGGGGCGTCCCTGCGCGAGCGCCTGTCGGGCTGGCGGCTGGCGGTGGTGTGCCCCGACAAGGCGCTCGCGGGGCGGCTCCTGCCACGGATGGAGGAAGCCGCGCGCTTCCGGAACGGCGGGCTCGGCGTGACCCTGTTCGTGGGCGAGCTGCCCTGACGCGGCTCAGCCGAGCAGCGCCTCGATGGGCGGCGCGCCGGTCATGGACTCGCCATCGTGACCGGCCAGGGTCAAGAGCGTGCTGCCGAGGTGCTCGGGGCGCAGGGTGGTGTCGCCCGGGTCGCCGGAGACCAGGTCGAGGGCTTCGCCCGCCGCCTCCGCGTCCAGCGTGCCCACGGTCCGCCCTCCGGCGACGCCAGCTCCCAGCAGCATCGCGGAGGTCCACGTCCAGTGGTCACGGCCGTTGGAGGTGTTCAGCGTGGGGTGGCGACCCATCTCGCTGGTCACCACGATCGTCAGCCGCTCGGCCAACGCCGGACGCTTGGCCAGCAGGTCCATCGCCGCGTCGAGGTAGGCGAACAGCTCCTCGTAGTGCACGCTCTGATCGCTGTTGTTGCTGTGGGTGTCCCAGCCGCGCGAGCACCAGCCCTCGTGCTGCAGGCTCACGCACCGGCTCAGGCCGCTCTCGAGCACGTTGAAGGCGACCTCGAAGTCGCTGGCGAGATCCCGGCTGCAGCCGTTCGAGGTCGGCGCGAGATCCGGCAGGTCCCCCCGGTCCCGCAAGCGCTCCACCTCCTCCGCGAGCCCCTGCAGCGTGTCGTCCATGGCCGCTCGCGGACCGACGTGGCTCCGGTCGGCCAGCCAGGCGTCCACCGCGGCCCGGGCGTCGGCGGGCAGCGCGGTGTGGCCGACGTGCTGCACGTAGCTCCCGTCCAGGAGCTCGTTGAGCTGCCCCTCGTCCCCGACGCGCACCACGGCGGGCGCATACGCCGACGCGTAGGCCGGACCCGCGAGCACCAGGTGCGGCAGGGACGGGGCGAGGGCGGAGTGGGCCGCCAGGGTGGTGGCCCAGTCGTCGCCGCTCGACCCTCCGGTGGCCATGAGCTGGAGGCAGCGCTCGTGGGCCACGGAGCGCACCTCGATCCCGTTCAGGATCGCCGCTCGATCCCCCCAACGCTCGAAGAAGGAGGTGACGGTGGGGCGGTCCGCGTGCTCGACGAAGCGCAGGTCGCCCACCTCGGCGACGGCCTGTCCCTCCTCCACGTCGGCCGAGCTCACGCCGGCCAGCGAGGCAAAGACCATCGACGTGTCCCAGCCACCCCGGGCCAGCACGAACACGAACACCTGCTCGTCGAGCTGCGCGGGCCGCGCCAACCGCGGCACGAAGAGCCCGGCGCCGGCGCCCAGCACGTGGCGGCGGCTCCACATCAGTAGGTCCCGAAGCGGGGGTCGCGCAGCAGCGCGGACCCGACCGCCTGGCTGGCGACCTCGGCGTCGTACAGGCCCTCGACGGCGTTCCAGAGCCCGCGCATCGAGGCCAGCTCCGTGTCGCTCGGACGCTCGGCCCACAGGCGCCAGGCCAGCTCCGCGACCGCGGCCTCGTCCCAGGCCGTGAGCTGCACCACCGGCGTGGTCTCGGCGGCCTGCTCGAGCACCAGGGCCCACGTGAGGCCGGGCTCGGTCTGCGGGGCGAAGACCTGGGCGCCGTCCACACCGCCGGCCAGGACCCTCACCCCGAGCACGTCGTCGTCGAGCAGCGGGTAGCCGACGCGCTCCCAGTCGAGGCCCAGGTCGCCCAACACGCTGTGCAGGAGGTCGGCGCTGAGCACCCGGGGCGTGGGCTCGCGACCGGCGAGGTCCTCTCCGGCCCGGTACACCGGATCGTCGGTGATGGCGCGGAGCAGGTCGCGGTACAAGAGCCCCCCCGCCTCGAAGGCCTGACGGAAGCCCTCCACGCGATCGAAGTCGGCGGCGTCCACCGGGCGCCTCCAGAGCTGCTCCGCGGCCGACTGCGCCGCGCAGGCCACGAACCGTGGGTCGCCGGCCACCGCCTCACCGAGGTCCTGCAAGCCCCCCAGCGGCTGGCCGTACCAGGCCGGCTCGACCTCGAGCAGGGCCGACGCCATGCGCTCGCGCTCCGGGTGGTAGCTCACCATCTCCGACGGGCTGTACTCGACGAGCCAGTAGAAGCCGAAGAGCGACGCGGCAAGAGGGTCGAGCGCGCTGTGGCAGCCCACGCAGTAGGGATCGTCCCGGAGGGGGTCTTCGGCCGCCGATCCGGTGCTGAGCGTGATCGGGCGCTGCAACACGTCCTCGCACAACAGCAGGCGCGAGATGGTGGCGGCGCGTCCCCGGTTCAGGTTGCTGCTGTTGGTCACGTAGCGCCACCACAGGCCGTTGGTGGCCAACACGCCCGCGGCGGGCCGGCCGTCGCTCCACACCGCGGGCTGCCAGTCCGCACCCTCGGCACCCTCCACGGGCCAGATCGACGCGGTGATCCCGTTCACCATCGTCCAGTCCGCGGTCACCGTCTCGGTCCAGGGCAGGTCGTCCATCGCGACCCGCGCCATCAGCCTCAGGGGCTCCTCGCCCACCGCCCGGAGGAACGCGTGGTCCTGGGACTCGTCGAGGCCGAAGTCGTAGGAGCGGCTCTGGAAGTCGTCGACGCGGGTGTGCCAGCGCTGCTGGAAGAGCTGCACCAGGCGGTCTTCGAAGCGGGGGTCGGCCAGCCAGTCCTCCCGCAGGTCCTCGAGGGCGGACGGGTCAGCCTCCACGGACTCGAGCTCGTCGACGCTGGGCAAGACCCCACGCAGGTCGAGGCTCAGGCGACGCGCGAGGCGCGGAGCCTGCAGAGGGACCAGGGTCTCCTCGACCGCGACCGCGGTGTCGACCGGCGCGGGCGTCGCGCACGCGAGCCAGATCACAGCTGGGCCCGGAGGTCGGCGAGGGCCGCCTCGAGGTCCAGGCAGAGCTCGCCGAGGGGCTGGTCGTAGAAGGTGGCCTCGCCGCAGCCGCACGCCAGGGTGGCCTCGACCCAGCCCTCGTCCGTGCGGACCGCGACCTGGCCATCGGCGCAGCCCGCGTTCCACTGCAGGGGCTCGAAGCCCAGGCTCGTGCCCCCCACCGTCCACCAGGCCGAGACGAACTCGTCGCTCCCGCCCAGGCTCGCGTACCAGGAACCGGAGAAGCCCTGCCCGAGCCAGGACGGTTGCCCCTCCCCCACCCAGGTGCCCTCCAGCATCAGCTCCACGCCCTCGCCCGCCAGCACGTAGCGGGCGTGGCCCGCGCCGATGAGCGCTTCGCCCGTAGGCGCGGTGAGCTCGCCCTCGAGGAAGAGATCGAACTCGGGCTCCTGGTCGAGCCAGCTGGAGATGCCCGCGTAGTGCCAGCCGGAGCCCGCCGTGCAGCCCAGGATGACCGAGTCGTCGAGCTGGAGGGGGTCGCCGCCGGGGCAGGAGGCGTCGCCCTCGGCCAACGCCGCGAGGTAGGCGTCGCGGGGGGCGAAGGGATCCGGCAGCCCCTGATCGATGGCCGCCTGCGCGGCCGCCTGAACCTCGGCGAGCTCGGGCGGCACCGGGGCCTCCGCCTCGTCGACCGGCGACGCGGTCTCGCTGGCGGAGTCGAGGGTCGGGGTGGTGCAGGCGAGCAGGATCACGCGGGGGGTCGCTCCAGGGCCACAGCGTAGCCCCGAATCAGCCGCTGGCTGCGCGACGGCTCTCTTCGACCACGCTGCCGAGGCTCAGCCCCTCGTGCACCATGAAGCCGCCGCCCAACAGGATGCTGAAGCCGAACTGGGTGAGGTGCAGCACGATGGCGAAGGTGGCGGCCACCGCCTGCTCGACGCTCCACAGCATCAGTGCGGCCACGCAGAAGGCCTCGAAGGCGCCGAAGAAGCCGGGCGTGGGCGCCACGGTCATGCCGGTGAGGGTGATGGTCCAGGTGGTCAGGGCCGCATCCCAGCTCACGGGCAGGCCCTCGAAGGCCGCCATGCAGATGCCGCAGGCCACGATGGTCGCCAGCCACATCCCGAGGGTGCAGGTGGCCACGACCAGGGCCCTGCGCGGCTGCACGAACAGCGTGCGGAGGCCGTCGACGAAGGCCGCGAGGAAGCCCGGGAGCGCCGGACCGACCACGGGCATGCGCGCGAGCAGACCCGACACGCGCGCGAGCAGCGCCGGGCCGCCGAGGGCGAGCACCGCCACGAAGATCCCACCGCCGGCCAAGAGCGTGCCGGCCATCTTCCGACCCGCGTCGATGACGTCGAGGCCACCCACCACGATGCCCCCCGGTGGCAGGTCGACCACGAAGGCCACCAGCAAGAGCATCGTGGCCAGCGCCACCACGTCGCAGAGGCGCTCCAGGAAGACCGCCGCGAGCGAGCCACCGAAGGGCACCTGGTGCTTCTCGAGCAGCAGGTAGGGGCGCACGAACTCGCCGAGGCGCAGGGGCACCACGTTGATGGCGAGGAAGCCCACCGCGTTGATGGAGAAGAGCGAGCCGAAGCCCACGTGCTGCGACAACAGCGCCTGGAGGCGGAAGCTGCGCAGCACGTGCGTGGCGGTGTAGCCGAGCAGGACCCCGGGCATCAGCCAGAGCTTCATGCCGGTGAGCGACACCTGCATCAGGGCGGGGTCGATGCCCCAGAGCGCCCAGGCGAGGCAGGCGACGGTGAGCGCGAAGACCGCGCCGAGCTTCAGCTTCACGAGCGCTTCTTCAGGAGCTGCAGGCCCACGACGCCGTTGACCAGGGCCTGGTCGACGGGGAGCCCGAGGGACTCGGGGGGCTCCGGCGAGGTGACGTCGGTGCCGAAGAGGCGGTCCCAGACGGTGAGGGAGTTGCCGTAGTTGCCGTCGCGCAGGTGGCCGTCGCGGGTGTGGTGCCAGCTGTGGAAGTGGGGGTTGTTGAAGACCGCGTTCCAGGCCTTGTACAGCGGCGACGCGGTGTCGACGGCGATGTTCGCATGCTGGAAGGCGTCGAACACCATGCCGGGAGCGAGGGCCGCCACGACGACCCAGGGGGCGAGCGTGGCCTGGTCGATGAGCATGGAGAAGAGCGCCAGCGGAATGAGCGTGAGCTGGAAGAGATCGACCAGGTGCATGCGCAGGCCCGAGGTGGCGTCGAGCACCTCGGAGGAGTGGTGCACCGCGTGGAACTGCCAGAGGAAGGGCACGCGGTGGTCGGCGTAGTGCACCCAGTAGCGCGTGAAGTCGAGCAGCACGAAGGCCAGGCCCCACTGGGCGACGACCGGGAGGGCCGAGAGGTCGAGCAGGCCGAAGCCATCCCCGAGGCCGAGGAAGCCCAGAGCCACGCCGAGCCCGAGCCGGAACGCGAACAGCAGCGCGCCGGTGACCAGGTTGATCCAGCTGTCCCGGTTCAGGAAGGGCTGACCGGCCACCCGAGGGTGCAGCACGCCGAGGCCCAGGAAGAGGACCATGGCGCCGCCCTGCAGGCCGATGGTGACGAGGCGCTCCACGCGCGCAGCGTATCGCAGGGCTCCGAGCCATGGGGTACCGTCGCCTCGCATGCCCCGTGACGCCCGCCTCGCCCTGCTCGGTGTGCTCGCCGCCGTCGCAGCGGCCGCGCTCGCGCTCGGCCCCCTGCAGGGCATCACCCACGTGCCCGACGAGCACGCCTACGCGCTCCAGGCCCGCCTGCTCGCCAGCGGCGGCTGGCTCGGCGAGGCCCCGCGCGACCCCGAGTACGTGGCCCAGGCCTTCGTGCGGTTCGAGCCCGGCCTGCACGCGATCTTCCCGCCGGGCTGGCCGCTGGTGCTGGCGCTCGGTGCGCTCGTGGGCGCGACCTGGCTGGTGAACCCGCTCCTGTCGGGCCTGCTGCCGCTGTTGGCGTTTCGGCTGACGCAGGCCGTGGCGGACGAGCGGGCCGCGTGGCGCGCGGCGGTGCTGGCGGCGCTGTCGCCGGGCCTGGTGGTGATGGCGGCGAGCCACATGAGCCACACCAGCACGCTCGTCGCGGGCCTGGCGCTCGCCTGCGCCGCGGTCGGCGCGCTCGGGGCGTGGTGGGCCGGGCTCGCCGGCGCCTACCTGGTGCTCGTGAGGCCCTTCGAGGCGGTCGTGGTGGGCCTGCCGCTGATGGCCTGGCTGCTGTGGAAGCGACGAGCGTGGCAGGTGGTGGTGCTGCCGGGGCTGGCCGCGGCCGCCCTGCTGGCCTGGAACGCGTCGCTGACCGGCGACTGGGCCACCTTCCCCTCCCGGGCCTACTTCGCGCTGAACGAGGCGCGCCCGGGCTGCGACAGCCTGGGCTTCGGCCCGGAGCACGGCTGCTCGCCGGCGCTGGGGTCCTACGGGCACACCGTGGAGAAGGCCTGGACCATCTTCGTGGCGAACGCGCACAGCTTCGCCCGGCTGGCCCTCGGATGGACCCCCTTGGCGCTCGTGGCGGTGTGGGGCCTGCCAGCCCTGGTGCGCCGCGCCGGGCTCGTGGCCCTGCCGCTGGTCGCGCTGCCGCTCGCCTACGCGTTCTACTGGACCCAGGGCGCGGCCTTCGGGGCGCGCTTCTACCACCTGGCCTACCTGGCCCTGCTGCCCGCCGCGGGGATCGGGCTCGCCAGGATGGGGCGCGCCGGCTGGGCCGTGTTGTTGCTCGGGGCGGCCTACGGGCAGGTGCGGCTGAGCTCGGAGCTCGAGGGCTACTGGTGCGCCGATGCCCGGGTCTCCGAGGCGGTGGCCGGGACGACCGGACTGGCCTGGTACCGGGTGAGCGGCACCTCGGAGGCGGGGTGGCCGTACGTGGGCACCGAGACCATGGTCTGCGACCCGGGCACCGCGTGGAACGCGGCGCTCGGGCAGGTGCCTCTGGACGGCCCCCTGCAGCTGCGGGTCTGGCCCGGGCGCGCGGACGTGGCGCGGGGCTACGGCCGGAAGCTGTACCCGGGCGAAGGCAACCGGCTGTTGGACCACGACCTCGCGAGCGGCGAGCTCACGCTCGGGGAGCTTCCGCCACGGGAGCGCTGAGCCCCGACGCCTAGAGGAGCTCGACGTCGATGTCGGTCATGGGCTCCTTGCCGATCTTCACGCGCTTGGCGTGCAGGCGGGCTTCCGGGAGCATGACCTCGAAGTAGAAGCGCGCGGTCTGGAGCTTGCCGCGGCGGAGGCTGTCGCCCTCGTCCCGGTCCATGAGCGCGAGCAGCTGCTTGAGCCACACGTGGCCCAGGGTGACCAGCGCGAACTGGGAGAGGTAGCTGTTCGCCACCGCGCCCACGACCTCGCGGTCGGCCATCGCGGCCCCCGCCAGCGCCATCGTGGTGGCCTGCAGCTCCTGCGCCGCGGCGCCCTGGGCCTCGGCGAAGGCGGCCAGCGCGGGGTGCTTGCCCGCGGCGGAGATGGTGCTCGTCACCTCGGCCGCGAACACCCTCATCAGCCGACCGCCGTGCTTGGGCAGCTTCCGACCCACCAGGTCGAGCGCCTGGATGTGGTTGGTGCCTTCGTAGATCATCGCGATGCGCACGTCTCGCAGGTACTGCTCGACCGGCCAGTCCGAGGTGTACCCGGCGCCGCCCATCACCTGCATGGCCTCGTGCACGTTCAGGAAGCCGCGCTCGGAGCCGTAGCTCTTGATGATCGGCGTGAGCAGCGCGACCAGGTCCTTGGCCTTCTCCCGCACCGCCTCGTCGGTGGCGTGGTGCATCACGTCGTAGTTCATCGCGATCCAGGCCACGAGGCCGCGCAGGCCTTCGTTCGTGGACTTGCACGTGAGCAGCATTCGGCGCACGTCGGGGTGCACCAGGATGCAGTCCGCCGACGCGTTCTTGTCCTGCTTGCCGGGGTTGAGCGAGCGGCTCTGGCGACGGTCCTTCGAGAACGACAGCGCGTTCTGGTAGGCGGCCTCGGCCAACGCGACCCCCTCGATGCCCACGTTCAGCCGCGCCGCGTTCATCATCGTGAACATCGCGCGCATGCCCTTGTGCGGCGCGCCCACGAGCCAGCCCTCGGCATCCTCGAGGTTGATGACGCAGGTGGGGGAGGCGTGGATGCCCATCTTGTGGTCGGTGCCGCCGCAGAACACGGGGTTGCGGCTGCCGTCGTCCAACAGCTTGGGCACCACGAAGGTGGAGATGCCCTTGATGCCGGCGGGGGCATCGGGCAGGCGCGCGAGCACGAGGTGCACGATGTTCTCGGAGAGGTCGTGCTCGCCGAAGGTGATCCAGGTCTTGGTGCCGGTGAGCTTGTAGTGGTCGCCGAAGGGCTCGGCCCTGGTGGTCAGGAGCCCGAGGTCGGTGCCGCACTGGGGCTCGGTGAGGCACATGGTGCCCGCCCACTCGCCGCTGACCAGCTTGGGCATCAGGTGCTCGCGCTGGTGGTCGTTGGCGTGCACCTCGAGCGCGTCGATCAGGCCGGCCGTGAGGCCCGGGCACATCGAGAAGCTCTTGTTCGAGGCGATCAGGATCTCCGAGGCGAGGATCGAGAGCGCGTGGGGAGCGCCGATGCCGCCGTGATCGGGCGAGAAGGGCAGGCTCGTGTACCCGTTCTCGCAGAAGGCGGCGTAGGCCTCCTTGAAGCCATCGGCGCAGACCACGTCGTGGGTCTCGGGCACGTAGGTCACGCCCTGGCGATCGCCGGTCTCGTTCAAGGGCAGCAGCACCTCGGTGCAGAACTTGGCGTATTCCTCCAACAGAGCCGAGCTGGTCTCGAGGTCGAAGTCCTCGAAGCCGGGCAGCGAGGCCACGACGCCGTCGTAGTCGAAGGCCTCGAGGAGGAAGGTGATGTCGCGGAGCGGTGGGCTGTAGGTGTTCATGCGCCCCCATGTAGTGCGTCGCGCGGTAGCCTGCGCGCCATGCTTGCCCTTCTGCTCGCCTGCTCGTTCTCCGAGCCCGAGACGTCTCCGGCCGTCGAGCCGGTGGAAGCGGCGATCACGGCGGCCACGTGGGACGCCTGGCCGGCCGACAACGGCCTGATCCCGACTGCCGCCGGCCTGGCGGAGGAGCTCGGATCCTCCGGCCTCGCCCCGCGCGTGGCGGACCTGGGTTCGCGGATCAGCCACGACACCGACATCGTGCTCGCCTCGCTGGCGTCGATGCGCACCGGCGCGGAGATCGGCGTGCTGCTGCTCGAAGCGTCGGCGGCGGCGCCAGACGTGCGCAGCGCCCGCCTCGCGCGGATCGGCGACGGCTTCGAGGTGCTCGACCTCGACACGGGGCCGCTGGAACGCCTGCGTG
>Ga0114933_10002939_pt1 | contig 17091 bp, 11 predicted proteins | sample 4SBtaG_FD_89691 | JGI IMG/M metagenome (GOLD analysis project Ga0114933, IMG submission 89691) | Deep subsurface microbial communities from Kolumbo volcano to uncover new lineages of life (NeLLi) - 4SBTROV12_W25 metaG | ecosystem: Environmental > Aquatic > Marine > Volcanic | place: Kolumbo... | reverse complement strand
GTATTCCGCCGGTTCTACAGGTGAGTTCTTAAATCCGAATTCCGTGCGCCAGTTACTGTTATTAAGTAGTTCGTATAGGTCGATTTTGGCGACCGGTACCAGCATCATGGACCAGGGCCAACTGTGCTTATCCAGATCGAGGATGGCGCCTTCACTATGCGCTTGCTCTGCGATCGCAGAAATTGGCGGTGCAGTCTGAGTAAACCGACTTCGGTGATTAAGCACGAACATAGCGCCAAGCGTATGTGCTTCCTCTCCAATCTTAAATATTTCGTACTCGGTATTTCGCGGAACCATCACGTGTGTGTTATCGATGGCAATCGGATTGAATCCACGATCTTCACGTGGTCCGTGTGGGCTTGGACCCTGACTCCGGAGGTTACTAGGTTCAAGATCCGGAGCCTTGGTGGATTCGGTTGTCCAAAATGTGACGGGAAACGTAACGTTGAGATCTTCGGCTAACTGGACGTTTTCAAGCTCACTGATGCGCCGGTGTACATGTGTTTCACCACTGTACCAACCGCGGGCTGCCATATTGATCCAGCGGTGCAATGGAAATTCTAAATCCAGCGGCTCTTCCTCTACACGTAGCAAGCGAAAAAGGGTGCGATATTCTTTGCCACGCTCTATGGTGATCGTATACCTGCCGGGAGGCACGTCTGTTCGAAAAGGATGTGGTGAAAGCGTGGTGTGGCGGTCGACGCTTTCCTTCATTGGCACCCATTGTTCTTTGTATGCAATTGCTGAGCCATTTGGATCAGTCGTCTCGACGAAGTAGGTACGTCCATCATCCGCTTCTATATATATACGCGCGGCAAGAGGTGTCTTCGTGTCAGCATCAAATATGCGCCCTCGTAATTCTGTGGCACGCAATTGGTCGCCTGTACTGGCGATCTGAAATATGATCGCGAGGGAAATGATTAAGCGATTTGCCATAACGGAATTCGGTCCTGTCTGGAGTTTAATCAAGCGACAACTCCGGTATTTGCTCGTCTTCAGGAATGTCGGTGCCTTCCCAGTTTACCGTACCGTCCGTGTAAATCAGTATGCGGTGTCTGCTGCCGGCAGCCGGTGGTCGGTTTTCTTTTGGGATGAATCTTCGATGCGATTCAATGATATCTCGGTATTTGCGTTTAGATGCCAGATTATGCCACTCATCCGGGTCGTTTTTCATGTCATACAATTCTTCAGAGCCATCAGCATAAACGATGTATCGCCAGTCGTCGCTGCGGATCGAGTGATTGTCGTGATTGTGAGTTGTGATGGCCGGGAATTCGCGAGGAGTTGTTGCGTCCTTTAGTTGAGGCACTAGGCTATGCCCCTCCAGATCATCTCGCTTTGGAAGGTCACAGAGCTCATTAAGTGTTGGGAAAATATCCAATAGCTCAGCGGGTCGTGTACATTTTGCATTTGCGGATACACCTGGGCCGGCGAAGATCAGAGGGATTCTCGTTGAATTGTGCCAGAGTGTATTCTTTCCTGTAATTCTTTTTTCACCGAGGTGCCAACCGTGATCTGACCAAATCACGACGATAGTGTTGTCAGCTTTGCCGCTTTGCTCCAGCGCTGAGAGCACTCTGCCGATCTGGGCGTCAACAAAACTTGTGCATGCCATATAAGATCGAACAAGATTCTTCCACTCATTGGCTTCTTCAAGGAAATCTAGCCGCGGCTCCGGTAGTTTCCAGTGCAGATACCAGGAAAACCGAGGAGTATCTTTTCGATCTCCTTTAAGTACTTCAGGTAATTTCAGTGTTTCGGTTGGATACAAATCCATCCACTGTTGAGTCGCATAACAAGGTACATGCGGAAGGAAAAAGCCAACGGAGAGGAAGAACGGCTGTTCGTGATCTTCTTTTAGTCTGTCTACAGCCCAGCTGGCGACCACGTAATCCTGCTTTTGTTCATCCTTATGTGGAAAAGTGCCCCAGTCGACAAGTGGATGTGGAGAAGGGGTCTTTACCAGTTTGGATTCGGGTCGTACTCCGACACCAGGTGGTGGGCCAATCACATCAAACTCGTTGTCTGTTTTTCTCCGGCCTGTGCCACCATGGTAGATCTTTCCGGTTGTAAATGTCTTATAACCATGTGCACGAAGGTACTGAGGTAACGACACGTGGTCTGCAAACTCGGGCAATGTGCGAAACCATGGCGCCAGGCCGTAAATGCCAGTACTTGATGGCCGCAGACCGGTCATCAAACTTGTACGTGAGGAATTACATAGCGGTGCCTGACAGTGTGCATTGAGAAACACCGTGCCACGTTTTGCCAGAGCGTCGATATGAGGTGTTTGGATTTGTGAGTGACCGCCGAGGCATCCAATCCAGTCGTTCTGATCGTCAATTGCAATGAACAGGATATTAGGTTTTTCAGCTGCGGTGGAAGCTGAAGTGATAAGCAGCAGAAGTAGCAATGATTTGGCGTGATGAGGCACAGTTATTCTCGCTAGCGTGGAATTCTACCGGGCATGGTGAACAAACAGAAAAGTAAGTATGTTTGATCTTGAGCTATAGATTATATGCGAAATTACTTTTTGAAATAGCCAAGCCATGAAGCCCCAAGCAACAATCACATTACTGTTTTTCTCGCTTTTTTGCTGCGTAACATCTTCCGTATCCGCAGCACAACCTAATATCGTTTTCATAATCGCAGACGATTGCACGTACTGGGATATGGAAGTGTACGGTGGACAGGCAAACACACCCCATCTGAACAAACTTACAAAGCAGGGCATGCAGTTTTCACGTTGCTTTCAGGCAGCGCCGATGTGCTCTCCTACCCGTCATAATATTTACACTGGGATCTATCCGGTAAAGAGCGGAGCATATCCAAACCATACATTTGTGAAAGAAGGTGTTCGCAGCGTTGCTCACTATCTTGGCGATGCGGGCTACCGCGTTGCGCTTAGCGGAAAACGACACATAAATCCGCAGAAGGCTTTCCCGTTTGAGTACTCCAGTGCCAAGAACAATCCTGACGTGGACGCTATCAACGCGCTCATGAGTGAATGCAAGTCGACCGATACGCCGTTTTGCCTGTTTGCATGCTCCAATGAACCACACACACCTTGGAATCTTGGTGACCCAAGCAAGTATGATGCCGCCACAATTGAATTGCCAGAATTCTATGTAGATACCCCCGAAACGCGAGCTGGATTTGTTAAGTACCTGGCCGAAATCACGTACTTTGATTCACAAGTTGGCCAGATTCTAAACCTCTTGGATAAACACGGACTAGCGGATAATACTCTTGTCATGGTGGTTTCCGAGCAAGGAAACAGCTTGCCATTTGCGAAGTGGACGTGTTACGACGCCGGATTGCAAAGTGGCATGATTGTACGATGGCCGGGAGTAGTCGAACCGGCGTCAGAGTCGGATGCAATTGTCGAATATGTAGATATACTTCCTACATTTCTTGACGCAACCAACGTAAAAACTCCTCGATCACTTGATGGCTCTAGTTTTCTCAAGGTACTAAATGGAAAGCGTGACTCGCACAAGGAGTATACGTACGCGTTGATGACGACACGCGGGGTTATCAATGGCAGTGAGCACTATGGGATAAGGACAGTCAGGTCTGCTGAGTATCGCTATATCGTCAACCTCACAGCGGATGTGCCATTTCAGAATATTGTCATGCGAGGTGATATCTGGAAGTCCTGGTTGGCAGCAGCTGAAGATGGTGACGAATCTGCCAAGGAGATTACATCGCGCTATATGAACAGGCCCACGGAAGAGCTTTACCGGATTTCCGACGGAGAATACGAGTGGAATAATCTAGCGGATGATCCGCAATTCAGCGACGTTAAAGCAGCTTTACGTGAGAAGCTCGAGAGTTGGATGCGAGAGCAGGGTGACTTGGGTCAGGAGACCGAAATGAACGCGTTGGCGCGTCAGTATAAGAATCGCAAGAAGAATTAGGCAAACAGAGCATTCGACTTCGCCCCGTCAGGCTTAAGAACACTATTGCCACACATATCCGACGGGGGACTCACCTTTCGTGTATCCATTCGGACCTTTTTCTGTGTCAAGTCGCCAAACCGACTTGCCCATCTCATTGGTCCAATTCCAGAGTGCGATAGTTGGACACTGCTTGTCACGGGCCGGTTCCTTCATGACATGCATGGTTTCGTTGCCGACTGTTATTTCACGCGAACCTTGCTTCGGACGATCAAGTGCGAAAAACTTGAGCTGACCTCTTTGGTCCGGGCGCAATGGCCCGAGCTTCCAGTAAAATCCGCTACCGCGTGCTTCAGCCATGTATACCGGTACGGGGAGATTCAGGCGAGCATCTTCCAGATTTAACTTGTACATAATCTGGTTGTAATCGTAGCCCGGAGTTTTGACGTTGTTACCCGAGAAGGTAGTTGTGTAGGTACCCTCTAGATAAATGGTTCTACCATTGCGCTGGTCAAACATCGGATGATGCTTGGGGTTGTAGAAGCTGTATTTGTCATGGGTGATTACTTTGGTCGCGTATTTCCATGGTCCTTCCGGTTGTTCGGCTTCTGCAAACCAGATTTCTCCCAGTGCGGAAGTGCCAAAAGACTCCGTGGTGATCATGATGAACCTGCGACGATGCATATTGAAGTAGACGCTGCCGTGATGTGTTTGGATTTGCTTGCCGGTCGCTATGTCTACTAAAAACCCGGGTGCTTCTTCTTTGGACAACTCTTTTGATTGAATCAATTGAGATACGGATTTCATATCAAACCGGGGTGTGTCACGTCGCCATTCGTATGCAATCGTTCCGGATCCTGAACGTGCAATCTTCAAGTTGCCAGAACCTGTGCTTGGACGTAGAGGAGTGTACGTTTCGTATTTAGATGGATTAAGAAACTCGGGGATGGTAGCTGGCACGCGAACCCAAGGCATGGCGCCGCCAAAATAAACGTACTCGGTATCACCGTCTGTATGCCTAAACGAATGGCCACGTGGGATGATCGTGCCGGAATTCGGAAACGTGAGCTTATGTTCCCAGCGATTGGAATCGAAATTGAATTCGACAATTCCTTGTTCGTAAATCGTCAGGGGTGCTTTCACCTTCATGTAAACCCCAAACAATCGGATGCTTCCGTCGGTGTCGTACAGCTTCGTCACGCAGTCGAGCCACGTCGGTCCCTGCCCGGGCATTTTGCAGGTCTCAGCAGGTAGGCCTTTTTCATTAAGAAAATAGTCAAGGGAGATTCCAGTGTCGGGATCCAGTCCGCCGATATTCGGCATCTTGGAGATAGCGCCTGGGACATGAAAATTCCCTAATGGGTACCGTGCGTAATTCGTATCTCCCCAAAACCAGTAGATTTTTGAATCAATTTCAGCAGCCAGAACGCTATCACTGCCGAGTACGTTGTTTTGATCATGACTGAGTCCGTCAGGCAGTCGGTGACCAAGCCTCTTGGAATCCCGGTAGATTCCTTGTCCGGTGATGCGATATAGGCGTTCAGCAATATTCAGCCGCTGGATTTTTACTTCAACGGAGGAACCGGGCTTTGTATGCAATTTAACCCCTCGGTATCCAAAACCGTCCGCATCGATCGTGTAGCCATGGCTGGATATATGAAAGTACACCTGTTTATCCAATAACTCTGGCTCGTCAAAGGCGATCATGCCATTACTGTCTGAGTAGTACCGTCGATTGTTAACGGTTTCGAATTTGACCAGTGGCACACCTCGACCGGTTTCGGAATCGACGACCTTGATTTGAAAGTATCTGGCCGATTGGGCAGATGCATTTGCTGAGAGACAGCAGGCCGTGCATATAAATGCTACAACGGTGGCCCAAGAGTGCTTTGTAGGGATTTTAGAAGACAGTGGCATGATGGATTTGTCGGGACTTCCAGAAATGGGCGGCCCCTGCTATTAAAGGTAGCAGAGTCGATGAGCATGTATTCTTAGTGTACCTTTCTCGGAGACGATTGTGCCTGTGCTAAAAGGAAAGGCAGCCTGTTGGGTTCCCCTGTATTGAAAAACTGTTATGACTTTCCGGTTTATTGGGATATTGCCTTTCGCGATGAAACAAAATCGGAATGCAGGTTTGTAACGGCAGTTTCAGAAAGATATTTGTCTGGCAATGCGCAGCGGATTCTGGATATCGGTTGCGGCGGCGGGCGACTAACCGTCGCACTCGCTGCCCGCGGATACGAGGTGGCAGCATACGACCTGAACGAAAGCTGTATCGCGTATGTGCAGAAACGACTTCGCAGACGGGGGTTGGATGCAGACGTTGTAGTGGGTGATATGCGAGATTTTGTCACCACACCAAAATGTGACATTGCCATTAACACGGTTAGTACGTTTCGGCATCTGTTAAGTGATAACGATGCACTGTTTCACCTGAAGTGCACAGCACAAAGCGTTCGCCCCGGTGGCATTTACATCCTGGGGTTACACTTGTTGCCTCCGGATGCAGATCTGGATGACGAGGAGCATTGGGTTGCGCGTCATTCCAGGACAACCGTTGATGTGACAATGAAGGTTTGCAATGCGTCACGTAAGTCGCGTCTGGAGACATTGCGATTCACGTTAAAGGTGCAATCTGTAAATAACCACCTTGCGATAGAATCGGACTTTAAGATGCGGCTTTATTCTGCCGCACAGTTGAAGTCACTGCTTGCAAAATCGGATGATTGGGAATTGGTCGACGTATTTGATTACTGGTACGACATTGAACAGCCACTGGTGTTGAACGATGAGTTGGGCGACACGGTGTGTGTGCTCAGGCGTAAGTAATCGTTGTGTGGATGTGATAAAGCAACGGCGGATTGCTTGAATATCCTCACCCAATCATGACACAATGGTACGTGACCAAACTTTCTACACTTCCGTCCTGAAGGAATGCAGACGATATGAAACTGCTAAACGGTTTGCTTGTACTTTTTATTACCTTGGCTCTGGTAAATGCAAACGGTGCGGAGAATCTTCCGCAGCAATACTGGCCGACATGGCGAGGGCCATTACAAACGGGCGTGTCCAGTACCGGATCGTATCTGAGTTCGTGGACGACTGAGGAGAATGTTCTCTGGAAAGTAGACTTGCCCGGGATTGGCTGTAGCACTCCGGCGGTATTTGGCGACAAGATCTTCGTCACTAGCGGCAGTGGCGAAAAGGATGCATTGCTGGCCTTTGATTGGGATGGCGAACAGATTTGGTCGAATGAAGTTGGTTCGCAAATAAAAGGAAAACACCGGAATGGCTCCGGTAGTAATCCATCTCCCGTTACAGATGGCAAATTCGTGTATTGCTATTTCAAGAGTGGTAATTTGGCTGCCATCGATTTCACGGGTAAGACCGTTTGGAAAACGAATCTGCAGCAGCGGTACGGAAATGTTAGCCTGTTTTGGGACTTGGGGAACTCACCAGTGCTGACCAGGGACAGTGTCATAGTTGCTGTGATGCATGCAGGGGATTCCTATGTTGTTTCACTTGATAAAAAAACGGGCAACATAAACTGGAAGATAGACAGGAATTATGAAACACCCGTTGAGGGTGACCATGGCTACTCCACACCGATCCTGATCGAACGTGATGGTGTTGAGTCGATCATCGTATGGGGTGGTGAGCATCTCACTGCGTACGATGTGGATAGCGGAAAATTGCTTTGGACATGCGGTGGATTTAACCCTGACAACAAAACGTATTGGGTCACCGTGTCTTCCATCGTAATCGTGGATGATGTGGCCGTCGTGCCTTATGGTCGTGGAGCCAGACTTGCCGGAATCAAACTTGGTGGTAGTGGTGATGTAACTGAATCACATCGACTTTGGACCGTTCAGGAGAAAGGCTCTTTCGTTCCAACGCCGGTTGCACATGAGGGCCGCGTTTATGTGCTTCGCGATAGTGGCCAGTTAGTTTGCGTGGATCCCAAGACGGGCGACACGATTTGGGAGGGGCAGTTTCCTCGCAGAAGTACAAAATACTACTCGTCACCGGTGATCGCAGATGGCAAAGTCTATGCAGCTCGCGAAGATGGTGTCATCATGGTTGCCAATATTAAGGATGGATTCAAGTTTCTCGGTGAAAACGACATGCAACAACGACTTGTCGCATGCCCTGTCCCCGTTGGAAATAAAATCCTGATTCGTGGCGAAGAACAGCTGTTCTGTATCGGAAAGTAATATCCGGTTCATTGACAAACTGAATTGATTGTTCTGCTATCACATTCTTTAACTGAAGGTCCTGATCAAATGACTTATCGTTTCTTACTGCTTCTCGTCTTTGTATTTTCCTCTCTTGCCGGAAGCAGCCTGAATGCACAGGTGCGTGATCTAACGGCGGACGATATCGATGCTTGGGTTAAAGAACTTTCCAACTGGGGTCGCTGGGGTAAGAACGATCAACTTGGCGCGCTAAACCTAATTACACCTAAAAAACGTGTACAGGCTGCGCAATTAGTAAAGGAAGGTATCTCCGTCTCTCTGTCGGTAATAGCTCAAACAGAAGAAGCGCCAGACAATCCCCAACCATTTGTCCACACGATGTTGAATTGGGGTAAGGGCACAGACAGTCAGTGGGCATCTGATAACTTCAATGTGTCGTACCACGGACTTGTGCATACACACATGGATTCGCTCTGTCATTTGTTTTACAAGGACAAACTATACAACGGGTTTTCAAGAAACGATATCACCGAAACCGGTGCAAACAAGCTGAGTATCCATAATGTTAAAAATGGAATCTTAACGCGAGGAATCCTGGTCGACATTCCTGAGTTGCGCGGCGTGGACTATCTTGAACCTGGCACGCCGATCTATCCGGAAGAACTTGAACGATGGGAAATGCGGACGGGCGTCAAAGTTGAAGCAGGTGATGTTGTCTTTATCCGAACAGGGCGATTCGCAAGACGCGAGGAAAAAGGACCGTGGAGCGAGAAGGACGGAATGGCCGGTCTTCATGCTTCATGTGCAAAGTGGATTCATAATCGCGATATCGCAATGCTCGGAAGCGACGCTGCGTCGGATGTAATTCCGTCGGGTGTCGCTGGTATCGACTTCCCGATTCATCTGCTCACGATTCATGCGATGGGAATACACATTTTTGATAACTGTGATTTGGAAGCATTGCATGCCCAGTGCAAGAAATCCAAACGCTGGCACTTCCTGATCCAGTCAGCGCCGATTCCTGTAAAAGGTGGTACCGGTTCACCACTGAATCCAATCGCTACATTTTGATTCCTGAACCTGTGCTAAGCAGATGACCGGCTAACTCATCTATGGCTCATCTAATGCTTGCCCGGTGTTTTGATGCGGTAGACTTCTATCCACATGGCGAACATTTCATTTGGATCTCCGATCGACGTGACGAATTCAACATTCATGTCGTCAACGATTCCTTGCTGTCGTGCAAGTGGTCCGGTGATCAAGTAATCACACGGTAAGCGGCGTGAATCAATTGAAAAATCGCTGTTGGAACTGAGTGTCACATCGCGTCCGGCAATATACAGGTCAAAGGCGATTGATTGATCAGCGATAAGTTTCGCTTCCTCCGGAACCGATTCGAGGATCTGAAGAGTTACCTGTTCACGGTCATGTGCATCACCATTCCAGTTGGAGATGTGGGCGACCCAAGCATTGACGCCAAAGCCGGGAGTCATGGTAACCAGAAGTATGCAAAGGCAGGTTGCCGTTTTCATGGAAGAGAATTGCCATGATTGGTGGACCAGCAGTCGGATCGTGGCACTTGAGACACACAAGATCAGTAGGGCGCCAGGATAACACCAGTATCCGTTCGCAGGATGCACACCACTTATGGTGGAAAGCAAGTACATCCCTGACAAGGTTAGTGCTGCCAAGGTTGCAGTGCTGCGGTGATAGTGAGTTATCGCCGATTGGGCTACGGCTAAAATGCCAATGAGCATTAGAAAGAGCTGTGGCAATTGAGCTTGTTCAACAAGTAGCTGACAGTGATGGCTCAATGATTCCCATGGCCAAATCAATCTGCTCAATAGTCCCGGTCCCGCTCGATTGAAAACATTGTTCTGGATTTGGGTGATCGATACGTCCGTATTTGTCAGGATCAGTGGTATCCAAAGTGCGAATATGAGCAGAGACGATCCCACTAATATCCCAAGATTCCTCGCTTTTTGGGATTTACCCTGCGACGAAATCACTGTCCAGATAGCTATCTGTATACAAAACACGAGTGCATAGAAGTGAGTGAGCATAGCTATACCAAGCAAAACGCCTGTTTGGATTAACTGTTTCGTCTGCCGTTTGTTAGCCCAATTCCACATCGTCAAAAGGGCAAGCAGGCCGAGCATTCCACAAAGCATGTCTGGCCTGGTACTCGTAGCAGGGAAAAAGAACAGTCGACTCATTGAGTACAAAGCCGCTGCGAGCAGCCCCGTGGCGTTGCAATTGAACATGCGAACACCAAGCAGATAGATTGCGAGAATAGCGATTAATCCAGCCGCTGCGGATGCCATGCGAGCTGTGAACAAGTTATCCGGCAGCGTTAAGAAGAACAGTGATTGCCAATAAGCATTCGCCGGCGGAATACTGTTAAACACTTCGTCAGCATGATAGAACACGCTGGATTCCGCCCTGGCGGGCAAATATGGAATCTTGGGAAGTCCGCCACGACTCACGATCAGACCCGGTGCTGCAAAGAACGCTTCATCCTGTCCGGCTTGTTGCTGAGCCATCATAGGTATCCTCATTACTAAGAATATCACCATGACGACAATCAACCCCGTGCGAGATCGATAGGGTGTGACCAATTCAGGTGTGGCAAAGGCAACTTGCATTTATGTAGGTATTTCCGGTCAAGCCGGTGTGACTGTTGAGTAGTGAATCATACTAATCATCCAAGTACGATATGATGGAGCGACCAGCCTTACTGCAGCGGCCGATGGATTAACCCAAATACTACAGGAATTCTATGAAAGTAATCAGCGCCGGAATTCAACATGAGTCCAATACGTTTTGTAATGACACGACTCCGATTGATGATTGGATTCGCGATAGCGAGTGCGGCGACGACCTGTCGGGCTTCGACGTCGTGTTCGACCGATTTCGCGATACCAATACGGTTCATGGAGGATACATTTCTGGCGCTGAAGAAGTTGGTATGGAACTTGTGCCGGTAATAAACTGCCGCGCCCAGCCATCCGGACCGATTTCTGATGAAGCGTTTGAGGCGATTATGGAGAAAACGCTTAAGCGTATCTCTGAGAACCTGCCAGCAGACGGAATTCTGATGGACTTACACGGTGCCATGGTTACCGAATCATATGAAGATGCAGAAGCTGAAATACTACGTCGTGTACGTGAAGTGACCGGTGACATTCCCTTGATCATGACGCTTGATTTACATGCCAATATCTCTCAGTTCAGTGCCGATAGAGCGGATGTGATTATCGGTTACGACACTTACCCACACGTCGATATGGCAGAACGCGGACATGAAGCCGCACTACTGATCAAACGTATGATTGATGGTGATGTGAAACCGACACAGACCTTTCGGCAATTGCCGATGCTTACCATGCCTCCCATGCAATGTACTCTCCGCGAACCCATGCAAACTGTTATCCGGGAATTGCATGAGTTAGAGTCACGGCCAGGCGTGCTGACAGCAACTATTTCGATGGGTTTTCCGTTTGCAGATATAAGAGATGCTGGAGTTAGTGTTCTCGTCACAACGGATAACGATATAGCGTTAGCAGACAGTCTATGCGATGAAATCGCCAGTCGCCTTTGGGATCTCAGGGAAGACTTGCAACCCAACCTTACATCCATCGAAGATGTTATTTCATACAGTAATGAGCACCCAGACGAGGTTGTTGTTTTCGCCGATGGGTCAGATAACCCGGGAGGCGGCGCACCGTGTGATGGTACGGTCGCATTGCATGCACTAATTAAGGCGGAGCATTGCGGAGCGGCTGTTGGCCTCATCTGCGATCCAGCTGTTGCCGAGTTTGCCTATGGCAAGCCTATTGGCTCGGAAATAGACATAGAACTTGGTGCTAAGTCGGATGATCGTCATGGCTCGCCTGTTAGTTGCCGTGCCGTTATCAAGCATAAGCATGATGGTTGGTTTACATACAAAGGGAGCATGGCGAGGGGGTTGCGAACAACGATGGGTAAAACTGTTTTACTGGACATCGATGGTATCGATGTCGTTGTAGCCAGCGAGCGTCGTCAGTTACTTGACTCAGAGATGTTCCGCGTTGCTGGAGTGGAGCCGACCGAGAAGCGGCTGCTGATATTAAAAAGTGCTGTACACTTTCGGGCAGATTTTCAAACGTTCGCTGATGCTATTTTTGATGCAGATACGCCAGGTATTCACAGACCTGATTTCTCGGCATTTACTTATAAACGTCTTCGGGACGGCGTTTATCCGGTCACCTAAGAACCGTTGCAGTTCATTATTGAACTGGGCCTGAAACAGTGCTCGGCACTTTGGCATCTGTGCTGCCGTAAAAGATTCCCGAAATGGGATCTCGGTAGATCATCTGGCGAACCCCGAATCCTGAGTACACTTTCAATTCGTGCCCAAGTCCCCGCAATCGGTCAGCAATTGAAGAGTCGATAGCGCGGGTAATCCGCGCATAATCCGGACTCCATTGATGATGCACCTTGCCGATTGACAGTTGTTGTTCGGGAGAAAGGCCAAGATCGACAAACTGGACGATTCCCATGATGACTTGAGAAATGATGGTTGGGCCCCCAGCAGCACCGAGCGTAAAGACCGGAACTCCGTTTTTTAGCACGATAGTTGGCGACATCGATGAAAGTGGTCGTTTGCCCGGTGCGACCTCATTCGCTTCAGATCCAAGCAAGCCGAATGCATTGGGGACTCCAGGAGCGATTGAGAAGTCATCCATTTCGTTGTTTAACAACACACCGGTGCCAGGAATGACAAACTTACTGCCCATGTGCGTGTTTATTGTCTGAGTCATAGCAACCCAGTTACCCTGAGTATCCGCAACTGCAATGTGAGTGGTGTGTTGGCCAAACGTATTGCTATCGTGCCGGGGAGGATTTGAGTGTCTTGCTACTGTGGTAGTCGAGCCAAACTCAATACGGCGTGAAAGTCTGTTGGCGTAACGTTTGCTAATAAGGTTTTTTGGAACTGCTGCGAAATCAGAGTCGCCGAGCCAATATGCCCGATCAGCAAAGGCGAGTTTCATTGCTTCAATGATCACATGATAAAACGAGGCCTGATCCTCTCTATAGAGTCGGGCAAGATCAAACTTCTCGAGTATGTTGAGGACCTGAGCCACATGGATTCCACCGCTGCTCGCCGGCGGGAACCCTAGAATCGTGTACCCACGATAGTTTGAAACGACAGGTACTCTGATCGCTGGCTTGTAGTTTGCAAAATCAGCGGCCGTCATGATGCCACCAGTATCACGCATCGCGGCATCTGCAAGCTGGGCAACGCGTCCTTGATAAAACGATTCCGGCCCATTGTTCGCAATACCACTGAGAGTTTTCGCCAGATCGGCCTGGATAAACATATCGCCTTCTGATTTTGGTGTGCCGTCTTCGTTTAGGAAGATCTCAGCAGACGCCGGAAAACGGGCCAGATCTCTACGCTTGCTCTTAAGGGCAGATGCTGTGGAAGCAGAGAGCGAAAAACCTTCTCGAGCGACGGTAATACTGGGTTCCACGATTTCAAGCCATTGACGGTCCCCCGCTTTTTGCCATGCGAAATGATACGCTGCAACAGCGGTTGGGACCGCTGCTGCTAACGGTCCAGTTTTACTCAGAGTCTCGGACGGTTTGCCATCAATGAGATACATATCTCGAGTTGCTGCGGCAGGTGCAACTTCGCGGCCGTCGATGGCCAATGTTGAACCGTCAGCATTACGCACCAGAATAAAACAGCCGCCACCGATACCTGAGTTATGACTATCAACGACCCCGAGCATAAACGCTGCCGATAATGCCGCGTCTACTGCATTTCCACCACGCTCGAGTGCTCGGACCGCTGCTTGAGTAGCGAGCGGGTGTACCGTAGCCACCAGACCGTTTTTTGATTGCCCGTGGAATTGTGCAAAGATCGCCGATGGTTGCACGTGGCAGCTAATGATGGCGATGAATATAAGCAAAAGTCGAGTCATCGATGTTTGAAATTCTAAGAAGAGTGGTGCGGTGTATGATGGTTTCAGCATTCTAAACCTATTATCATCAAGCGTAGATAACCGTTAGTTGGGTTGTTTACGAATCATCCGAATCCGTGTTGATATCTCTAATGCTACATGTTGCTAAAGGCTTAACCATGAAGAAAATCGTTGCTGCCGCATTTACCTTATTGGCAATTGCCTCAATTTCTCTGCCATTTGTCAGTGCTGCTGACGACGATGGCTGGGTTAGCCTGTTTAATGGGAAAGATCTTTCGGGGTGGACGATCAGTGAAAACGGCCAGTTTACTGTAGAGGACGGTTGTATTGTCGTACGTGGTAAGCGGGCTCACTTGTTTACAAAGAAGACATTTAAAGACTTTCATTTTAAGACTGAAATCAAAACAGAGCCTGGCGCGAACTCAGGTCTTTACTTTCATACAAAGCATGATGAAACCTGGCCAACGCGCGGTTATGAAGTGCAAGTGAATTGTTCTCATTCGGATCCCGTAAAAAATGGTAGCCTGTGGGGGGTCGTTCGTAATTTTGATCCGATTGCCAAGGATAACGAATGGTACACGATGGAGATCATCGTTAAAGGCAAGGATGTAATTACCAAGGTGAATGGCAAGACAGTGGTGCATTACACAGAATTGGAAGGTGTCACAGCGGGCAGACGAATTGACCAGGGCTCGATGGCAATCCAAGCTCACGACCCAAAAAGCATCATTCGATATCGCAATGTGCAGATAAAATCTCTGTAGAACTTGCGGTAGAGATTGAATATCCTTCGAGGCCCTACGTTGCTAACGCGACTTCGGACCACGCTACCATTGCTCCGGCCTAACGGCTCCTTGGAATATGGTGCGGTTGGGACCCACTTGCTGCCCGATGCTAGGGCAACCGCGGAGCTTGGCGCAGCCGAACGCGCAGGCTCACACTCTAGCTTCCTAACCCTAACTGCCATACGACGAGAGTGAGCCGCTAAGCAATGATGTCTTGGATAACGTGTCCGTGTACATCGGTAAGCCTGAAGTCACGCCCCGCGTATCGATACGTCAGGCGTTCGTGATCCAACCCAAGCAAATGCAGCATGGTCGCGTGAAGGTCATGCACAGAAGTTGGTTTGTCCACCGCGCGGAATCCAAAGTCATCCGTAGCACCGTATACGGTACCGCCTTTGATGCCTCCGCCGGCCATCCACACGCTGAATCCATAGTGATTGTGATCACGGCCGTTTAAATTGGGAAACTCTGCGACAGGGGTGCGACCGAATTCGCCGCCCCATAGGATGAGTGTTTCATCAAACATTCCACGCTGTTTTAGATCAGTCATGAACGCATCGATCGGGCCATCCCAGTCTGCGGCCAGATTCTTGTGCGTATCAGCGAGTCCACTGTGATTATCCCACGGTTGCCCGGCACCGCTCCAAACCTGCACAAATCTAACGCCACGTTCGATAAGGCGACGAGTTAGCAGTAGTTGACGCCCAATGGTGGTTTCACCGTATGCTTCGATCGTCGTTTGGGTTTCACGCGAAAGATCGAATGCTTCGGTAGCCTCCATTTGCATCCGATATGCCATTTCAAAGGACTGAATGCGCGAGTCCAGCTGATCAGCGTTTCGGCGTTCCGTGAGGTGCCTTGCATTTAGCTTTCGAAGTAGTTTCATTTGTTGCAGTTGATCGTCGCTGGAGATACCGTTGTTTCGGATGTTTTCGATAAGCTTTTCAACTTCGGTAGTCTTGGTGTCGAGATACGTGCCTTGATACGCCCCAGGTAAGAAGGCGCTTCGCCAATTGCGAGTTGAGACGATCGGGTAACCACCGGGGCACATTGCGATAAATCCCGGGAGGTTTTGGTTCTCACTTCCCAAGCCATAGGTTACCCATGAGCCCATGCTTGGTCGCGGCAATTGAATGTCACCGCAGTTCATTAACATTAGAGACGGTTCATGGTTTGGTACTTCAGCGTACATGGATCGCACAACGGCCATGTCATCAATATGGCTTGCTGTTTTGCGGAAGATCTCACTTACCGGTAAGCCGCTTTCGCCATGCTGTGAAAACTTGTACGGACTCTTCATCGGTGCACCGGTTCTGCGTTCTGTACGCAAACTCAGATTGCCAATGTCCTTGCCATGCCATTTATCAAGCTCTGGTTTTGGATCGAACGTATCAACCTGACTCGGTCCACCATTCATAAAGAGATGTACAACGTGTTTTGCTTTGGCCTCATGATGCGGTTGCTGTGGGGCAAGTGGATTGGTCGATGCGACGGCATCTTTGGCTAGCATCACAGAACCGGCAAGCATCGGTAGCCCTACACCACAACGCTTTAGCATTTCGCGTCTCGGGATGATTTGCATTTGATTCATTGGTCGGTTCATGTGAATGTCATTCAATCTACAAACAAAAACTCGTTTGACATGACGAGCACGTGGATTAACATCCTCCACTTAACGTCATCGGGATTGGACCCTAGGAAATCACTGCAATCAGCCCGGTCGTCTACCGTCGGCTCTCTTCCGAGAAGAATGTGATAAAGCAGCTCAATGCGTTGCTGAATGTCAGTTGTTTGCCTGACGTCTGATCTACCTAGCACACGTTTGGTTATTTCTGCGAAGAATGTGTTGTTCAAAAAGTACAACGCCTGAGGTGCAATGGTGGTTTCTGAGCGATCGCCAATACTGACATTCGGGTTCGGAAAATCAAAGGTAGTCAGTAGCGTCGGCACATCGAGTCGATTGATGTACGCATACACAGAGCGTCGCGGGTTCCATGCGGCTGAGAGATTGAAAGATGGGCCTCCCAGTTGTGAACTCATCTCATCTGTTACAGCCAATAGGCTATCGCGAGTGGCTTCCCAGCTGAGACGTTTGCGATTGAATTTCCAAAGCAACTGATTCTCCGGGTCTTTTTCGGTTGCCTCTGTGCGATCTAAGGACTTCTGTTGATAAACAGCCGAAAGTAAGATTTCGCGGTGAAGTTGCTTTAGTGACCATCCGCCTTGGATGAGTCTTGTCGCC
>Ga0114933_10002938_pt1 | contig 17092 bp, 9 predicted proteins | sample 4SBtaG_FD_89691 | JGI IMG/M metagenome (GOLD analysis project Ga0114933, IMG submission 89691) | Deep subsurface microbial communities from Kolumbo volcano to uncover new lineages of life (NeLLi) - 4SBTROV12_W25 metaG | ecosystem: Environmental > Aquatic > Marine > Volcanic | place: Kolumbo... | reverse complement strand
TCCGCCGCCCATTCCGCCGCCCATTCCGCCGCCCATTCCACCGCCGCCGCCTCCGCCCATGTTTTGCATTCCTTCAAGCTGGGCTTCACGCGCTTCACGAGCTTCCTTCTCTTCAGCGGTTTCCGGGCCAGCCTCTTCAGCCGTGTTTTTGTCGATATACGTCACGGCAAATGTCGTTCCGAGTGCAATTAGGAAGAAGAGTACGGTGATTTTATGAGACATCGTGTAATTCCAAGATCCAAGAGAGACGAATGTGATAAGCTCATATTATAAAAGACGGCCACAGTGGCTGCACGACCACGATTGCCACTGTGACCTAACAATTGCAAAACAATTGATGTGAATTAAACCCCGTGATCGGTATGGTGTTTTGATTCGATCAGGAATCTTGTCATATTTTTTTTCAGATTTGGACTGGTCAAAAACGCATGAATCAACGACGTGACTTCCTAAAACAGTCAGCCGCGATTTCAGCTGCCTCGATTACGGCGTCGAGAGTGTTGCCCGCCCGAGCTAACGATGCCTTGAAGCCACTAAATGTTGGCCTGATTGGTTGCGGAGGACGTGGGAATTACTTAGCTGGACTCTTCAAAAATAGCCCTTCCGTAAAGCTCTCATGGCTTTGTGATGCTAATGAGAAACGTTTGGGCTCAGCGATCTCGATTCCGAGTGAAAAACCGAAAACTTGCAGTGACATGCGCGAGATGCTGGATGATGATGACTTGGATGCTGTTATTGTTGCTACCCCCGACCATTGGCATAGCCCGGCTTCAATCCTTGCATGTGACGCAGGAAAACACGTATATGTTGAAAAGCCATGCTCTCATAATGTGAGAGAAGGACGCTTATTGGTCGAAGCTGCCAAACATAACAATGTCGTCGTTCAGCACGGCACTCAGGTGCGTAGTACTACAATGCTAATTGATGCGATGAAGCTGCTCCGCGATGGCATTATCGGTGATGTGAAAGTTGTCAAAGCTTGGAATATACAGCGCCGCGGAAATATTGGCCATCAACAACCTAGCGACCCACCGGATCATTTGGACTACGACTTGTGGGTTGGTCCGTGTGAAATGATTCCGTATCAAAACAACCGTGTAAACGGCGGCTGGCACTGGTGGTATCACTTTGGGACCGGCGATATGGGCAATGACGGTGTTCACGATATTGACTATGCCAGATGGGCGCTCGGAGTTGAAACGCATCCCTCAAAGGTGACTGCTGTAGGTGGCAAGTATTTCTTTGACGATGATCAGGAGTTTCCTGATACGCAGCAAGTGGCATTTGAATACCCAGGTGACGGTGAGACTGGTAGTCAGCGTATTTTGATTTACGAACAGCGCCTTTGGTCGACAAATTATCCGCATAACACGGACAGTGGTGTTGAAGTATACGGTACCAAGGGACAGATGTACTTAAGTCGTCGGGGGAAGATACAGGTGCTTGGTGAACGGAATGCGAAGATTGATGTGGATATAGCTCCGGAGGCTCAAAACGCACCGAAGCACGTCGCCAATTTTCTGGATTGTGTCCGTACGGGAAAGACGCCTAATGCGGATATCGATATTGGACATCTCACTTCGTCACTCTGCCATTTGGGTAATATCGCGGTGAGACTCGGGCGATCATTTGATTTTGATCCTGCAACGGAATCCGTTCCAATGGATCAGGAGGTGAATGAGCTGCTTGGGCGACGCTACCGGGAGCACTGGGGAAATCCGGTTGCCTAAGTCATAAGCGATTCAGGTCAGTATGGCTTTTGATTCAATTGAATTCATCGTTTTCTTTACGTTCATCGTATGCTTGTATTGGCTGCTCGGGATTCGTTACCGTGCGCAAAATGCGCTGATACTCGTTGCCAGTTACTTCTTCTATGGATGGTGGGATTGGCGATTCCTCGTGTTGATTGCTGGCTCGAGCCTGCTCGATTTCATTATCGGCAAGAAACTCTCTGGCTCAGCCGGTGCCACCGCTAAACGAAAACGGCTTGTTGCCCTTAGCGTGACGGCAAACCTGTGCTTGCTTGGGGTATTTAAGTACTACAACTTTTTCATTGAGAGTCTCTCTCAGTTGCTTCAAGTGGCCGGCATCGAGAATGGCCTTGATACATTACCGATCGTCTTACCGGTCGGAATTTCGTTCTACACATTTCAATCAATGGCCTACACCATTGATGTTTATCGTGGCAAGGTAACGGCGGAAGCAAATCTCGTTACCTTTCTCGCTTACATATCGTTTTTCCCACAATTAGTGGCAGGTCCCATCGAGCGAGCAGACAGGCTATTGCCACAATTCCACAAGGCCCGTGAATTAACTGATGATCTTGTGAAAACGTCGGTCTTGTCCATGAGCTACGGCTTTTTGCTGAAGATTCTGGTTTCCAATACGTGTAGCGGATTTGTGAGCATTGGATTTCACGAAAATAATACTAACGGCTGGTCATCGATTCTGGCTGTATTGTTCTTCTCGATTCAAATCTATGCCGACTTTTATGCTTACAGCCTGATTGCAAAGGGCGCTGCAGGATTACTTGGGATCGAGTTGATAGACAATTTTCGGCAACCGTATTTCGCAGCGAATCCAAGTGATTTTTGGCGACGGTGGCATGTGTCTCTAAGTACGTGGCTAAGAGATTACCTTTACATTCCGTTAGGTGGAAATAGAGGATCAAAGTCGCTGCTTGTCAGAAATCTAATGGTCACCATGATCCTTGGCGGACTTTGGCACGGAGCATCGTGGAATTTCATCTGGTGGGGTGTTGGCCACGGATTGATACTCGTGCTATATCACCTGGCTCTCAGCGAGCGATGGAAAACGAACGTAAGTGTGGTGCGGCAAATCATCCTGAGATCAGCCACGTTGCTTTGGATCCTCGTTAGTTGGTGGCTCTTTAGAGCTCAAGGAGAATCCATTGTCGCCCTTGCCTCTCGCCAGTTTTCAGATTTCACCCTGCTTGAATTCCACACGCGTTTCATCGTTACATTTTTATGTCTGCTGACGCTGGTACTTACGGTTGATGCATTCATCGAGTTGGATCGCAAGCAGAGAATGAGAAGGTGGCTGCGTGAACCAATCGTATTTAGCACGACACTGGCCGTACTATGGTTGATTTCCATTTCCATGTTTCAAGCATTTGAAACACAGTTCATTTACTTTCAGTTCTAAGACCATATAAGGACGTCACCGTTGAAAGACCTGTTGTTGATACTGAAACATGTGAAAGGTGGCTTAATCCTGCTGCTTCTCTTTGGTGCTGCAGCAGGTATGAGTGTGGATGGGATTGATGAAGCAGATGGGCGACTTGGGAATGTAGAGTTCACAGTGGTTAGGGAGCAGATGTCACGCACCCACCGAGCCATCAACAAGGACATTGTATTTCTCGGAGATTCCACAGCCTTAAACGATATTGATGCAAGCGGACTGCAGCAAGCAACTGGACAATCCGTTGTATCTGTCGCTGTCATGGCTGCTTGTGGACCGGAAACGATCAATGGACAGCTCGAGGTCATCCTTGATCAAATCACAGATTCAACCGATGATCATCGTCCTCACATCATCGTTACGATTAATCCAATTTCATTCCAACGATACGATTCAAATCTCGCAGGCTTTAGTTCAAAAGGATTGACGGGAGTCCAGCAGACGTTAAGCATGCAACGCCAAATAAGGTATTCCGTGCGAGCGCTGATGGGTCGCTTGCTTACGTGGCCATTGCCTGGTTCGTTTGGAGTCGCACACGGAGATTCAAGCGGACTTATTCATGCAATGGACTTGGGAAGCGGTACGTTTGCAGATCCGAATCCGCCATTACATTCGGTACGGCTGATAGAGGATGTAACTAACGATGTTTCAGCCATCAAACACACAGAGCATCAAATTTTGACAAATATTGATCCGACGATTATCGCAAAACTGCGAGCATCAGGTTGTTCGGTCGACCTTCTTATAACTCCAATCCCTTTGGAGATTTCAACAAGAAAGGTAATGTTGGCCATTTTGTCGCTGAACGATAACACGGTAAATCAACTTGGTCTGAATGATTGGATTCCGATGCCTTGGGAAATGAGTGGCGAGTTGTTTGCAAACCAACATCTAAGTGCCGAAGGTCGTGTCACATATACCAAGGCGCTAGCAATCAAGTTACAACAGCGATATTCAGATTAAACCGTAGATAGGCGCTCCGATGCGCACGCATGTACATCCTATTGGAAAAAGAAATATGGAAATTCGATCTCTGATTTTCTTACTCGTTGGTCTTCTCTCCACTGCTGAGATGGTTGTCGCAGAACGAGGGTACTTTCGACGCCCATCAATCCACGGCGATACGATCGTGTTTACAGCTGAAGGTGATCTGTGGCGCGTAAGTGCGGCAGGTGGTAATGCCATTCGATTGACGAGTCATCTGGAGCAGGAATTGGATGCTGCTATTTCACCGGATGGACGGTTCGTGGCCTATTCCGCTTCGTATGAAGGACCGCGAGAAGTATACGTGTTACCGATAGACGGAGGCAGGCCGCGACGTATCACCTACGACGGCGAGACGTCTGGTGTGCGCGTAAGAGGTTGGTCACCAGAAGGCCGTGTGCTTTATGCAACGCGCCATTTTTCCACTCTGCCAAATACACAATTGGTGCTTGTGCACCCAGATACACTTGAGCAAGAACGCGTTCCACTTGCACAAGCTTCCGATGCTGACTGGACTCCGAAGCGAAGTGGAATGGTGTTTACTCGACTGGCAAAACAGAGCAGCAGTACCAAACGTTATCACGGTGGTTCGGTTGAAAATCTCTGGCACTACTATGACGGGCAACCCGAGGCTATTCCGTTAACAGCTGACTATACCGGAACCAGTCGAGAGCCCATGATCTGGAATCAACGTGTCTATTTCGCTAGTGATCGTGACGGCACGATGAATCTTTGGTCCATGAAGCTGGACGGGACTGATTTACAACAAATAACGAAACACAAAGGATTCGATGTGATGGGTCCGGCATTAGATGACGGTCGAATAGTCTATCAATTGGGAGCCGACTTGATGCTCGTCGACCTTGCAGATCCTCGTCCATCTGTTGTTTCCATCAAATTGGTGTCGGACTTTGAACATACCCGTGAGAAGTGGATTGAAGAACCGATGGATTATCTCGATTCCTATTCACTTAGCACGGATGGCAAACGACTAGCTGTTGCCGCACGCGGCCACGTATTTGTATTGCCTACTGGTTCTGGTCGTGCTGTTCAGGTGACCAGAAAGCAAGGCGTGCGCTATCGAAGTGTCAGTTTTCTGCCTGGTTCCAACGAGATCTTGGCACTCTCTGATGAGTCAGGAGAAATGGAGTTTTGGCAGTTCAATGCGCGAGGAAATACTGCCCCTGAACAACTGACGGACAATGGAAATATCTTTCGATATGCACCGAATCCTTCACCGGATGGCAAGTGGTTTGCCTTTACGGATAAGAACTTTCATCTTTGGATTCACGATGTTGAAGCCGGAAAAACCCGCCGCATCGATACTTCTGATATGTACAACTTCTACGATTTGCAGTGGTCGCATGACAGTCAGTGGCTTGCTTATGTGGCCAACGGCGATAATCAAATGTCGAGAGTGTGGATTTGGAATGTAAAAGAACAGACGTCATTTACCGTTACTACCGAACGAACGGAGAGTTATTCACCGACCTGGAGTCCTGACGGTAAGTGGCTCTATTTCTTATCGGATCGAAACCTCGTTTCTTCGGTTCGAAGCCCGTGGGGCAACCTCCAGCCGGAACCTTACTTTGATAAGCGTACTCAGATTTTCCAGCTAGCTTTGCGCAATGGACTGACGTCGCCGTTCTTGGCTCCAAACGAATTGTTGGACGGAAATGATGATGAGACACCTGATGCGGAGAACTCGAAAGATGCAGACTCAAAGGGAAAAAGGGACGACGATCAGAAGCAACAAAATGAAAAAATCATTGAGATCGAATTGAAAGGAATTACGACACGGATTTCGCGTTTACCAGTAGCTGCCGGGAATTATGACGACTTGGTGGCTTCGAAGTCACATCTTTACTGGGCGAGTGCTTCATCGGTTTCCGGAGGTTCGGAATCTCTGATGTCCTTGGAGCGAAAGCACGATACGGAACCGGTGACGGTGATGTCAGATATTAAATCATTCGAGCTCAACTCGGATCGTTCCAAAGTCACCGTGCGGAAATCAGATTCGCTGTACGTGTTTGAAGCGAATGGTCGCGGTCCGTCAAATATGAGCAAAGCTGCGGTATCGCAAAACGGTTGGTCGTTCGTGATTGACCCGGTGGCGGAATGGAAGCAAATGTTGATCGATGCGTGGCGCATGGAGAGAGATTACTTCTATGATCCGAATCTACATGGTGCCAATTGGAAAGAACTGCTTGATAGGCACTTACCGCTCGTCGAGCGAGTGACGGATCGCGCCGAACTTAATGATCTGATCGAACAATTGTGTGGAGAACTGGAAGCCTTACATATCTATGTGCGTGGAGGAGACCATCGAAGCGACGACCTGTCTGTATTTCCATCTTCGCTGGGCGCGGTGTTACGAAAGGATGCGCAAGTCGGCGGATATGTAGTGGATCACATATACCGAAACGATCCGGACTACCCAGATGAATTGTCACCACTTGCTCGCCCGGAAGTCGATGTAAAGGTTGGCAGCGTCATTCAAACGATCAATGGTGTTGATGTCTTATCAGTAGATCACATTAATCGGCTGCTTCGAGGGCAAGCTGGGCGGCAAGTCCTATTGACGGTTAAGGACTTTGATAACGAAGCTGAACGTGACGTAATCGTGCAGCCTATACGCATATCACAAGAAGCAGCTCTACGATATGACCAGTGGGAACTGACACGCCGTGAACAGGTTGAGAAGGTTGGTAATGGCAAGATTGGTTATGTTCACTTACGAGCTATGGGCACGGCGGATATTGGCCGCTGGGCGCGAGATTTTTATCCGGTGTTTCACAAACAAGGGTTGATTGTGGATGTCCGACATAACCGCGGTGGAAATATAGACAGCTGGATCCTCGAGAAGCTCCTGCGTCAGGCATGGTTCTACTGGAAGCCTCGAGTTGGAAAGCCCTACTGGAACATGCAACATGCATTTCGTGGCCACATTGTAGTGTTGTGTAATGAAAAGACTGCCTCGGATGGTGAGGCATTTTCCGAAGGATTTCGACGCTTGGGACTAGGAAAGGTTATCGGAACCAGGACGTGGGGCGGTGAAATATGGTTGAGTATCAACAACCGGTTGGTGGATACCGGTTTCTCCTCTGCCGCTCAAACCGGAGTTTATGGTCCAGAGGGTGAATGGTTGATTGAAGGCCATGGCGTAGATCCGGATATCGTTGTAGATAATCGTCCTCACCAGACGTTTGAAGGTAAGGATGCACAATTGGAGGCCGCGATTGGCTACCTCATCGACAGAATTAAGGAAGATCCGAGGTTAGTGCCAAAAGTGCCGGACTATCCTGTACGCCCGGGGCAGAAGAAAACACGGTAGTTTTCTACTGAAACGAGATTCTCCGAGACCAGCTGTCGTAAGTTTATACATACGACTTATGGCAAAATTCTTTCCTGTTAAGCTGGACAAGTTGTAACGATTCTTCCGAATAAAACGATGGAGAGCTGGTGTTTTCCGTGCGGAAAACGTGCGCTCTCAAGTCGTGTTACTTTCGAGGAATCGTTTCATGAAGAAAACGAGAGTTTTTTTTCTACTGTTAGCCTGCGTATTTGCCGGTTTGTTTGCCACAGTATCGGTGAATGAGTCTGCGGAGGTCGTGGCAGTAGAAATTGAGCCTGTTGGACCAACGGCGAAAGTATTTGTCTCAACAATAGGGTTTGATCCCGGAGAACAGGTACATCTGCGAAATATTAGCATTGTTGAAAAACCAGTCGCAGAGCTTCCTCCAAGCGTTATTACTGATGTGGACCACATCGCAACACTATTTGCTAAAGGCCGGATTGAACCGGGTACGGTCTTTGCCGAAGGATTGATGGTTGCGGATAAGCAGATGTCAGAGCCATTAGTTCCTGAAGGATTTCGTTCCACAACGATTTCAGCCCATATCGACCCATCCATCTGTGAGTCACTCGAGCCCGGGTTATCGGTCGATGTGATTGCGTTGATGCATGATAAAGAGCAACGAACGGTATCGGCTCGAAGAATTTTAAAAGGCATCGACTTACTTGCCAGACCCGTTTCATCGGATAGAGAAAAATACCTGTTTTCACTACCAGTACTCACAAAAGACGATGATGCCGAGATGTTGTTGCTGGCAATGCGAACAGCAACATTACACGTATCGCTTAATGATGCTGAAGATGATGACGGTAGGCCCCAAGGGCTGGATTACAGTATTGAACATTTGATTCAGGAAGAACTCGTCGCCCACGTTGATCAAAGTGCAGATCAGACGCAGGTGGAAACGGACGGTGGCACAACCGTTAGTCCGATGGATGTTGCCATAGAGCAATCCGACATGACTGACCCTGGTGAAAACACGGATGGTCATCATCAAACCGTTACACAAACAGATGATCCGATGCATCAGTCTGACAATCCCAATGAACAGACGCAGGATATTGCGTCTCAAGCCGTGGAGAAGCCAGAGCAAAAGGTCTTCCGTATGGAGATCATCACACCGGCAGGAAGCACTCGCTATCAGTGGGATCGACTGGATGGTCGCCCCGTGGTTATTCGTGGACTTCCAATGATCCGTATAGCTGAGTTGGATGAAGAACTTGAAACAGAGTTGTCACCAACTTCCAGCCAAGAATCAAAAATCGAACGATAGGGAGCGTTCGTAATTATGTTGAATTCGTTACAAACTATTTCCAGATCTATCGTTGTCTCATTGATCCTAACAGGATTAGTGCGTGGTCAAGAAACCGCAGATGCAGATTCGTTTCGGCTAAATGACACCGTCGCCGCACCTCAGCAGGCACCTCTGCAGGAATTTCATTTTGAAACCGGCCAGACACGCATGCTCAACGTGAGTTTCGACGTTCCAAAAGCATTTCTCGAAAACCCGGAACTGGTTGCCATCGAACCGAAAAGCCCGAAGCAATTGTCACTTACGGCAATGAAACCGGGAATCACAAATCTAAATTTGTGGGACGCCAACCAATCGGTATACGTTTTTAAGATAGTGATAACGGGCAAGGTATCCAAACTACACGAGTTGTTCGTCGAACAGTTCCCTGATGCTCAGTTATCGCTAAAGCAGCTCTCGGGAAGCTTACTAATTTCCGGGAAAGTAAGTGATCGCGAGCAAGTTTCTCAGATCGAGGCAATTGGACGTGAATACTTTCCACGTATTGTTACCAATATCCAGATCCGTCGAACCCAGCCAAGAGAAATTGTTCTCAAGACACGATTGATTGAGATTTCACGGAATGAACTGCGACAGTCTGGCTTGGCATGGGTACCATTTGCCGGTGAAGCCACGGATAGTGAAATGCAATATAAGCCTGTATCACCGGATGACGTGTTAAGTCAGTATCTGAAGAAACTGGATGAAAAAGATGTTGGCAGTGTGATCAACTATCCCACGTTGAGGACACTAAGCGGCCGGCAAGTTCAGTTTGATTCCGGTGGTCAAATGCCTGCAGTGGAGTCTGTTGCCGGCGAAAAAACGGTTCGGTTTCGCCATGTGGGATTCCAAATGAGATTGACTCCGACGGTATTGGATGACGGTTCTCTGCAACTGGAAATGAAACCCACGATGCACCAAATGGACGAAGCGTCTGGTTTGAAAAAAGGTGGAGTGACGATCCCGGGGATTCGCTCGGGAACCGTGGATACCGTATTGCGACTGCAGCCTGGTGAGTTTGTCGCGATACATGGGATTCCAGGAGTACGTTATCATTCGAAGCGGGAAAACGTACCTTTCTTCTCGGACTTGCCGCTGATCGGAACCTCTATATATAAGACGCGAAGAATTCCCGACCGCCTCGAACGGATTATTCTGGTGTACGCGGATTGGAGTGACGGTGAGTCGTCGGAAAAGATCGCGACGAACCGTTAACGGATCGCTCTCGTCGCCCTTAGCTATGCAACCGCCGGGTTCGGATACTCAACAAACGAAATGCGGCCCCGTAGGAGAGGCTAGATGCTATCAGCATCCGAGCTTAACTAGTCGCTTCTTGATCTGGTACTGCTGAATCTTCTGCCACTATCCCGTCCGTTGCTTCTTGAGGAAGCTCAGGTTCAGGCATCTCCTGAGTTACTGCAACAGCCTCAGTTGGAGTAGAATCATCATCTTCGTGGAATGTCACGAGGAAGAATAAGAGGATGCCAGCAGCGCCGATCGCTGGAATTCCCCAGATGGTCTTCCAATCAACGAGATTAAGTTCAGCAATACGGATTTCTTTCTTTTGTGCCTGCAGCTCTTTGATTCTCTCTTTATCGGCATCCGTATCCAGTTCGTCAATTTGTCCCTGAAGTGCAGTTTGCTGGTCTTGCAGTGGCTTCATTTCCTTAGGTGATGCATCTGCCTCTATTTTACCTGCGATTTGAGCACCAATAAGCATACCCACTCCGAGGGTTAGCATCACTAGAAGCCCTTGTGCCTGAGCCCGAATTGGCTCGGAAGCTTTTTGATCAGTGTAGATCTGACCGGTAACAAAGAAGAAGTCATAACAGATACCGTGCAGTGCGATACCGATGAGAATCATGGCTCGTTGATCAGCAGGTGCGCCAAAAGCGAATAGTAGATAACGTACGACCCAGGCCAGCATACCCACGGCCAGCATTTTCTTCACACCAAGGCGAGCAAAGAACAAAGGCATAAGCACCATAAAGATAACTTCTGATGCCTGACCAATACTCATGGTTGCTCCGACACCCATAGCAATGTCAGCTTTTTCTACCACACGACTGGCAATCTGGTAATAAAATGCCAGCGGGATACAAATCAGCACGGATGCTAGCATGAAGATTGCATACGATTTATTTTTCAGCAGCACAAGCGCATCAACGCCTAGTAACTGACCAATGGAAACACCGGTTTCTTTATTCGGTGGTGTATTTGGTAAAGAGAGCGAAAATGCACCGAGAACCACTGCAGCAATAGCGGTGATCTGGAACATAACGATCGTGTTATCAGCCTCAATTGCTGACAGCAAAACTCCCGCTGCAATCCAGCCGATGGTTCCGAAGACACGAATGTATGGGAATTCCTTATCAGGATTCGTCATGTTCTTCATTGCGACCGTATTGGTCAACGCGAGTGTTGGATAATACGTCAGCATGTAGCCGAAGAATATCCAGTTGAGCATATCGGGACTGGTGGCCCCATCCATATTTTGCATAGCTAGAAACATAAGCCCGCCACCAGCGATATGTAGTATTCCAAGTACATGTTGTGCGGAAAATAAGCGGTCGGCAATCATCCCGACAAATAATGGCGTGATGATGCCGGCAATTGGACCGACCGAATAAGTGTTAGCAATATCCCCTGGTTCAAAACCAATTGTCGACAGGAAGTTAGGTGCAGTTACGTACCATGCTCCCCACACGAAAAATTGAAGAAACATCATTATGCTTAGGCGGATAGCAACAGGACTCATATCAACAGCCTTCTAACGAGCTTTTAAATAAGCAGTGGGAGAGGTGAGAGAATTGAATGTTAAGCAAGCATTGTAACCAAAAGAAACGGTGTCTGAGCAGTCAGATCTTCCGGCTTACACAATAAAAAAACCCGCGGACAACCGCGGGTTTTCAAGTGGAGGATAGGGGACTTGAACCCCTGACCTTTTGGCTGCCAGCCAAACGCTCTCCCAGCTGAGCTAATCCCCCGTATAGAAAGATGCCGAAACATCATAATGTATAGACTCATTACGAATTCGGCTTAATAGCTTAACGCGTAATTGAAATTATCAACGCTGATGAATGCTGTCAAGATACTACAGATTCTGGTGTAGTTGGTGACCAAGGTGAACCCCAGAATAATTCATGTGAAACCAATTGCAGGTGCTTCTTGAGCGACAGAAAGTCCAAACAAATTGCAGTTACCGTGATCAAGGTCGGCATCTCTGCCGGGCTGTTATGGTACCTGTTTCAAAAGGCAAATGAGAATTCCGCATTTGATACACTCTCTGGCCGCCCCAAAGACTGGGGATTGCTTACAGCTGGGTTTCTATGTGCCCTTGGCGCAATGTGCATTACAAAAATCCGATGGTGTCTGCTCGTGCGAGCTCTAGGGCTTGATTTTGCGATGCGCGATGCATTTAAACTCGGATTTATCGGATATGCCTTCAACTTTGCCACCGTTGGCGTCGTAGGCGGTGATGCTATCAAATCTGTTTACATCACACGCCAGCAGCCGGAGCGAAAAACCGAAGCAGTGGCATCTGTTGTTATTGACCGTTTAATTGGTGTTTACTCGTTGCTGATTGTTGGCGCCCTGGCATGTTGGTATATGGGAGCTCGATCCGATTCATTTGTTGCCGCGAATACCGAAGCGTTCGATAAGCTCCAAAATCTTGGTAAGACAGCAGCGATCGCCTTATTGGTAGGAGGCGTCTTTGGCCTGATCGTCATGGCAATTCCGGCACTTACTGGCCAACAGATGCAAACAAGGCTTGGTGCCCTTCCAAAGATCGGAGGCATCCTTGAGAAAATCGTTCGAGCTGCTTCACTCTATCGGAGCAAGATTTCGGTTGTGCTGTTCTCGATCGTGATCAGTTTTGGCACACATGTTTTATTTACACTTTGTGCATTCTTCGTCGCGCAGGGAATCAATGTGGAGCAGCACCCAGATTTTATCGGTCACCTAAGTGTCGTTCCGGTGGCCAATCTCGCTGGTTCCGTGCCACTACCCGGAGGACTTGGCGCCTTTGAATACGCACTGAATTCTCTGTACCCCGCTGTGGCACCTGAAGGTATGGCTGAAGGGCAGGGGTTTGTCGTGGCACTCGGTTACCGGGTTATTACCGTACTGTTAGCTCTTATCGGAATCGCGTGCTACCTATCCAACCGCCGTGAAATGGAAGAACTCGAGTCCGATGTTCTGACTGATGCATCTGATGCATCTGACGGGTAACCCGTGAAGACAGATCTGCGACTCGTATTGACCCAGATTTGAAACTGCTTCAGAATCCTCGCGTAACAAAGCTGGAAACGATAAATGTCCACCCATAGGGACTACGTATAAATGAAGCCAATTTACAAAAGTGTTGTCGTTGCCGTAATTACAACAGCAAGCTTGTGCATCTCGGCTGATGCATTGGCGCGCGACATTTACGTAAACAACCAAATCGGCAGTGATTTTCTCGATGGTTTTTCTGAAGATCGCGGACAGGGTAAGATTGGACCGGTAAAGACAATTACTCGAGCACTTGCTTTGGCGCGTCGTGGCGATAACATCGTCCTAGCCGACACCGGTCAGTCATACCATGAAAGCATTTCGATCCAGGGTGCCCGTCATAACGGACTGAAGAAGAAGCCATTCTTGATCGTTGGGAACGGAGCGACGCTTGATGGCACACGTACTATCAAGCCGGAAGAGTGGGACATTGTCGGCAATGCTGTGTTTGAAATGACTCCGCGCGAGACGACAAGTACATTGCTATATCTGGACGGCAAGCCCGCTACTTCGGTCACAGTAAACAGAGATGCGACGAAGGTCCCAGAATTGGCACCCAACCAGTGGTGTATCTATAGGGGACGCATCTACTTCAAATGTGAAGAAGGAAAGATTCCACTGGACTATGAATTGAGCCTCACGGACTTGCAGGTTGGTATTTCAATTTACAACGTCCGCGGCTTAATTATTTCCGACCTGACAATCCAGGGATTCCGTCAGGATGGTATCAACGCCCACGATAATGTATTTGAGTGCGAACTGGCCGAGTTAAGGGTTCGTGGTAATGGTCGCAGTGGTATTTCAGTGGGCGGTTCATCGCGCGTGCTGATCGAAGCATGTCTTATTGGTTCGAATGGTAAGATCCAAGTGCGGACCGAAGCACGCAGTATCGTCAAATTAAGATCCAATGACATCATTTCTGCTGACGATGGCACTGGTGTCGATGCCGGCGGCGCACAGGTAATTCAAGAAGACTAACTCAGCGTCATGCTAGTTTCGGCGTCGTCTTAATTCTGCGGAGTCGTTTGCGGAACAACAGGTCCGTTTTGATTGCCTTGCGGAACGATGGGGATGTTGTCTAGGTTGATTTCGGTCGGATCGATTTCGCTTGCCGCATTGAAGTCCACGTTCGTTGTCATACCAGCCTGCAAATGTAACTCGTTGCGTTCGTAGGCAGCCAATTGAGCCTGTATTCCGTCATACATACGGTTCATTTGTTCTAGTTGCTGTTGTGCAGTGTTACTCGTATCTGACTGCAGTTGATTCATTGCATCATTCATGCGTAATCCAAATTGCGTGAGGACTCGACGTGCTTGCTCAAAATTACCCTCGGCTGCATGCACCGCTGCACTAATAAATCCATGGTTGAAGCTCTCATCGGTACCTTCGATTTTGGCGGCAATGTCGATTAAATTTCGAGCCATAACCGGGTCACGCAGTCCCTCGTCAGGAGACATCGCGAGAATCATCGCTAGGCGATGAAGCGATGTTGCCTCGTCATCTACCGTATCTTTTACATCACGACCATTAATTGTTAGGTTTGGGTTTGAGCCTTTGATTTCAATATTTTCGGGCAGGAAGGCCGCAATTCCATTGCGGTAATGCAAGATGGCATTTGAGATAGCAAACATGTATTCATCCTTATTGCCAGTCGTACCTGCTTCCATGTGCCACCGTGTCGCAAGTTTATTGTGCGCCAGGTTATGATCCGGGTCGATTTGCACCGTCTTTAAAAGGCAAGCGCGCGTTTCTTCGTCGTAATGCTGTGCAAGAATTGCAGCAGATACCACTTCCACCTCGATACTTGGATCAGCAAATTGTGGCGCTAATTGTTGAAGTCGTTCCAACATGGCAGATCGATTGAATGTTGCTTCGGTGAATTCCGGCAAAAGGTTTTCGGCGTATTTCATATACGCTATTGATTCTTTAAGTAGTCGCATGCCGACGTCAATTTGCGGTTGTACAACATTCTTATCTTCACCAAGTGCAATGGCCTGCATTGCCATGTTGATGTTCGTGTCGCCTGCAATGTAGATTTGTCGGGCGGTGTCGGTAAACTGCTTGGCGATGATGTGATTGAGGTTCTTTTCCCGAATTACATGTGCACTACCAGCAGATCCGTCGCTGATTTTCGGAATAATGGTGGTGACGTCGTCAAGGTTATCCCTGAGTAGCTCGACCACTGGACGATGGTAATCGAGATTCTCTCGCCGGAAGTATTCCAATTCCGGATGGTCATCGGTGTACACTCCGCCTTCACCGGCGAGTGCTGCGAGGCCTTTGGACCCCATCAGGAATCCGCCAAGAAATACGTCCGGATTGGTCAAATGGTTGCGATATCCACCCCAGTAGCTAAAGACCAAATCCTTTTGGACAGCCGTTCGACTACCATCCGGGTTACGGGTAAGCAGCGCTTTACCAAGGCGACCGGTGGTCAACCAAGGTTGTTTTCCTTCGACGCCGCGTTGCGACTTTGAACCGATCATCAGCAATTCACTGGTGTTATACCAAAGTTGACTATCCGGAAACTCTCGAATGAATGTCCGCACGGCTTTGGCAAATTGTTCTTTTCCTAAAAACTCCAACGGGAGGAATTGTGAGACGACACCATCGTCTTTTAATCGTTCCTTTACATCCCGATAGAATTCACGAGTGTAAAACGCGCTCACTCCCGGACGGAACACTTGTCCGACTTCGACGGATATGACGTCGTATTGTTGGTTCGCGTGCCGTACGTACGTACGGCCATCATCCCAAATTACACGCAGCCGACCGTCTTGAAATCCGGGTAGAACCCATTCCTGCGCATTGAATCCCTTGATCGTCAATTCGCGACGCTGGGAATGGAATTCCGGGTCAACGATCACGTCGAACAACATCATCGGATCTTCAATTTCCACGACGTCCAGATGTTTCGGCTTGTGCATCAGGAATCGTTCGGCGGTTTGGCCAGCACCAAGTCCGATTACGAGAACTTCATCCGGTTGGCCGTGAAGGATTGCCGGAATATGTGCTGCAGTGCCTTGTTGAGTTTGCCGCGTAGAGCCCTGGAACATTCGATTGATTTTAAGTACGGTCTCGCCACCCTGATCTTCCACGGTAATGAATCCGCTCCAACCCTCTACGGCATGTACAACTTCGCTTGTACCGACTTTAAGGTGATCGAATACGATTTGTTCTTGTGGCACGAATCGTGAAACGTAAACAAACATTCCTGCAAATATCAGGATGAACGGTAGTCGCCACGGCAACGTTTTTTCATCTTCCAGAAGGAGCCAGATAATTACCGCAGCAAAAATACTGATGCCTGTGGTTAAGAGAATGGACACCTGTGTTCCCCACATCGGCAGGATAATAAATCCCATCAGAAGCGAACCAATAATTGCGCCAACTGTGTTGATAGCTGTCATCTTGCCAACATTGGCACCCGTGTGAGATGCATGGTGCGTAACGGCGCGGATCGCCAGCGGGTATGTCATCCCCGCAAGAATCATCGGCAACAGCATGACAACACACACGATGGCAAACTGCCCAAACAGGCTGTCTCTACCAACCATATCTTGAATCATGGACCAATACGGTGACGGTATTAACATGATTCCCATCGACAGCAATCCACCGGCACCGATGGCGAGTCCTACCCTTAAGGCAGACCGCTCCGGACGATCCGGAAGCATCGATGCGAGTAGACTTCCGATGACAATGCCCAATAGTACGGCCATCAGGGTCAAGGTATACGTATAGACGGTGTTTTCAACGAGAAGCGCCAGAAAGCGAGTCCAGATTACTTCGTTTGCCAAAGCAGCAAACCCACTGACGAAAATCGCAAAGGCAAAGACCTTTTCCGGAGCCACGTCAAACGACAGGCTGTGACCCTCATCGTCTTCATCATCGTCGAAGTATTCATCGTCATCTAACTGAACCAAGTCGTCATTGTCTGAATCCTGGTCAACGACGTCTTCATCTTCCTCTTCCTCTTCTTCTTC